>Ga0247724_1000003_pt1 | contig 319334 bp, 429 predicted proteins | sample OKSTACKMC2E_FD_182776 | JGI IMG/M metagenome (GOLD analysis project Ga0247724, IMG submission 182776) | Subsurface sediment microbial communities from gas well in Oklahoma, United States - OK STACK MC-2-E | ecosystem: Environmental > Terrestrial > Deep subsurface > Rock core/Sediment | place... | reverse complement strand
ATATACTGGAGGTTCTAAATGGCGCGGAGGAGTATTAGCTCCTAATGGAAAGATTTATTTTGCTCCATATAATGCCACACAAATACTTGAATTAAATCCAACAACAAACACAACTCAGCTAGTTGGTACAGAAGATATTACACTTTTTAAATGGGAGGGAGGAGTATTAGCCCCTAATGGAAAGATTTATTTTACTCCATATTTTTCCTCACAAATACTTGAATTAAATCCAACAACAAATACAACACAGTTAGTTGGTACAACATATACTGGAGGTTCTAAATGGCGCGGAGGAGTATTAGCTCCTAATGGAAAGATTTATTTTGCTCCATATAATGCCACACAAATACTTGAATTAAATCCAACAACAAACACAACTCAGCTAGTTGGTACAGAATATACTTCAAGTTTTAAATGGAATGGAGGAGTATTAGCCCCTAATGGAAAGATTTATTTTGCTCAATATTTTTCCTCACAAATACTTGAATTATCAAGAGTAGACAATCCTAATGTTATTGGGACAGATACACTAATACCTTCAAATCTTTCTAATTTACCAACATCTAATTACAACAAATATTATAATAAATTTTAAAATAATTAAAAATATGACAAATTACACATGGACAATAGCAGCATTAGAATGTGCTACAGAAGAAAATGGTTTAAATAAAGTGGTTAAAACCGTACATTGGAGATATAAGGGAACTGAGGAAACATCAGGTACATCTTATGAACTATTTGGTGCTCAAGCAATGGATGCTCCAAATACCACAGCATATATTCCTTATGATGAATTAACAGAAGCAACTGTAGTATCTTGGTTAGAAAAGAAATTAGATGTAGATTCATTTCAAACATCAATAGCAACTGAAATTGAAAAGATTAAAAATCCACCAATAATTGTAGAATATAATCCTTTTATAAATAATAATTAATGTACTTAAAAAATAAGATTATATATTTTATCCCGAAATAAAATATATAATCTTGTATATAATAAATAAAAAATATATGGTAAAAAAAATTTTTAAATTAGCCGAGATCTTAGAACTATCACAAGAACTTAATGGTAATGCTAAACTCCAGGGAATACTATCCTTGTCCATGACAATGTTGACTAAATTTAGATTGAGTAAATTAAATAATGAATTAGCGAAAGAAGTTGAGACCTATCAGAAGATTAATGATGAATTGATCAAAAAATATGGAGAAGAAAGGGATGGAAATTATTTAATTCCTAACTATTTAGACGATTCAGAAACCTCAGAAAAAAAACAAAACCCCAATATTTTAAAATATCTAGAAGAATTAAATCCTATTCTATTAGAAGAAAAAGAAATAGAATTTAGTGAGGTGAAAATTGAAGATTTTCAAGATGTGAAAATTGAAGGATATTACCCTATATTTTTCTCAAAGATATTAATTGAATAATATTATTCTATAACACGAAACTATTTCATTTTCATGTTATAGAATATAAAAAATTAAAAATATGAGCGAAAGTATTCAATTGCCTAATGAATTGTTATCCGAAATTCAAGACGTAAAAAACGAATTAACCGAAAATGTCATTGCGATAGGTAGATTAAATGTACAAAAAAGATTTTATGAAAAGGATCTGGAAATGATTAATGCTGAATTAGAATCACTTTATTCAAAAGCAGAGGCTATTTCTAAAATGGAGGAGGATTTACAAGTAAAGGTAGTAAATCAATATGGTGAGGGTAAATTAGATTTTGCTACTGGCGTATATACAAAGGGATAATTTCTTTAAATCTAAATATGCAGGATAAATTAAAAATATTATACATATCCCCACATCTTTCTACTGGTGGATTACCACAATATCTTTGGAAAAAAATAGAAGTCTTTAATGATGTCGGAGAAGTATATTGTGTGGAATATGATTATCTTGGAGATGCATATGTAGTACAAAGGAACAGAATAAAAGAATTATTAGGGGATAGATTTATCCCCATTTTTAGTGACGGGGCTTTACTTTATGAGACTATAGAAAAAATAAACCCAGACGTAATTCATTTTGAAGAGTTTTGTGAAAGCTTTGTTCCTGATGAGATTCTTCTAAAAATATTTTCTAAAGATAGAAAATATAAAATAGTAGAAAGTTGTCATAGTTCGGTAACTGAGGTTTCTAGTAAAATTTACAAACCTGATCTTTTTGTAATGGTTTCTAAGTGGAACGATGAAAAATTCAAAGTGCTAGGAATACCTTCAATTATTCTCGAATATCCGATAGAGGAATTAAAGGCTGAAAAATCAAAATGTATGGAATTTTTAGGTTTTAATCCAAAATATAAACATATCGTAAACGTTGGTCTTTTTACACCTGGAAAAAATCAATCTGAGATTTTTGAGTATGCTAGAGAAATTTTAAATATGAATTTAGAGACCCAGATCATATTCCATTTTGTTGGTAATCTTGCAGATAATTTTAGAGATTATTGGGAACCTTTGGTCTCTGATGTGCCTTCTAATTGTCATATATGGGGAGAAAGATCCGATGTCGATTTGTTCTATCAAGCATCAGATTTATTTTTATTTACATCAAATTTTGAATTAAATCCTCTTTCAATAAAGGAATCTCTTTCTTGGAATTTGCCTACTGTTATAAAGAAACTACCGACTTATTTGGATATGTATGACAATATGAAAAATGTTCACTATTTAAGTTCGGATAAAGCATTTAACGTTTCTTTAATTTTAAAATTATTAAACGTGTAATGGAAATAAGTAAAAATTCAATTTCAATTTATTCTGATATAGAAAAGTCAGAAAATATTTTTGTAAGTGACAATCTAAAAACTGACGTTCATTGTTGGTTTGATTATTATCCCAGAGTTTATATTTCAGGAAGATCTGAAAATCCGGATGATTATTTTTTCGTCATTATAAGAGATGGTAACAAAGAATTATATGGTGCTAAGCTATCTCATAATATGTTCTCCAGTGCATTTAAAAGGGGAATCTATAATTGCATAATAGAAGTCTATAATTCTGATAAAATATTAATCTCTGAATTTCATCTTTACGATTACCTAAAAACCGGCAAGGTTTGTATCTCTATAGATAGTTCATCTCTAGGTGATACTATAGCATGGGTTCCTTATATTGAGGAATTTAGAAAAAAATATGGAGTTATGGATCTAACTGTTACTACTTTCTATAATGAACTTTTCGATTCGATGTATCCCGAAATTAAATTTAAACCTCCAGGCCACAGAGAACCAGGAACGAAAGTTGTTATCGGTATAGGATGGTATGAAGAGGATGATAGAAACGTTCATATAAACGATCCCAGAAGCATTCCTCTACAAAAAGTATGTAGTGATATACTGGGGGTTGATTATATTGGAGAAATTAGACCTAAAATCAATAGGAGAGAGAAAAATAAAATTTTTGATAAAAAATATGTTTGTATAGCTACCGAATCTACCGCAGGTTCAAAATTTTGGCACTATCCTGGCGGATGGCAAAGACTAGTAGATCTTCTGAAATTTTCTGGTTATGAAGTTGTGGTTATACAAAAAGGAGAAACCAAATTAAAAGGAGTAGTCGATAAGAGTGGGGATTTCCCTCTTGAGGATAGAATAAGTGACCTTTTGAATTGTGATTTCTTTATAGGATTAAGTTCAGGTCTTTCTTGGTTATCTTGGGGACTAGGAATTCCAACTGTTATGATATCTGGATTTACAGATCCTTTTTTAGAATTTTCCGACAAATGCTTAAGGATTATAAATAAAAACGTTTGTCATGGTTGCTTTACTGACCCCAAATATAAATTTGATAGGGGTGATTGGTGGTGGTGTCCTTTGCATAAAGGAACCGAAAGAGCTTTTGAATGTACAAAAACAATAAAACCTGAAGATGTATATCTTTCCATAATCGATTGGGTAAATTCTAATTACACTCAAAATTCATTCTAACTTTTTTAAGCGGATATATAACCAAAGTATCTAGCTATAATGAATTTTTACCCAGAAGATAAATTTCCAAAAAAAGGATTCCCTATTAAAAACGGTAACGGGGAACAGTACGAATTGTCAGATAATAGATATAATTATCATGACGGATTAGAAAACACTACTAAAATAAAAGAATCATCTGTTGACAACTTATATTCTACACCAGATTCAGCAGAAGCGAGGGCAAAACAAATAGGTTGTGGTGGATATCATGAGGTTTTAATTGATGGAAAGACTTATTATAAGCCTTGTTCTTCCCCTGATTATTATGAAACCAGGATGGAGCAACTCGATAGTGCTCTTAATTTCACGTACATAGGTAATTATAGAATATTAAGTTGGGATAAGCCTTTCGTAAATGTTAGTAAGTTTAATGGATGGATAATAGATGCGTCGAATAGTAATAATTCCGGTTCTAGACTAGATTCTAATGATATTTCTATAGATTTTAGATATAGTATAGACGGGAAAACGTGGTCTCTTTGGACGAATGTGGGAACCGCTCTAGGTGGAATAACCAACGAGTTTTCTGACCTTTTTGATATAAATTTAGACCCAGCTAATAAATTCTATCCGGAATTTAGATTTACCTCAGTTTTAGTGAATCCTGATGGGACAATAGTTTATAATACAGAAGAACCAATAGATCCTAGCATCGTAATAGTTAATTTTGATCTTGATTTAGAATATGCTGCTGATGTTGAAACTGTCATTTTTAAACCTGCTGCTATATGTTCTAATGAAATTTCAAATAGACCTGTAATATTTTCAGATTGTAAATTTACATTCAATCCTTATGCTGTAAACAAAGCGCTAAATATGTACCAGGACCTTAGCTTAATGGTTAATAATTTATTTGGATTAGAGGCAAATTATTATTCAGTTCAACCACAGGCAAGAGGAAAGGATGTAATATTAAAAGAATATACCATCTTTAATGTAGTTGATGAGAAATGTGTGAAAGTTCTAGTTCCACAAAATCAATTTCCTGATAATAAGATAAATTTTGATCCTTTCGGATTACAGTTCGACGAGCCTTTTGAAATACAAATAGATAAAAAATATTTCGAAAGTATATTCGGAAGGGGTTCACAACCTAGAAAAAGAGACATCATATATTTTCCACTAACTAATAGAATTTATGAGATAAATTCAACTTACTTGTTTAGAGATTTTATGAATGCTCCCGTATATTTTAAGATTGAACTTAAAAAATACAGTCCTAAAAGCAATACATATTTTCAAGATCCTGCATATAAGGAGGAATTGGATGGTATAACTCTAACTACTGAGAAACTATTTGGTGACGAAATCAGAGAAGAAGGGACAAAAATAGCAAAACCACAGCAGTATGCTACTACCATAAATCAAATGTCACAGGATCCAACTAGATCTTATGTTTATAAAGATCTCCCTATAATTGAATACGATCTTAATAATAACTGGACAATAGTACTTAATAATTATTATGATCTTTCCGGTGCTTTTGCAGACGATTCAGAATTTAAATACGATCCTTATAGATATAGAAATGCAGTAAGATATAAGATTCTTCCAGAACTCGGTCCTACTGGCGAAATTTCTTATACATGTTGGTTTAACCTCAGAAATTTCTATGATAATCAACAAATGTTAAGAAGACCTTATCCTATACTAAATCTAACACTAGAATCATATGATCCTGATTATTTATATTTTAACACTTATCCTAAAAAACACAATTTAAAAAAATGGGAATCGTATGATAGTAATCCTGAGGGATATGTTGCTATAAAAGGTGATAAACTACATTCGGGAGGATATGAGGTTCTTGAAGTTTCAGACGAATATAGATTTAAAATTAAGAATAATTCAGAAACATTTTCCCAAGGAACTATTGTTTGGAAAATGCAAAAAGCACAAAGTAGAAATTTAATAAGTGGATTACACTTAGACGAAAATAGCTCAATAAAGGGAATTAGAGTGGATTTAATACACTCTGGTGTAATTGATGATACTGCTAACAACTTTTTAGAACAGGGAAGTTTAGTAGTAAGAATTAATAATAAGATAGTAAATTCGCCGTTACAATTTGTACCCGAATATGGTAGCTGGTACGGAGTTGTTGTAAATGTATCCAATGTTTATAAACAGATTGCTGCTAATATATGGGGAATGACTTATGATCCTGTAAATTCGTCAGATCAATCTAGTAAATTAGAAAAGCTTCATGAAGATGTAAGAATGATGAATTCTCCAATGATTTTTAAAGCTAATCCTGATATAGATAACGATAACTCAAGTCCTTATTACGGAACAGACAATAACTCTTATAAGATATTTACTGGTCCTATATACGTAGGAAATGTTAGATTATTTAAAAATATGATAGATATAGATAATCAATCAACAGTATTAAATCAAAATATAATTAGAGATGCACATTTGGCTCACATTATAGATAATGCTAAGCCTTTATTAAATATTCCTAAATTTGCAAGAAATAGATAATATATGCCAAGAAGAAAACCAAAACCAGAAAAAGTAGTACAGGAAAAGATTAAGGAAAGTTTAGATTCCATTATAATGGAGGAAGCTTTGGAAAATATACTTCCTGATACTGATGAGCTTCCTAGACTAAAGACCACCGAAATGATGGATATTGCTGGAGAAAAATCTACAGCTTTAACCGAGGCGAAGGCTTTAATGGATTCGATTACGAAATTTTATGTGGATTTGGATCAAGCATCTGGATCTCATGTGGAGTTTAAGAAAAAAGCGGACACTTTAAATCTATCTGCTATGATGTTTCAGCTAAAGTCTGCACAGCATGCAATAACAAAAATATTGGAAGAGATTGATCTTGGTAATATGCATCCAAGATTATTTGAAGTATTGGCCCAATTACAATCTCAGATAATGCAGATGCCGAAGGATTACCAGAACTATCTGGAAAAAATGGAACAGAATTATAAAAAGACGAAGATAGAAATAGACGAAAAAAGACACTCTGGAGGGATGGTATTAGATCAAACTTCAGATTCTGATGGTACGACATATATAGCTTCAAGTTCAAGTGAAGGATTGAGATCCAGAGGAACTAGAGGAATTATGGAGGGTCTTAGAGATATAATAGGGTCTGAAATAGTTGACATTAAACCGGAAATAGTAGATCCCAACTCAGTTGTTAATGCAAGAGAAAAAAAATTAATAGATGCACAGAATCCGAATAGAAAGGATGATGATAATTACGAAGATCCTGAAGAGTTTGAAATAGAGGACGATATATTAGAATAAAATGGCAGAATTATTAGAAAATGGGGTCCAACAAGAAACTACATATTGGACTACTGCAAGAATTGACGAACTTTTAAGAAGAGTTGATGAAGAAGGACTTGACTATAAAAGTGTCGAGAATCCATTTCATGATAATAATCCAGAACTAAAAAGAGCAAATATTCTTTGGGAGTATACCAAAGAGGAAATTCTTGAAATGAAAAAATGTGCAGAGGACGTTACCTACTTTGCTAAATATTGTAAAGTAATGACTGATACTGGATTAGAATATATTAGACTTAGAGACTATCAGGAATCGGTTCTTAGAGAATACCAGAGCAATAGATTTAATGTTTTTCTAGCACCCAGACAAGTTGGTAAATCTATCACTTCTTCTATAATACTTGTTTGGTATCTTCTTTTCAATCATGATAAAAACGCTATGATATTGGCGAACGTAGGGGATACAGCAGAAGAATTAATGGATAAGATTAAATCCATAATAAAAGGTCTGCCATTCTTCCTTAAACCAGGTATAATGGTGAATAACGTGATGTCAATGCGTTTCGATAATGGATGCAGAGTATTAGCTAAGACAACTACAAAAACGTCGGGTATTGGTTTTACGATACACTTTCTATACATGGATGAATTTGCTCACATTAATCCCAACTTTATAGAAGCTTTCTTTAGATCTACATACCCAACTGTTTCTTCGTCTAAAGTCTCCAGAATTATTATTACTTCAACTCCTAATGGAATGAATAAGTTCTATGAGATATACCAGGGAGCACTAACAGGGGAGAATAGCTTTAATCCAATCCGTGTTGATTGGTGGCAGGTTCCAGGTAGAGACGAAGAGTGGAAACAGAAAGAAATTGGTAACCTTGGTAGCGAGGAACTTTTTAATCAGGAATATGGGAATCAATTTTTAAGTTCGTCTAGTTTATTATTAGGCTCTAGCGAGCTTAGAAAGATTAGAAAAAATGAGGTTGAGTACATCTGGAGAGAGATTGAGTGTTTACATGATAGCGGAATAAACTACGAGAATCTGATATGGCATCCAAAATTTAATCTCGATAAATGCGACCGACCAGGTAAAAAATTTGTTTTATCTGTAGATCTTAGCGCAGGTGGGAGTGGGGACTTTACCGTAATTAATATACTTAAGATTGTTCCTTTACCCAGAGTTGTTATAGAAAGAATTGAAGAGTTTGATGATGAATCTGATTTCTTCGGTCTTGTACAGGTTGGTGTATTTAGAGATAATGAAATAAAATTGGAAGAATTAACTAAACTCTTACAACTCCTTTGTACTGATGTTTTCACTGTAGATAGAGTTAAAATAGCACTTGAAATGAACTTCAAGGGTGAACTTTTATATGATAAACTGATATCAAGAGATGACTTTTTCGATGAAATGTTCCTCTTCACCAAACACACAGAAAGTGCAAGGATTCTAAAACCTGGTATAAAATACAACGAAAAGAACAAAATGAAATACTGTGAGGTTCTCAGAAGTTTAGTTAAATCAGACAAGATACTAATCAATGAAAAGAAATGGACCATACCAGAGCTTTTTACATTCGGATTAAATTCAAGAGGAACATACTCAAGTCAAAGTGGACATGACGATGTTGTAATGACTTTAGTAAATCTTTCTGGTCTTTTCGAAGGATATGATTTCAATCAATTGATTGGAGAAGTTTTTGATGAGATGGAAGATAATCCATACAAGGATATTATTATCGGTAAACTCGAAGATGGAATGTCGTTTGATGAGGAACAAAGGGGACCTTCTACTAAGGAAGGAAGGAGCTATGGAGACTTTAGTAAACTCATGTAATATATCCATTTAATCTCTCTTACCAATAATTCCGTTTTCTTTTTTGATATATAGACATGAAGCAAAAATATCTTGAAAAATAATGGCAAATAAGGTAAAAATAGACTACTCTCAATTTAGAGCATCTGGAGTTTATACATTGGAATTTGAGACAACTCAAAATGTAATATTAACATCTCAGACTATCAGATTAGTTGTAGGATTCTCTAATAAGGGACCGTTCAATACACCAGTCTATATTCCAGACGTAACAACTCTTATATCTATTTTCGGTGACGTCGATAGATCACTAGAAAATAAAGGATCTTTCTTTCAAAGGTCAATATTAACATGTCTAAATACTGGACCAGTCTTTGCGTTAAATCTATTAAGATTAAATGACGACGAAGAATCATCTAACCCAGATAAAGCAACATATCAATCATATTCAATTGACACTGAAGAAAATAATGGTGTTGTAACAAGCAGACTTTATTCTTCTTATTATAATAAGGAGAGATTCTGGTTTGCAGATCCAAATTATTTCCTTGCAACACTAAGCGTAGAAGACCAAGGTAAATTGTTTAATTTAACGAATCTCGGTAAATCACCTATGAGCGTAATAGTTAGAAAATCTACAGATTCTAATAAGCCGCTTAAAGGTTATGATATTTTCGCAATAGATTGGTATGGTGCTGATAATGTTCCTAGTTTCATGCACCCTTATGATTACATATCTGATTATTTTATTGATGTTATAGCAGTTTATGGTAACTGGACAAATTATCAAGCACTTTCAATAGATCCGAAATGGAGTAAATATTTTACCAATAATGGATTTATAAAAGATAGAATTGATCAATTTCTAAACGATCCTGATGTTTCTATTGTTACGAATGTTACTGGATGTATAATTCCAGATTTCGTTGATTTAAATGGAGTTAATCAGTATATACAAACACTAGTTAATAATAATACTCCGTCAACTGGGTTATTCTGTGCTATTGATGAACAAGCATTTGATAGCATTTGTCAAAATACATCTAGAATAGATTTAGTTGGTAACCACTTAATTGATGAATTAACAGGAGACAGAGACCTTAAAACACCAAAGATCAATTTCTTAAGTTATGACCAGGTTTTAGTTGCAGATTACTTATACTCTCAAAAAGTAGTTGGTGTAACTGGTGCTACTGGATTTACTAGTCCAACTGGAGCAACTGTATTTACTACAGGAACTAAAGTTGGTACTTTATTTACTTTAACCGGTTCCGAAGGAGCTACTGCAGGGATCGTTTCTGATTCTTTTGAAATCTATGATCCTTCTGCTTATGATAGTGGTTTACATTATTTGCAAACTAAAACTACTTATGGTGTTACCGCAGGTTACATCCAAAATAATACAGATGTTGCTGAACTTAAAAGTTTCTTAAGTGTTACCTCTTCAAACGATCAGAAATTTATACTAGGAGTAGTTTCAGGATACACTGGGGGATTAACAGGTGCATTAATAAATCAATTCTCTGAAGCAAGTATAGTTAAACTTAAAGTTACTGGAACTAAGGAGGTTTCTGGAGCACTTAGAATTTATTTCACACATCCTTTAGATACTCCTTTCTATAGATCTCAGGGTATAACCGTTACCCCTACTTATAATTTAAATTCTTATAATACAGGAGCATCGGGAAGTAGCCAACCGTTCTACGCTAAAGCTTATCAATTTGGTAATTCGGATTATGTTAATATAGAAAGTATATTTACACCTAATGGAATAACTGGGCCTGGAGCACCTTTGGGTATTTCTAATGCAATCTTAGCTTATAATGCATCCCAACTTTATCAGGATCATAAATATTCGGAAATTACTACAGGGGATCTTGCTTGGATTAACTCTGCAGGAACGCAAGTTAGATATTTGGGGTTTGAATCTACAGTAGATAGAGACCAATTTAATCTAGTTTATACTAGGGCTTATAGCAATGTAGATCTAGATGATGCTACGATAACAGACGTTCCTTCTTTTGGCACGACATATGCTTCAGATAATATTGGATATCCAGTAGACACTCAGAAATTTGATATCGTTTCTAAAAATGGTTCCATTAATCAATTTATTGATTGTACAAGAATAGATGTTAATACGTTCACTATTGGATTAGATTTGAACGGTAATGTTCCATTTTCTGTAGGTGACTTGGTAGTATCTACAGACTTGGATGTTTGTGAAAATGTTAATGGAAACAGACAAAATAGATTAGCTAAAATTACATCAGTTTCAAGAACTAGTACAGCAGGTATTTATAAAGTAGTTTCTTCAAGACCTGTATTATACTATTCTACTGCTAATGGGGTCAGAGTTCAAAAATTTGCATCTATTGCTCAATTTACTAGATCTTTTGATTTCTCATATCTTTCAGGATTTAGTATGAATGATTGGCATAGACCTAACGGAACAGACGCGAGAATATCAGAGATTTTAGATGTTATGTACAACACAAACATAGCTAAAACTTTATCCTCTAAAGACGTTATATCATTTAGATATATTGTAGACACATTCTCTGGTCAAATTCTACCTAATTCTAAATATCAATTAAGTAGACTTGCTAAACTAAGACAACAAGCACTTGCTATTATAAATGCTCCTTCTATGGAACAATTTAGAGCTAGTACAGACCCTAGATTTACCGATGCTCCTACTTCTGTAAACCCATATCCTAAGCTAAATACAGCTTATATTACGGAAGGAGGTAATTTATCATTAAATCCAACCTACACTTTCAGCTTACCTAGCGAAGAAGATGGAGCTAAATTCTGTGGTTTCTATGCTCCATACATAACAGTAAGAGAGGGAAATAGAAATATAAACGTTCCTCCTGCAGCATTTGTTTCTAACAATTTCCTTAGAAAATTTTCTAACGGAGAACCTTATGCTATCATTGCTGGTCAAAAAAGAGGTTTAATAAGCGGATCTAATATAGTAGGGGTTGAATATGATTTCGATGAAGAAGATAGAGGTAATTTAGAGCCTTTTGGTATCAATCCAATTATAAAAAGAAGAGGGGTTGGTGTAGCCATCTATGGTAACCAAACTGCTTATCAACAAGTTAACTCTGCTTTTAATCTTATACATGTTAGAGATCTTTTAATTAGTATCGAAACTGACGTACAAGAAATTCTAGCTAATTATCTTTTTGATTTCAATGAAGACACAATCAGACTTGAGATAAAAACTTTAGTTGATAATTATCTTGATGGAGTTAGAGCAGGAGGAGGTATTTATGCATATCAGACTATTATGGATGCTTCTAATAACACCCCTTCAATCATAGATATGAATATGGGTATAATTGATGTTATTGTTGAACCTGCAAAAGGAATTCAAAAATTCATCAACAGACTTACTGTTAGTAAAACAGGAGGAATATCATCAGGAGGATTTATACAATTTGTATAATGTAATTTGATGATTTTCATAAGTAAAGATAAATATAACTAACTATGGCAGGACTATCACATTTTCAAAATTCACTTTCAGCTATAAACAAATTTGAACCTGTTTATCTGAACCAGTTCGAGGTAACAATAATACCTCCTGCTGCTGTAGCTGGTGGTGAAATATTACTCCAACATGTTACTAAGGTTAGCGGACTTTCTTTAGATAAGAATCCCGGAGTAACTAGCCAAAAGTATAAATTTGCTAAAAGAAATTATGCTGGAGCTAAACCCGAAAATACATTTATGGACGTTAGTTTAAGTTTTACTGTAAACCTTAATGATGCTAACTCTATGTATGTTTTCAAAACATTAAGACAATGGTCAGATTTGATTTATAATCCATTGACTGGTGCAATGGGCATTAAAAGCGACTATACGGGAACTATAGTTATATCGATTTTTAATAAACAAGGAGACGTTTTTAGAAGAATAACATGTAAGGATTGCTTTCCTACTAAACCAATATCTCCTATGAATTTAAATTATACCTCTACCGATTTATATAAAATTGACGATATGACTTGGGCGGTTGATTATTGGGAAGATTTATTCCTATAAAAAATTAAAAATAATAAATGGCAGGATTACCACATTTTACGAATTCTAAAGCAGCAATAAATAACTATGAACCGGTATTTTTGAACCAGTTTGAAGTTATTATAAATCCTCCTGCTGGTATTTTAGATGCAACAACGGCATTTAATGGGGAGGGAATATTAGCACAACAAGTTAAATCTATAACAGGGTTAGCTGTTGATATTGCTCCTGCACAGACTATTAACCAAAACTATAAGTTTGCAACAAGAAGATATGCAGGGGGAGAACCTTCTCAAAGTGATATGACATTGACCATGGAATTTGAGGTTAACTTAAATGATGCTAATTCGATGAGCGTTTATAAAATACTTAGACAATGGTCAGATTTAATTTATAATCCTCTTACAGGTGCAATGGGGATAAAAGCAGACTATGTAGGATCTATCTCAATATCAATCTTTAATAAAAGAGGGGATGTTTTTAGGAGAATAAGAATACCCTCATGTTTCTTGAGTGAAGCTATAAATCCCATGGAACTAGACTATGAACAAGCAACTATCTATACAATAACAACTAGTTGGGTTTGTGATTATTGGGAAGACCTTTTCTTGTAATTTGATAATTTTTTTAAATTATATAAAAAAAAGAGATCAATTTTGGTCTCTTTTTTTGTTTTTGGTTATATAATGAATAAATAAAAAATTATGGATAACATATCACCAGAAGAAATTCTAAAGAATAAGGAATTGTCAGGAGGAATAGTTTATGATGATCCGGTAACTTCTAACGAAAATATGCAAAGTTCAGTAGTTGGAGTAGAAATAGATCAGTCAAAACAAATTAACATCCCTGATAATCTAATCAGAAAGGAACCGATAAAACTAGAATCTAGTTTAAATTCGGAGGAACCACTAGTTAATAGTTTTGGTAAGGCACAATCAGCTTCTCCAGCTTTTGATACTGGTTGGAAAAATCTTCCAGTTGAAATACTTCCTTCAATGGGTCTTTTTTATCCCGATGGATCTAAATTAGCTATAAGATCTGCTGAGGTAAGAGAGATAAGACATTTCTCGACTATTGATGACGAAGATAGACTTGACGTAGAAGATAAGCTTAGCTATATCTTGGACAGATGTCTAAGAATCGATTTTCCAGGGGAAGGAGTAGTTTCATATATGGATCTTAAGCAGGAGGATAGATTTTTTGTTATAATGGCAATCAGGGATCTTACTTTTGTAAAAGGAGAGAATTCGATAATTCTTCCTTTAAATAAGGAATGTGGTAATAATCCACAGTGTCCATATAAGGATGGAATAGAATTAAGAACCGGCGTTTTAAGTTCATATGAACTTGATGAAAAAATAATGGAATATTATAATCCGGAAACTAGATCTTTTGTTTTTGATGTTAAGAGAATTGGTAAAAAAATAGAAATGTTTATACCTAGCATAGGAGTTACTAAAGCAATATCTAAGTTTGTGGCAGATTCAGTTAAAAAAGGAATAGAAATAGATGAGGGATTCCTTAAAATATCACCTTTCCTATTTGAAGAGTGGAGAGATTTAACAACTGAAAAAATAATGTTCAAAATGAGGGAATCTGATTATTGGACAAAAGAAGAATATAGTTTATATTTTGAGCTTTCCGAAAGAATAAAATTGGGAACTGAATTAACCGTTAAACAAAAGTGCGAATTGTGCGGACAAGAAGAGGTATCCGCTTACCTTGCATTTCCCAGAGGGATTAGATCTCTTTTCGTTATTTCAGATATCTTTAGAGAACTTCTTTGATATTAAGTTTAGAATGTGGAGAGAACATGGAATAGACCCAGAATGGTTAGAATCCATACCTTTCTACGAATATCAGATATGGCTAAATAAATTAAATGCTACCATAGAAGCTGAAAATGCAGAAGCACAGAATGAAGGAGGTGTGAAACAAGTATTTAATCTAAAAAAGTAGAATAAATATATACAATATGGCCACAGATCAAAAACTTATATCCTCTCTATTGGATTTGTCTAGAAACGTTGATAAACTTTCTAGCGACATTAGAAAAAATATAGCATCTACAGATGATTTAATAGAATCCCACGAAAAAAGTTCAGAGAGTGGGGATAAAATAGTAAAGGTAGTTGAAAAAATAAACGGACTAGATCTAAATAGTCTAAAGAATGAATTTAACCAGCTCACTAAAAGTATTGGTGAGCTGGATTTTAAAGGTCTTTCTACTGACCTGAAAACTCTAGATTTTAAAGAACTTTCTAATGATATAAAATCTCTAGATTTCAAGGGGGTTTACAAAGGGATAGAAAATCTTGGTCTAAAGGATATCAGTAATGTTATAAAAACAGATATAAAAAATATTCCAAATTTAGCTAAAGAAATTATAGCTAAAAAACCAGACGAACCGTTAAATTCTGATAAAATTTCGGAAATCGTTTCTGGTTCTATGGAAACCTTATTAAAAAAAGGTAATGATTTGTTGGGTATACCTAATGAATCTAAGAATCTTGAAGAAGCATTTAACTCGTTAATGGGGGATAAACTACCAGAATTAATAAAAACAGAGTTCTCTAAAAAAACCACAGAAAATCCTATAAATGACATACTTGAAACCTTTACCAAGAATTCTGGTAATAGCGTGATGGATAATATAAAGGGTCTAATTCCAACAGATCTTTTGAAGAATATAGAATCCCCTCTAAAAGAAATGTCATCACTTTTGAATTTTGATGATAAAAATCCAATATTTAAGGAAGGATTGGGAAATTTAAATAAATCAATATCATCTAAGATAGAAAATATATTAAGTCCCGATTCTCTTTCTGGTTTTGTTAGTAATATAGGTAAAAATTTTAGTGGAAAATTAAATCTAAAAGAATCCCCTCTATTATCTGGTGCTTTTGACACTTTAAATAAAGTAAAAAATTTAGATTTTGGTCTAGATAATCCTTCGGAATTAATACAAAAGGGTGGATCTTTATTAAAGGGCTTAGATAAAAATAATTTAATGGGTACTGGAGTTGGTTTAGCTAAGAGTGTAGGAAGTATGTTCAGTAAAAATAAACAGGATTCATTTTTAAATAAGATAGAACCTCTACAATCTAAAAATATAACTCCAACTTTTAAAGAGAATAAAATACCTTCACTATCTACTAAAATTCCAGCTATAAAAGCTCCCGAGATAAAGAAGTCTATAACTAGTCTTTCCCCTAAACCTCAGTCCAAGTTATCCCCATCAGTTATTGAAAATTCTACTACAGATACAGGTTTACCTGATAATAATTTACAGAAACCAGTTAATGATATAAAAACAGTTTCTAAATCTGATGATAAGGATCCATCTAAAAGTAATAATCAATCTGAAAGCTTAAGTTCTAAAGATATACAAGAAATGAAAGCTACCTTAGTTAGAATAGCTTTATTACTAGAAGGACCTTTAAACGTTACCTCAGGTGACAGAGTATTAAGACCGGATTCGAGAAGAATCTAAAAAATAATACAAAATATTTTTTTATAGCGAGATTTTGATCTACATTTGCACCAATCAAATGTAGTTGTATGTTAAAATCTATAAAAATTACAGAAAATGTTAATAGACGAGTCTGTGATGACATGTCTTTTATGACGGATGATTTTCTGTCTTTACCCTTTTGGTCGGTTAAAACTAACGAAGATAAAAAATTAGAAGTATTCTATTCTGAATCTGAATTGTCCGATCGTGAATTTTCGGAAGTAACGGATAAAAAAGATTCAATTTACCTGGAAATGGCTTCGGTTTGGTCTAAAAATTCTCATTGCAATCGAATGAAAGTTGGATGTTTAATAGTTAAAGACAAATCGATAATATCGGACGGATATAACGGATCTCCTACAGGGTTCCCGAACATTTGTGAAAATGTGGATAATATAACTCTTCCTTATGTATTACACGCAGAAGCTAATGCGATAACTAAGCTAGCGAAGGGAACTCAGAGTTCTGAGGGTTCTAGTTTATATGTAACTCTTTCTCCCTGTTATGAGTGTTCTAAACTAATAATCCAATCTGGTATAAAGAGAGTTATTTTTTCAGAGGTTTATAGAAAACCTGAATCTTTATCGTTCTTGGTAGAAGCCAATATAGAAATAGTAAAATTTTCAAACAGTAAAATAAAAAACCAATTTTAATATATGCAACAAAAAGAAAAGAATATCCAAAAGATAGCTGAGGATTTCATAACTGTGAAAAATGATAAGAATTTTAAAATTTTATTCGAGAGACTCCGACCTGGTATACTAAACCATTGTTTTTTGATTGTAAAAGAACAGGAACTTGCTGAAGATGCTTTCATTAATACCATGTCTAAAATTTGGATAAAAATAGACCAGTATAACAATGAAAGAGGAAATTTTTCAACTTGGTGTTATAATATAGCAAGAAATGAATCTCTCCTCTTAATGAAGTCCAGAAAAAGATATCACAATCACACTGATGCTGAACTCGAATATCTTTCTTCAAAAAACGAATCCAATGAGATAGGAGGACAGTATGTTTTAGAAGAGGATCCTTTGTATGCATTCTATAAGGAGGAATCTACTTTTGATGAGTTTTATGAATCCGTTCTGGATGAGATTAGAGATCTCCCAGAGTTATACAGAGACATTATGATCGACCGAGAGATAAACAATATGAAATATAAGGACATTGCAGAAAAATATGGGATAAAGAAAAGATCCATCGCTACAAGGATCAGAAGAGCTCGCAGTAAAATCAGAAAAAAAATAGACGAGAAACAATAAAGATTTACGATGATATAAAAAATAAACCATCATGTTTAGAATTTTTAAGGTTATAAAAGAATTTTTACTCTATCTTGAATATGTGAAAATCATAAAAAAAGAGGAGACAGATTCTCCTATATGGGCAAGAAGAAATTTAAGAAGAGATTATTTAAATAGAATATACACTGTCGTTAATCTTCCCCCACAGGTTACTCTTTCTGTAGATCTTCCTAAAGATGCTAGACCTTCTTTTGTTATAAGTGAAATTAAGCCTACTAACGAGTATTTCAAATCTCTTAATTTAGAGGAGTTACTTACGATGTGGATAGAGCCAGTAAAAGGAACCGATGAAGAATCATATTTAGTAGTATATCAATTCTTATTTAGATATATTAGTCTATTGTGGATTCTTAGATTTATTGTTGAGGTTTCACTTATAGTTTTTGTTGCTATTAAGTGGGAATGGCTCTTAAAAATTATTAATTTAGTTTAATGAAGGAATACATAGAAAGCACAAAAAAAGATATAGAAAGCAAATTGGCTATTTTTTCGAAGGATCCTAAATTTGTTTTTGATGAAGCCACGCATACATATAGATATGATGGTATATTATTCGATTCCGTAACAACATACATTAAAAATTTTAAGGCCCCTTTTAATAGAGAATATTGGTCTAAGAGAAAAGCAGCAGAAAGAGGAGTCGACGTTTCGGTTATATTAGATGAATGGAAAAATAAAGCAAATGTAGCAAATGAACTTGGTACGAAGGTTCATAAATTTATAGAGGATTTTTGGAGTGGTGAAAATCCAGAGATTCCTTCTATAGATCCTGATGATGAATATTCATTGAGAGTAAATAAATTTATTGAACTCTACAATAGAAAATTTCATGTATTGGTACCACTTCCTTCTGAGCTCAAAATATTCTCTAGAAGGTGGAGACTTGCTGGAACTGTCGACCAACCATTTTTATTTTGGGACCAGAAAAGAGAAAAATTATTTCTACTTATAGGAGACTGGAAAACAAATGGTGTATTTAAGCATGATGATCATCCTGAAGGAAGGTATAAAAGATTATTAAGACCTTTTACTCATTTATGGGAGAATGAGCACAACTTATATTCTATACAAATAAGTCTATATAGATTAATATTGGAGGAGGAAATTGGAATAGAAACCGAAAGTGGATTTCTTTGTCACATAGGACCAAATTCAAATCCCAAAATATATCCGGCAAAAGATCTAAGAGAGCCTCTGAGAGCATATCTCGAACAAAATAGAACTAATTTTGATATTTTTGATATAAGATAAGAAACAAAACAAATAAAAATAACTAGAACTATAAAATTAAAAAAATATGTCATCAACTAAGAAGAATTCACAAAAAATAGAGATTGGAAATACCGAACCTCTAGCATCGAATGTAATCAAATTTAATACTAATGGTCCAACTGTTCCTCAAGATTCAATTTTGGATTCACCTATAGGAATTGATCAAGAAAAAGTGGATCAATTACATAAAGAAATTTCTGCTAAAAAAGAAGAGATTAAGACAAAGCTTTATGCTATTTCTTGTAATCAAGATCTTTTCTCTGAATATGAAAAATTCATGCAGGAAAAGGCTGAATGGAATTCAACTGAAGCTTTAGGTGTTGTTGAAGTTAATAAACAGATTAAAAAGATCAGAAAAGAAGGAATTAAAGACAATACTATTTATATGAGTGCTTTACCTCTGGAAGCAAGTCACTATTTCCTTTCTAAATCCAAAGGTGTTGGTTTAAAGAGCGCTGAAGATTTTCTTAGACTGTTTAAAGCATTCGATCAAGCATTATCCGATGCAAAAGAAGATGCAGCTTTAGTAAAAGATTTAGAAAAACAACTAGCTGCAGCTATGCAAGGAGTTACTCTAGGTTAATATAAACATAAAAAAAATGAAAAAAACCAGTGATTTTTATTACTGGTTTTTTTGTGGAGTTTGTTTTTGGATATATAAAAAAATAAAAATTAATATTATGAAAATAATCGAGAAAATCAAATCTAATTTTGAAGTTATTGTACTTGTGTTTTTAGCTGTTCTTTTCGTTAAACAGTGTGGAGCTAATAGTGATATTGAAAAATTAGCTAAACAATCTAAAATACAATCAGCTATTCTTGATTCTGTAGCGAATAAACAGGAATTAAAAAATATGATCGAAATAGAAGGTCTTAAAGTTGAAAAAAGAATGATTCAATCTACGGATAGAAAAATATTAGACGTGAACAGACAGAGTGAAATTGATTTAGAAATAAAAAAACTTGAAAGTCTTAAAAAATAACAGAATCGATAATAATGAGCAAAAAAACAGTAAGTTATTTTATAATAGGTACATTTGTTAGTTTATATCTGATGGTTTCGGTTATATCGACCATTCACGTTATAGATTTCTTTAAACTCTCCAATCCCACTTGGCTAGCAGTTAGTTTGGCTATTGCCTTTGAGATTGGTGCGGCTGCATCATTAGCATCTTTAATTTCCTTAGATAAAATGAACAAGGGAATGGTTTGGAGCTTATTTATTATATTAACCCTTATGCAAGCAATGGGTAATACTTTCTATGCATATACTCATCTACAAGATTTTCAGGGTTGGTCTGAATTATTTGGTCTTGACGAGGAAGAGAAAATCTATCAGAAAAGAGTATTGTCTATTATAAGTGGAGCAGTTCTTCCTGTCATTGCTTTGGGTTTTATTAAATCCCTAGTTGACTACATAAAACCGGAAGAAGAAGTTGAAATTGGAAATAGTAGAACACAATCAGATAATAACGATTCTGATACTAATTCTAAAATAAATGAGGAATTGATGGATTTTGAAAAAAAAGAGGAAGAATCTGAATTTTTTGTTGATGGATTGGGATCTGAAACTAATAATACTGATGAGATCCAGATATTAGATTTATCAGATTCTAGTAACTCTAATTCAGAATATGATGAGAAATTAAAACACGTAAATAGAAATAGAATACATCAGGATATAGATCCAACCAAACTATAAAAATATCACAAGTAAAAGTGTCAGATACAGAAATATTAAACAATGAAAATTTCGATGGAGGGAATTCGATACAAAGTAGTTCTAATTCAATATTAGGTGGGAATTCACAGTTCTCGATATCACCTTCTGGTGATACTGCTTCTTTTGATATAGAATATCAAAATATAGCTAGATCTATACCACAGATGGAAGTAATAGAAGCTACATTTAAAAGATTCAACGATCCTAATCAAATAAAGTTCATAAACAGAGCTTTTGATGTTGTTTTCCAGGATAAAATATTGGATAAGCTTAGTGTGATTGATTTTTTTCATCCACTTCAAGAATTTTCTAATTACCAAAAGCAAACCTTTGTTATATCGCCAAAAACATCAGCTAATTTGGACCCTTCTTCATTTACCAGCACAAACGGAGAAGTTTCCCTTATAATAGCTAAAGCCGAATATCTACCAGGAACCCCCGAAGAGGATAAGATATTATTTTGGGACTATAAGGCAAATCAGAGAAATGTAATGGGTGAAATTATGATTCTTTCTGGTGCAATTAAAAATAATTCATCTTGGATGGGATGGGACGTAGATCCATTTTCTACGTATGACCACAGCGAAAATTCGGATTCTTCGATGGGTGGTTTTATTTTTACTAACCCAACATCTTCAGAGGTAAAATTAATAGTAATAACAGCAAATTAAAATGGCAACACAACCTATCAATTGTCCTTATGACGTAACAGAAGGACTTAGATTTTATAAAGAAGACTTAGTATTAGATGATGGCAATTCTATGAATCCCATAAAATACCTTTCTTTGAGTGATTTGAGTATACCCGTGAATAAATTTTCTAGATCTAGAGTAACTTTAAGACCTGGTAGTAGATCTCTATTGAGTCAAAGTGATATTGCAGATGAAAATGGATATGTTTCATTCATAGCAGTAAAAGCAGTATACCCGAGCACGGTCGTAGAATCTAGAAAATACATAAATTGGACATATCAGGGAAATATTAATAATATGGGTGAATTGATGGTGCTTTCCGGACCTAAAGTTTCTACTATAAATTCAGAATATCTTGGATGGAATCTATCTAAACCTGGAACAGTTTCCGGTAATATTGGTGATGGTGGAATATCATTTTATAATCCAAGTACTGATATAACAGTTAAATTGGAAATATTAGTATGTCATTAAGAAAAAAAAGATTATATCGTAAAATATATAGTAAAAGTTTCTTGTCCTTAGTTGGATATATAAACAGTAAAAAAAAAGTAAAAAATGGACTTTATAAACCAAGTAAAAAAATTAAAAGAGGTAACAAAATCTCCAGAGGTAAAATCACTATGTGAGAGTTTTCTTAGAGGCGAATCCGTTTCTAAAGATCAATTAATAGCTTCTATCAACGAACATAATAATTCAGAAATGACACAAAACGAATCTCCTAGTATTGTCAATCACATTGAAGCAATAAGAAAGGAAGAAGCTGAGGTATCTAAAAGAGCAGCAGAAGCACTTATGGAATCTTGGTCAGGATTAGGTAAAAACACATCATCAAATTCAGGATCATATCTTCCTGGTAATGAAATGGACGATGCCAAATCTGAAAAACTATTAGAGAGTATATCTAGTTTAGAAGATAAAGACGGATCTGCTATTTCATTTATTGAATCTCAAGGAATTAAAAACTTGGGAGTTATGGAGGCAATTTCCAAGTTGAAAGAATCTTCTATCTGTGAGTATCCTAAAGCAAAAGTACTTTTTGAACAATATCAGAATCTTATTTTAAATAAGAATCTTCCTGAGTTTGTTGTAGTGAATAATTTTATTGCTGAATTAGAATCTTTTAATTGGGAAAATTCAGTTAGAGGTATAGCAGAAGAGTTAAAGAATAAAGCTAAAAAATATTCTAGAGAAATTGAGGTTTCTAAAGTTTTAGAATCTATCAAAAATAGTGGAAGCTATGCATTCTATTCTGAACTTTCTGAAACTTTAAATTCTTGGTTGGTTTCAGAAGAAAAGTCAAATGGTTTATTAGTTAGAGATATTTCTAAATATAGTTTCAATCCAGTTGTTAGAAATTTAATAAATTTTCTAAATATAAACGAGAAAGAGGATAATAGATTCTTGGAAATTCCAATAAAAGCTCAGGGTGAATCTAGCGTTTCTAGAGTTTACTCGCCTATTTTATTTGAAAATGGAAGAACTTTCTTCCATATAGGAAATTCTGTATTCGAAGCATCAGAAAAAGAATTAGTTAAATTAACAGAAAAACAGGTTTCTGAATTACCTTCAGATTATCTTAAATTAGTGGAGATTACTAAAAAACCACATGTTACTATTAATGAGAATGGTATTTCCATTAGATTTGGTAAAAAAATAGTTAAACTAGTAGAAGAGGGAGAAAATGTAGCAGTTTATTTAGGAAAAGATAAATTAAGATTTTCAGATAATATTGGACTTGCTAAAATATTAGGATTAGAGTCTAGCTCTTATTTTGGAGTAAATGAATCAGAAGTTGTTAATGATACAATGTTCTTATACAATAACTATTCAGATATAGTTGAGTTAGATTTTGCAAAAAGTATAAATTCTAATATCTATGAAGGAGTTGGTGTAAATATGTTCAAGTGGAATAATCAGATCTATTTACAAAAGATTAACCAAACTATGAATGAAAATTCAATTTTCAAAGTTAGTGGAACTCAAGCAGTTTCTATGGTTAAGTCTTATTTAAAATATGATATTTCGGAAGGGTTAACTGAGTTCTTGGAAGGCGAAAATAAACTAAAATCTATCATGGTAAATGATAGAAATAAAGTTTTAGAAAATATTTCTAAAGTTGAGAATGAGATTAATAAAATAAATTCTTTATTAGAATCTTCACCTTTATATAAAAGCTCTAATGAAATTCTAACTGCTAAATCTGCATTAGAAAACGAACTAAATGTTCTAAGAGAAAAATGGAACCAAATAAACACTGAAATATCTAAAATAGAAGAAGAAATTTCATTTGCTGACAAAATTAATATATCAGAAGATGAAAAATTCAATATTGGAGATTTTATAAAAGTTAAAGAATCAGGAGAAACCGGTAAGATAATTTCAGTAGATGGGACATCTGGAAGATATACTATACTTTTAGACAACGGAAAAACCGAAGATTTCCTAGTTAATGAAATTTCTGATTTGGAAGAAGCTTTAAGTCAAGCTGCAGATAAAAATGAAAAAGATGCTAAAGAGGAGGAGGAAGCAGAAGAAGTTAAAGAGTCAAATAATCTTAATAAATCAGACCTAAGCATAGAAGAGCAAAAAACTCTTTTAAAGAATTTTGCAGATAGCCACAGTTTTTCTAAAGCTCCTAAGGGAGAACAAGATTCCATAGAAATGGAATTAGATTCTCTTCATGGGTATAATATTACTATGAACGAAGCTAAGAAGAAAGATGGTAATGACGATCTTGCAAAAGCCCCAGGAAACAATAAAAAAGAAAAGGGTAAAGTGGAAGGAGAAAAACTTTTAGCTGATTCACCTAAAACCAAAGATAAAACTAATTTTGATGCAGAAGATGCAGATGGGGAAAAATATGAAATTGGATATAATCTTAGAGAGGGTAAAGTTGAAAATGATGGGAATTTAACCGAATCTGAAACTTTAAAAAAAAACTAAGTCGTAACTTTTATTTTGCTCCAAAATCGGAAGATCAAAATAAACCGGGTGAACCCTTCGTTCAATCTTCGGAAGGAAAATTAAGTAAGGCACCAGATGGAAAAGAAATAAAAGACGATTCGGATGCAGACGAAACCGGAGAAGAAAGGAATAAAAATAAAAAAGAATGTAACCAAAAAGCTACATTCTTTTTTTATGAAATATTTACCATTTTTTATACTAGAATATAAATCCAAACTAATTAAACAATTAATGGCAAAAGAATATGTTAAAAATAGTGAGCTTATGCTTGCTGTAATAGAATCAAAGAAAGCCGGTAAGCTGACACCGGAAACTATAGAAATGTTTACCTTAATGATAAACGGTATAGCTAAGAAAATGTCATATAAAGATCCAGAAGATAAAGAAGATTGTATGGCCTTTGCTATGGAAGATCTCTGTAAATATTGGAATCGATTCAATCCTGAAAAGTCTAATAATCCATTTGCTTATTTTACACAGATTGCTAAAAATGGATTTGCTAAGGGATGGAAAAAATTACATCCCCCTAAAAATCCTAAAACTATACCATTTAGCTATATCACTGGTGATGATAATTCATATAATATTTAATACCATATGCCTGATATAAAGAAGATAAAACCAAACGGTGAATATAAATCCGGTAAATACGAACCCAGAAATCCTGAAAAGTATATAGGAGATATTCATAACATCATATATAGATCCTCTTGGGAGTATCGTTTTTGTACGTATTGTGATACAAATGATTCTATAGTAAAGTGGAGTTCCGAACCAATTGCTATCGAGTATTATAATCCATTAGATAAAAAAGAGCATAAATATAATGTAGATTTTTATATCAAGGTTGTAAAGGAATCTGGAGATGCTCAAGAATGGATAATTGAAATAAAACCAGAGAATCAAACGAAAAAACCAATTTATGAGGGTAAGATGACGGTTGCAAAGTTAAAATCATATAATAGAAATATGCAGATCTGGATAACAAACCAAGCAAAATTCAAAGCTGCAAAAATATGGGCTGAAAAAAGGGGCTATAAATTTGGTGTTATTGATGAAAATTTCCTATTTAAAAGTAAATAATGTATAAAGATTTAGTTCTTAAATACAAAGAAGATGAAACTAGTTCGGGAAACATATTCACTTCAACTAATGATCTGTTCTTAAGTAAATATTTTAAGAACGATTCACCAGATATATCTTTCATTCCTCCATTCATCCCAGGAGAGATTTACTCTTTTAGGTATTTAACGGATTCTGAAATTAGCAAAAAAAGGCCTTTCGTAGATCGAATGCCTCTTGTTATTTGTACCGATGTTTTCAACACATTAGAATCTGGAACTGTAATAAAAGGTATAGATTTAATAACTGTACCGAATATAATAAGAGTTGATATAATAGAAAGAATATATGATAATTTCTATGAACAATTATTAGCTAATAAGAATTCATACGAAAGAGGATCGACCAAAGTTCCAGTGAATTTAAAGGACCCTGTGCTAAAGAATATTCTTAAAGGTACTGGATATTTAAATTCCTATTTTGGATTTAAATATAAATTCATAAAAAATGTTAAGGTTATTTCCATGGAGGATTGGCCAAAAATTCCTTATCTTAGTTTTAATATGATAGAGGGGTTATCCATACAGGGGATATATAATGAATATAGATCGAAATTAATTTAAGAAATTCGATAAAATTAATAAAGTATTATTTAAATGGCTGGCTTTGTAGATAATAATAATCCATCACAGACTCCTGTTATACAGAGAATCCGAGACTCTGTTAGGAAGATAAGTACCTTTGGTATGAAGTATGATGACATGGTCATCAGAAATTCACAGGCTGTAGGTGTAACCGAAGCAAACTTCTTAAACAAGAATAAGTCCAACGTGGAGGACGAAAGTATGTTATGGACTTTAGCAAAGCAGGATATAACTACTAAACAGTTTATCGGATATTTCGATAAGGACTATAAAGGGAAAAGAGATTTCTTAAGAAAATTCTCACTTAATCCTGAGATTGAATGGGTCCTAGATACTATATGTGACGAGTCGATATCCTATGATCCTTCAAATTTCTTTGCTTATCCCGACTTTATTGATATTACTGATATAAATGAAAAATTAAAGGATGAACTTTATGAATCATATAAAAAATTATATGACATCTGGGGATTTTCGGACGATATAACAGCCTGGCAATATTTCAGACAATTTATAATAGATGGTTTCTTAGCATTTGAGATAATCTATGATGATAGAGGAGAAAATATAATAGGATTTAAAGAATTAGATGCGGTAACCCTAGTTCCTAGTGTAGAAAAACAAATAGATGGGACTTTTATAAATACATGGACACAATATCCACAAGATCCTAAAAGAAAAAGAGTTTTATATGATCCACAGATAATTTATATTTCTTATGCGAAGGGTAATGCTATATCAAGAATAAGCTATATAGAGAGACTTATAAGACCCTATAATATTCTACGAATCATGGAATATACTAGAGTTATTTGGTCCGTTATGAACGCTTCATTTAAGCTGAAAATGACAGTTCCGATAGGATCTAAATCCCAGCAAAAAGGAATGCAAACTCTAGGCGAACTAATGAGCATTTATAAGGAGGATATAGAACTTAATGATGAAAGTGGTGAATTGACAATAGACGGTAGACCAAAGATACAATTCTACAAAAACTATCTGATGCCTTCTGGTGTAAATGGTACACCTACTATAGAACCTATAAATACGGAGGGTCCTAATTTAAACGATCCTCAACCTTTGAGTTATTTTTTCGATAAGTTTATATTAGAATCTAAAGTACCTCCTTCTAGGTTTCATAATCCAGATGGAGGAAGTACGTCTCCTTATTCAAATGGTGCAGAGGGACTGGATAAGGAAGAAATAAGATTTTCAAAATTCATATCTAGACTAAGATCTACTTTCCAGGAGATTCTAATAAAACCACTTTGGATACAAATGGTTAAGAAATATCCTAATCTTGAAGATGATTTCTTATTTAAAAGCCAATTAGGTTTAGATTATTTCTCTGATAATCCATTTAAAATAAATCAGGAAATAGCAACAATAGAAAAGAAGAAAGAAGCAATTCTATCCATGAGTGGAATTTTAGGAGATAATGAAGAACCGTATTTTTCTAATGCTTTTCTTATAGAAAACTACTTAGGTATTTCTAAACAAGATATAGTTGCAAATAAAGAAGCTTTAGAAAGAAAGGAAAGGGAAAAAAAGAAAGCCGAAAATAAGGGTGAAGGTGAAGAAACCCCGGAAGTAACATTATAATAAAATGGCAGGATTTTTAGATTATTTAAAACCAAACCAATCCGCACTAGGTAATATATTAAAAAATCTAGGGAATATATCAAAATTTGGTATGCAGTATGACGATATGGTTGTGAGAAATTCACAGGCCATTGGGAAAACTGAGGGATTCTTCTCCAGTCAAGAGGGAACAGGATTTACCCAAAATGATGCTTTTTATTGGACAGCTTCTTACCAGGATACAAAGGTAAGAAAATATATTGCATATTTCGATAGAGACTATAACGATAAGAGAAATTATCTCAGAAAGTTTTCTTTGAATGGTGAGATAGAATTTATATTGGATACTATTAGTGACGAGGCAATAAATTACGACGATAGAAATTATTTTGCACAACCCTCATTTATCAACATGGATCTGAAGGAAAAAATGAAGGAAAAAATGTTCAAACATTATAATAGAATATATAATGTTTTTGGATTTCAGAATAGTGTTTTGGGGTGGCAGTATTTTAGACAGTTTCTCATAGATGGGTTTTTAGCTTTTGAAATAATTTATGATAACAAGGGGAAAGAGATTATAGGATTTAAAGAATTAGATCCTGCTTCTTTGCAACCTGTAGTTGAAAAGGTTGGAGAAAGCGAATATGTTCAATTTTGGCTACAATATCCAAAAAATCCACAGATGACCCGAAAACTCACTAACGAACAGGTTATCTATATTTCTTATGCAAAGGGAAATAGTATTTCAAGAGTAAGTTACGTAGAAAGATTGGTGAGATCTTATAATATTCTAAGAATAATGGAAAACTCCAGAGTTATATGGAATGTTATGAATGCTTCATATAGACTTAAATTTATTATACCTATAGGAAGTCAATCTTCACAAAAAGCTATGCAAACATTGGGACAACTGATGTCTAACTATAAAGAGGATATTTCTATCAATGATGCTTCTGGAGAATTGACGATTAACGGTAGACCTAAAGTTCAGTTCTATAAGAATTATCTGTTTCCCGAGAAAGATGGGCAGTCCCCACAGATAGAATCGTTAAACCCATCTGGACCAGATTTTAATGTGATGGAGAGTGTTTTATTTTTCTTCAATAAACTTAAAATGGATTCTAAAATACCTTATGCTAGATTTGCCTCTAAAAATGGAACACCTGCCAATTATCAAATAGCTATAGATCAGCTAGAAAGAGACGAAATAAGATTTGAAAAATTCCTTAGAAGACTTAGATCGATATTCCAGGAGATCCTAGTAAAACCTCTTTATATTCAGATGTGCTTAGATCATCCTGAATTATCTAAAGATAAAAGCTTTAAATCAAATCTTGGTTTAAATTTTTATAGAGATAATGAATTTGAGGAATCTGTACAGATGACGTCATTTACAAAAAGAAGTGAATTTATTAAGGGATTAGCTGAACTTAAAGTTAAAGTCGGAGAAGAGGAAAAATCTTATTTCGATAATGATTTCTTAATCCAGAGATTTCTTGGAATGAATCCAGACGAAATAAAAATGAATAAAATCTATAAAGAAAAGGAAGCTAAAGCTGCTAAAAAAAATGAAGCAGAATCAGGAGAAGCTGGAGCAGAATCCGCTACTGGTGAAGAAGTTTCACCGACCGAGGGAACAACACCAGCAGAAGGGGGAACAGATGAAGAAACTCCGGAAGTGACACTATAATAATAAATAATCTCTAAAAAACTCAATCTCAAATGAATCTAGACATCAGGGATATTTTTTCCAGACTTAAAATATTGGTCATTGGAGATATCATGCTAGACCATTATGTAAATGGAATCGTATCTAGAATATCCCCAGAAGCTCCAGTACCGGTATTATTAAATAAATCTGAAAATTACTATTTAGGAGGGGCAGGTAATGTTTTTCTAAACATTCATTCTTTAGGTGGATATAGCGATATTATTTCTGTTATAGGAAATGATCTTAATGGAGATAAGGTAGAAAGTTTGGTTTCAGAAAAATCTGATCTCAGCCTTCTTATAAAAAGGTCGGGAATAAAGACAACTACTAAATCAAGATACATTTCAAATTCTCATCAATTATTAAGAGTTGATAATGAGGATATAATTGATATTGATAGTAATTTAGAATCTATTATATTATCAAAAATAGAATCCGTTATAGATTTTTATGATTGTGTTATTATGGAGGACTATAATAAAGGATTATTAACCTCTGTACTTATAAAGGGAATTATAAAAATTTGCAAGGAAAAAAATAAGCCAGTATTAGTAGACCCTAAATTAAAAAATTTTGATTCATATAGCGGTTGTACTTTGATTAAACCCAATTTCTTAGAGTTTTGTAGTTTAATCAATAAAAAATTGAGTCCCAATGATTTCGATTCCATAGTTTATGAGGGAAGGAATATTATATCTAAATTAGGTATAGAATCTATACTAGTCACCTTATCAGAAAATGGGGTAATTTTCATCACTGCTAATGAATCATATCACTCTCCTTCATATCCTGTGAAAATTTCCGACGTTTCGGGTGCTGGTGATACCGTTACCGCTATGATATCTTTATGTTTTTCTTCTGGGTTGGATATAAAAGAATCTTTAAAATTATGTAATATAGCTGGATCTATCGCATGCTCTAGTGTAGGTGCGGTTTCGGTCGGGATAGAAGATGTCTATAATAGTAAATATTTCAATTTATAATTTTTTCAGTTCGAATTTTTGTATTATATTTGTGAAAAAATAAATCAATATGATACAAGAATTAAGAATTTTTAAAAATCTAGAAAATCTTACAGGAGAGGGATCTCAAAAGGCAAAACAAAAATTAATCGAAGAAAACTTAACAGACAAATTCTCTTATATTCTAGACGTCTGTTATAACCCATTTATTACCACAAAACTTCATAAGATATCTTTTAACGAATCTTTAAGTGAAAGTAATCCTAATCATTGGGATGAATTTAAAGCCCTTGTAGAAGAGCTTAAAAAAGCCCCTGCAGCAAACGATATACTTAGAGGTAGAGCTCAAAATATCATCTCACAGAGAATATCTGAAGATGATGCTGAGGATTTGGAACTCAGAACTGTACTTATGAAAATATTAACCAAAAGAATGAACATAGGTATAGGTGCAAAACTTATCAATAAAGCACTTAAGAGAGAATTAATCCCCGATCCTTCTCTTATGCTGGCAACAGATGATCACGATAACATAGAAAAATGGGGAAAAGTATATTGTGAGGAGAAATATGATGGAGTGAGAGTAATAGCACTTTATAAGAATGGTGAATTTTCCTACTTTACTAGAGCATTTAATGAACTTGATTCCTCTTGTTTTCCTAAAATAACTTTCGATCTTAAAACGTGTATGATAAATAGCGGATTGAAGGGTGATTGGTTTTTCGATGGCGAATTAACGGATTTGAATAGAAAATCAGTCAGTGGCAAGGTTACTCAGATACTTAAGGGTAAAGTTGATTCATCTATAGAAAAGGGACTTCTTTTTAATATTTTTGATCTGGAGGAAGCATCTACTCTAGATACTGGCTCTGGAGTTATTAATTACAAAATAAGAAGAGATACGTTAGAAAAAGTTTTATCCTCGATTTCAGAAGAATCCCCGGTTAAATTAGCTAAAATGTGGGAGCTTAAAGATGCCAGTGAAGTTTCGTCTATTTATAAAAAGATTGTCGATGAAGGTGGGGAGGGAGTTATTTGTAAAGCTGATGTTGTTTATGAATGTAAAAGATCTAAGTCTTGGATAAAATTTAAAGAGGTTAATGATTGCGATCTTCTTATAACTGGATGGTATCCAGGAGAGGGAAAGAGAGAAGGATTTATTGGTGGATTTATCTTAACAGATTCAAGTGGGACTCTTAATGTTAAAGTCGGAGCCGGATTTACTGACAATGATTTAAAAACACTAAGTGAAGATCCAGATTCTCATATTGGAAAAATTGCTGCTGTCCAATATAACGTAACTATAGAGGATAAACACGGAAACAGATCTTTATTTTTACCAAGATTTATAGAGATAAGATCCGACAAGACAACTTCAGATGACTTTTCTAATAAATTTTAAGAAACAAGAATTAATTTATTCACTAGAATTAGTATGATACAAGAATTATTAACAGAAAAGCTTAGACCGAAAGAATTGAGACATATGATATTGCCTCAAAGAATTTCAAGAGTGTTTGAAAATGGATTAAATCAAAATGTACTTCTTAGTGGACCTCCGGGGTGTGGGAAGACAACTCTGGCTAAAATTTTAGCTGCGCCTTATCCCCATATATTCATAAATGGATCAGATGAGAGTTCAGTAGAAACCCTTAGAGTTAAGATAAATGATTTCTGCTCAACAATATCTGTATTGGATGGTAAGTCTTCAAAAAAAGTGGTAATATTGGATGAGTTTGATGGGGTTTCAGATCAGTTTCATAAAGCTTTAAGAGGAACTATCGAGAAATTTGCTGGAAATACCAGATTCATATCCACATGTAACTATATCAACAAAATCCCAGATGCTATAAAAAGTAGATTCGAAGTTATAGATTTTACTCCAGCAACAACTGAAGAAGAAAACCAACTAAAAGAAGAATGGAATAAAAGAATTAGTTTAATTCTTAGCAAATTGAATATTTCTATCGATAGCGAATCACTTTTAGAATTCCAGAGAAATTATTATCCTGATTTTAGATCAGCTTTAAATAAAATTCAAAGTTGGACTATCGAAGGAGTTAAAACCGTAGATCAGAATAAAATGAAGGAACTAGGCTGGTCTTACGAGACTCTTTACGATCTCATATTAAATTCGAAGGATCCTATCAAGAATTATCAATCTATAGTTGGTGAATATCAAGGTAAGGTAGATGATGTAATGTCTGCATTAGGAGATGAATTCATAAAATGGATAATCGACAATAAGCCTGAGCATAAAAAAATAATACCTGGTGTTATAATACTAGTGGCCGAACATCAAGCTCAAAGAACACAGGTAATAGATCCGATGGTTTCCCTTTTATCCTTAGTTTATCAGATACAAAAAATGATAGATTGATGAAAAGAATTATATTAGTGGGTAAAGGAGCTTCAGGAAAAGATTATGCTAGAGAAATTCTGGAGGAATCTGGATTTGTCTATTGTATATCCCATACCACAAGACCTCCTAGAATTGGTGAGGTTGATGGGAAGGATTATCATTTTATATCTATGGACTCTGCTAACCATCATTTTATAGCTAAAGATTTATTTTATGAATATGTAATTTTTAATGGATGGTTATACGGAACAACTATTGAAGAATTTTCTAAATCCAATTTATTTATAATGACACCATCCGGGATCATGAGATTAAAACCTGAAGATAGAAAGGAGTCTTTTATAGTTTATTTTGATATAGACGAGGAGATAAGAAAAAAAAGATTATCCGATAGGAAAGATGCTGATACTGTAAATAGAAGATTGGAATCAGATAAAAAGGATTTTGAAAACTTTACTGATTTCGATTATAAAATAACCGACCCTAATTTTAAATTAGATGTTGAATGGGCAGATGTTAATAAATATAAAATATAATAAAAGAAATGGTTAATATATTAATAGACGGGAATTATATATTTCATAAAACCTTTGGAATATTTGGTGGGTATGGAAATGTAGATCCTGGTAAAATCTTAAAAGATAAATCTGAACAAGCTGCATTTATCCGAAAAGTTTCTACCGATCTTTGCTCCTCCCTGAAAATGATCCCACAAGGGGGAAGATTAATTTTTACTTCTGATAGTAGAAGCTGGAGGAAGGATATTGAAATAGAGGACGGGGGGTATAAATCAGGAAGAGTAAAAGATGAAGCAGTAGACTGGACTATATTTTTTGATCTCATGCAATCTTTTGGTGCCCAATTAGAAAAAATGGGATTCATTTTTTCTAAAACCGAAGGTGCAGAGGGTGACGATTTACTTATGTACTGGTCAGATCACTTTAACGAAGCAGGAGAAAATTGCATAATCATAACTGGTGATAAGGATTTGCACCAATTAGCAAAAATTTCTAATAAATCGTGGACTACGATATGGAACAATAACTCTAAGAAAAATGTGATTTCGGTTCCTAAAGGATGGAAAGAGGATTGGCTGGATAAAAACGAGTCTATTGATATTTTTAATATGGCTTCTGCAATTTCCCCAGAAAAGGAAAGGTTTAAAGATTTTCTTAAGAAAGTTCAGATAGAGGAAATTGAAAGTAGACCTTTCATATTTAATAAAATTTTAATCGGGGATAAAGGAGATTCTGTACCTAGTGTATGGTCTTATACCAATAACAATAAGATTGTCAATTTCACACAAAAAAAAGCAGAAGCTGTTTACGGTGCATTCCTAGAATCAGAATGGTCTGATAAGAGTTTTAGCTATTTGTTAAATTCCGAAGATAGCGAGAATTTCCTGGATTGGCTTAGTGGTATTGTAATTCGAACTTCTAAAGGCGTAGATAGTACAGAAAACAGGGTAAAAGTTAAATCTAATATAATTAGGAACTTTAAATTGATGTGGTTGGATCGAAGTATGATACCAGATTTTGTAGCTAAAGGTTGTTTAAGTGAGATTGAGAGAGGATCTAATATTGAAAAAAGATCAGTAACTCTAGATAGAATAAAAATATTAGAAGGAACCGAATGGGTAACTAGTGGATACCAACCTAAAGGATTTGATCCTTTTGAAAATTTTCTAAATTAATAACAATGGAATTATTTACTTTAATAAAAAATATATTTTCAAGTGACGATAAAGTTTGGAAAACTGTAGGTAAATTTGATAAGTCTAAGAATTTTTTTATGGTCAATCGAATCATGTCGATACAATTTCCCATACAGGCTAATCAATTCAATAAATTAAAGGTTGTCTCCCCTCCGGTAGTAGATTGGTGGAGAGACAATCTATCTCACAGATACAGCAAACCTCCAACTTGGATATATACAAAAACTAAAAAATTAGAAAAGGAGAAGATAGATTCAGTAAAAGAATTACCTGATATTGAAGATTTAATAAGGGAAAAATACAAAATTACAAAAAAAGATCTTTTACAGTTAAAAAGTTTCTATCCAGAAAGATACCAGAAATGGATATCCGATATAGCAGAGCAAATAGGAAGATAAAAGGATATATAAAAAAATGAAAAAGCCCAACAATAAATTAATCGAAAAAGTAATTTCTAGTCTAGACTGGGATTCTATTTATGCGGTAAATACTTGCTTTAAAAAAGGTGTCGGAGACGGAACCTCTGCTATACCTGGAATTAAGAGAAAATCTTTTGATACCGGTATAACCAAATCAGATATAAAAAATGAGCTAAAATGCCTATTAAAATACGTCATAGAAAATGATCTTTCCGAATTAATTTATGGGTATTGGATGATTTTCTGGAACAATGCAGAATGGACCGAAGAATCATTAAACCAGCTGATGGAACAATATGATGATGAAGAAGCGGAATTCGAAGAGATTGTACTAGATTCTACACTAGAAGTCATCTACTCTCCACAAAGGGTCCTAACTATAGAAAATTCTCAATATAAGAATAATAAATTTGAGGATTCCGATGAGAATAAACTCGAGATTATGTTCAAAAAGGCTATTGACAATGAACAATATGAATTAGCTTCTAAGATAAAAGAAGTTATAAAGCTTCAAAATAACTCGGAAAATCCCGACATTAATTAATATGAAACACATAATCTCAATAAATGAATTTGATAGCAATGCATTTGGAGACAGCTATGGATATGGCGGAGCCAATGGTGTATTTAAAATAAATTATAAGCCATTCAGTGATCTTTCGGTTTCCGTTGGCCCAGATCCTAATGTGGATAGAACTGTTAAGGGTTCACAATTTCAATTGGGTGATGTTATCACTGCTCAGCCATTGAATTCAAAGAAGAAGGTTATTGGTGTAATAGTTAGAGCTTTTAGAAATCCTGATAATCAGCAATATAGATATTTTATACAAGTTTATACTGACGGTAAAAAAACAGAAAGCGTTATTGAGGTTAAAAGTGACACCGTTAAATTTGCAGAAGGTGGGGATCACGGTAACATGGAAACCCTTTCAAAATATAAAAATAACGAAATACCAGGATCTGCTTACAATTCAGATACTGTATATAGCTCAAACGAACTTGGCTTGGAAACTACTGGTGGATAACTAGCGAAACTATTTACTGTTATTCAGATACAATAGTAAAAAATAAATGTTATCTGGAAATAATCAACCGAATATTTCATATCTTGGAATTCCAAGAGAACATATAAAGGGGGACTTTACAATAACCTCTTATAAGGATATACTTTCGTTAATATTGGATGTTTGTGTAATAAATTCACGGATCCATGCAAATATTGTTTGTTTAGATGTTGGTGAAATTGATTTTCATGAATCTTTTTTCCTGGATGTTATAGAGGAAGAGGATCCTGAGATATCGTCAAGAATAAATTCTATAAATTCATTAATTAACAAGAATTCTCTAAAGATTTGTTTTTTTGTAGGGAAGGAACATTTCTTAGGAAGTCAAATAGAATCGGTAAAAGAAAATAGTGTATTATTTTTAAACCGATTGAGTTCTATACTAGACCTTCTCGGCATTAATTATCCATCTATAATAGTTAGAATTGGATCTGCTTATGGCAACAGAAAACAAACGATGAAATTGTTTTGCGAGAGACTTTCATTGTTATCTGATAGAACTAGACAGAAGTTATGTGTAACAAATGACGATAAGCCAAGTTTATTTTCAATCACTGATCTTCTTTCTGGAATATATTATGAATCTGGAATTCCTCTTTGTTTCAGATCTCTTCCTCATCAATTTAATGACGGTGGACTCTCGATAAGAGAAGCACTATTCTTAGCTGCTTCCACATGGAGACCCGGTCAAAAACCTTTTTATATACATTCCGAATCTGAGGAAATAAATGAAAACGGAATTTCTATTTCACCAAATCCAGTACAATTTTTAAGCAGAAGAATACCTACTTTTGGTTTAGATTGTGATGTTATAATAGATTCACCTAAAAGAGAACTATCATATATTAAATATATGAAAACCTATAAAGCTCTTCCTCCTACTATAATAAATAAAATTTTAAAAAAATAATTTTTATTCTCGGGAATTTTTATTAAATTTGCTTAAAAATAATTTTTTATGTTTAAAAAAGAAGTAATACAAAATCTACTTTATTTTGATGTAGAGACAGCATGCGCATACGAATCCTACTCATCCATGGAATATTTAAATCCTAGACTTGCTCTTCTTTGGACTAAGAGAGCAAATTATTATAGAGGATCTAATATAGAGCTAGAAAAAGCATCTGACAGTGAAATATTTTTACAAAAAGGATCTCTAGAACCCGAATTTTCAAAAGTTGTATGTGTTAGTTTTGGATCTTTTAGTGCGGATGGTGAAATGTCGTTTAAATCTTTTTATGGTGACGATGAGGTTGATATACTAAACAAAACCAACAAGATATTCAATAATGCAATGGCCAAAAATTGGAAATTGTGTGGTCATAATATTAAGGGATTTGATGTTCCATGTCTTGGTAAAAGAATGATATTCAATGGAATAAATCCATCAGGAAATTTACAAGTATGGGACAAAAAACCATGGGAAATCCCTTATGTTGATACCTCTGAGATATTTTCATTTGGTAGCTGGGTTCAACAAAAATATCTTAGCTTAGATTTATTAGCCTGCTCCCTAAATATAGAATCTCCTAAAGGAGATCTTGATGGATCCAAAGTAAATGAAACGTATTGGTTGGACAAAGATCACTTGAAGATATCAAGATATTGTGAGTCCGACGTTAGAACATTAATGCTTATCATGAAAAAAATCTGCTTCTAGTAAAAAAATCAAATACATTAAAAGCTTTTCTCGATATATAGAGAAAAGCTTTTTTTTTGTGGATAGATTATTAGAGTTTAATAGATTTTTAAATAAAAGAAGCAATTCATTAAATGAAGGAAAGGTAAATTCTTTCTACCATGATGAGTTGGCTCCAGTTTTTTGGACTAAGAAGAAGGATAAATGGGTATTTGACCAGAGAGTTAGAAGAAAGCTACTTAGGATAGCCAATGAATTTTTTTCTAATTATGAAGATGTATTAAAACAAAAGGATATTGTTGATATACAATTAACTGGATCTTTATCAAATTACAACTACACAGATTTTTCTGATCTTGACGTTCATATTATAGTTAACCTTAAAGGTATTGATGATGACAATCCTCAAATACTAAAAAAAGCCATAGGTGGGATTAGATTCATGTGGAATCTTAGACATGATATCGTTATTAGAGGTTATGACGTTGAACTTTACGTACAGGACGAATCAGAACCACATACAGCATCTGCTCTCTTTTCTCTTTTAAAAAATGAATGGATAAAATCTCCATCATATAATCCACCTTCAATAGACGAGAGAGATGTTGAAAAGAAATATAATTCCATAGTTTCTGACATAGAACAATTACATTCAAGACTTCTTGTTGACTCGATGATACCTTCAAATGCTAGACAACTTTATAAGAGATGTCTTACGATGAAGAAAAAAATATTTAAAATGAGAAGAGAGGGGTTAGAAAAAGGAGGAGAAATGTCTATAGGAAACCTAGCATTTAAAAAGCTTAGAAATGAAGGATATATAGAAAAATTGATAAATATTATTTCAAAATCATACGATAAAATTTACACAGAAAAATAGAAATGATTATACTACTACCTAAAAAAACAGAATATAAAAACGGAGACGATTTCCCATTCTTAACAGTTCCCCTTGATATGAAAGGAGCAGAAAGTGCATCTTTTGAAGATTTTCAATGGTGGGCAAAATCTGAGGATTTTCAAAAATGGCTTGATAAAAATCCTAGATCTTGGGTCGCTGATTCTGAAGATATGAGTAAATATTCTAATGTTGCAGAATACATCAAGGAAAAATATAATTTTAATTTAGACGATATAAACGTTTCGTTAGATGAGAACGATTTAGATAACGGAGTAATTTCTTTTTCTAATTTTTCTAAATTGAATGAAGATACTAATACTGCTGATGATGATCCTAAATTTAGGGAAGCCATAAAATTCCATTTTGCTTACAATAAATTAAAGAGTGAAGGTAAAATAGACGAAACTTTAAGTCCTGGTGAAATATTAGATGGAAAGGAAAAGGCAATTTTTATCTGTGGAAATGATCCAGATACTGGAGAAGATATACAGGAAACCTTAAAGGCGGTAAAAATGAAATCTTTCACTAAATCTCAATCTGCATCAAAGATAATGCTTCTTGATGTTAATGAGATGTATCCCGGTGGTCAAATTCCAGAAAATGAAACTGCTGAAGGTCTTACTCAAAAAATTATACAAGATGCATCAATATTAGCAGTAATGGGTGGGGTTAGTATCACTCTTTTTGGAGCATTAAAAGCTGCGGGTGGAGCATTATCTGGAGCACTTTTACTTAAGAGTATATCGGGATTTAGAATAAATCCAAAAAATGCAACTCAGGTTCCCCCTGGTGTAATGGATAAGATAAAAAATTATGGTGGTTCTGCTATAAAAAGTCTATGGGGAGGAGCTAAAGATGTTGCTTTACTTAAAAACACCAGAACTATTGGATCTTCGATAGTTAGAGGAGCAAAGGGAGCAAAATCAGCTTATACATTAGGTAAGGTTGGAGCAAAGGGTGCTTTAAAAGCATTTTCTAAAGGATTTACAAGAGGAGCAGCTCAAGGAGGAGCTAAACTTATTCCTTTTGTTGGTGAAATACTTATTTTAACTGACGTAATAGGATCAGCTTGGAATTGGTTTAGTGATAAGCAAGCTCCAAAATATAATGAGGTTAAATCATTTGCACAGAGGGAAATGGATTCTAAAAAAATCCCAATCGGAGTACCTATTACAGTTTGTTGGTCTCAGCCAGCAGGAGGAGGATGGGGCACTGTTACTAGTTTCCTTTTTAACAATGAAACGAGAACAACAGCAGAATTTATTAAAATAGCGGATAAGAACAATTACTCCATACTTATATTAACTCAGATAAATTCTAAAGAAGCACAGAAACAACTTGCAGAACATGATCTTGTTTTAATTGCATTGGACAATAACGACATTGTTAATGACCAAGAAGGTGCTCTAAATACTATAGCTAGAGTTTTCGATAACGAAGACCTTGATTTTAAAATATCTTATGTTGACGGAATATCTAAATTAGCAACTATCTTTAAATTTAAGGGTATGTGTGATTGGGATGTTTTTAAAACAGCTTTGGACAGTTCTTCAGATCAACTTATAATTTCAGATGATAGTGCACCAGAAAATTATGAATTTTATTATCAGAACGATGAAGGTGATATAATAAATGTTGTTGGTAGACTTATGAATAATGACGAATTAAGATCAACTTCTAAAGATGACATCGATAAAATATTTATACCTAAGGAAGTTAAAGAAGATTCAGGAAATGGTTCTAAAAAGAATGAATCAGAAGACGGTGGCTTAGTATACATGGACCTTGTTAATGAAAATGATGTCATTACAAGCTTCTCTTCGTTTAGCGATAGAATTTATGGTATAAATGAGGATAAAAAATCAGGAGATATTGTTAGTCTATCTTCAGCCGATTTATCAACACCAGCAAAAGTCGCAATATATTGGGTTACTGATAGAGAATACGCAGATCCAGAATTAAGAAAATATAAAACTGGAAAATTCACTAACTTTACTATAGATCCAAGTGACTATGGAGCCAAAAGAGGTGAATCGATTTCGGTTCAGACAAATACCATAAATGAGGATATAAACAATCCTAAGAGAGGTGTATATCAATTTAAAAAAGCCAAACTTGATAATAAAAAAGACGGAAGAGAATCTGATATCGTAACAGTAGTAAATCCAAAAACCGATGAAAAAAAACCAGAAGTTTCTGGTGATAAAGTAGAAGGTAAGGTTTCTGATGATTATTATATCAAGGTTGATCCAAATGATGTTAAAATTAAGGATAGAAGAAGTTCTACGATAATAAGAGACAATTCAGTAACTGGTGGAATAAACTTAATAGATAAGTTCTTATCAGATAAGGAAAAAGAAGTTCTAGGCGTAGAAGGATGGAAGGCAATATCTTTCGCAAAAGCACTACAGGATAACAGAGGAGATATAGTAGAAGTTAAACTTAAAAATAAATTTGCATCCCCTGGGGATAGAGTTAGAAAATATAGAGTGACCGACGGTGAAGCTTTCCAAATAGCTAAAAAGTTTACGACTGAAGTTGAAGATAGAATAAAATATGAATAATATAAAAAAAGATTAAAAATATTAAAATCTTTATTGATATATAAGAAAGATAAAAAGAATATAGAAAAATGCCGACAACTCAAAAATTGAACGAAGATTTAGTTTTTATTCTAGAAAGACAGGAAACGGTTTTGGAATCTAAAAAAACAGATTCTGAAGAATATGTACTTGAGGGTATTGCTGCTGTTTTCGGAAAAGAGAACAACAACAATAGGATATATGAAGAAGCTGAATATCTTCCACATTTAAATTATCTTAAAGATAAGATAGCTCAAAAAAGACTGGTTGGAGAATTAGACCACCCAGAAAAGTTTGACGTTTCTTTAAAAAACATATCCCACATAATTACGGATCTTACTTACGATAAGAATACTAGAGAAATTAGAATTAAAGTAAGACTTCTAGATACACCAGCGGGTCAGATTGCTAAGAAATTAGTAGATGCTGGAGTTCCTTTATCTATATCATCTAGAGCAGCAGGAGCGGTAGGTAACGATAAGAAAGTTCAAATTAAAAAGATATTTACTTACGACCTAGTTGCAGATCCTGGATTTCAAGACGCACAGCTTGAAAGAGTTTATGAAAGTGCAGGTTATACATTTGAAGAATTTTTCGAAATGAGAAATTCTAGTGTATTATCTGATTTAATTTGTGTGAATGAATCATTAGGCCTAGAAAATGAATCCTCAGTAAAGATATATAAAGTTGAAAATAACGAAGAATTTAACAAACTCGTATCAAAAATAGACAAAAATAAAACAATCCTCATGGAGAATAAAGAACTTGTTACTGCAGAAGAACTTAATCGATATTCGATTTTCTTAAAAAAAGAGATGGATGCTATGAAAAGTTCAATAGCAGAAATTAAAGACCAAAGAGAAAAATTGACAGAATCTGATGAATCTTCTAATACTTCAGCACTAGAAGAAAGAGTAAAAAAATTAGAAAAATATTCTGAATATCTTGCTGAAAACTTAGATAATGCTATCAAGTACGGAGAATATCTTGCAGAGAATTTAGATTCTAGTATCAGCTACAGCAAATATTTAGCTGAAAATCTTGATAAGAATATTTCTTATTCTAAGTATTTAGCTGAAAATGTAGATAAATCCATTTCTTATTCTGAGTATGTTGCTGAAAATGTAGATAAATCCATTGAATATTCTAAGTATCTTGCAGAGAAAGTTGATCAGAATATCCAATATTCTGAATATCTTGCAGAAAATGTAGATAAAGGTATTGCCTACGCTGAATATCTTGCAGAAAATGTAGATAAAGGTATTGCTTACACTGAATATATTGCAGAAAACTTAGATAAAGGTATTGCCTACACTGAATACGTAGCAGAAAAACTAAATGATGGAATTGAATATACTGAGTACTTAGCAGAAAACTTAAACAAATCAATCGAATATTCTGATTATTTAGCTGAAAATCTTAATAGAGGATTGGATTATTCTGAATATTTAGCAGAAAAAGTTAAAAGATCAATATCTTATACTGAATATATAGCAGAAAGCGTTAATAACGGAATTATGCAAAAAGAAGAATCACTAAGAGAAAGCGTAGATCTTTCAGCTAAAGCAGGTTTAAATGAATCTGGATTTGCTGGAGATTATGATAATCTTTCAACAAAAATTGACAATTTGATAGAATCAGTTAAAACACAAAAAACTGAATCAAATATAAACGAAGCTTCTAGATTTGTAGAAGCACCAGCCGACACACAGAAGGCAGAAGAAACTCTTAACGAGAACACTAACAAAACAGGACTTAAGTTTATCGACGAGATGCCTGAAGAATATGTTCAGGTTTGGGAATCTCTTAACGAAGGCCACCAGCAATCTATCATTGCTCAAAGTAACTTCTATAGATTAGATACACCTTACCAGATCAAAAACTTCTGGTCTACTAGACAGCTAGGGACTAAACCAGTTGGTGTTCAAAAACTAAACGAGAATGAAAATCTAGCTCAAGACGATGCTCCAAAAGCTTATTCAAATGATTATATGAATTATATAGCTTCAGCACTAGAGCAAAAATTCTCAAAAAGGTAAATTAAAATTAAAAAAAAGTAAATAAAATCATGAAATTGATTAACGAACAAGAAATCTATGAAACCTGGTCTCCTATCATCGAGAGTAAAGCAGGAATCACTGACTCAAGCAAAAAAGAGTGGTTAACTAAATATTGTCACTATCACTCATTAAACGAATCTGCGGGTGCATATAACTCTTTAGGTGTTGTAAATGGTATGGGTAACGTAACCCCTCCATCATTCCCAGGAGCAGGTGGATTATCAACTGGTGCTAATGCTGGTTTCTATAACGCATCTTGGCAAGGTTCAGGAGATAAATTCCCATCATTGTTACCTTTAGCTATTCAAGTAGCTGCTAAAACAATCGGGTTTGATATCGTTCCTGTTATTCCTATGTCAGGACCAACTGGTATCTTATCTTATCTAGATTATGTATATGCAGGTGGTAAATTAGCTGGTGCTACTGGCTCAGATGCTTCTGCTGCAGATGCTTTAGCAAAAGCTCCATCAATGATTAAATTCCCTGTTTATCAAGGATCTGCTGCTGGTGCTACTGGTGCTACAGCTGGTACTTTTACAGTAGGAACTTCTTACACTGTAGTTAACGGTGGTACTTTAACTTTAACTTTCGTTGGACTTTCAAGAATTGACGGTTTCCCAATTTTCGAGGTTGCTGGAGTTACTCAAAACTATACAATAGCTTCTATCGTCAACGGTACTTCAGTACAAGTTGGTACTAGCGGTATGTACACTGGTACTTCTACTTCAGTTAACGGATACGTTGCTCAATTAGTTAAAGCTTTAGAAGATCACATCCAAGGATTCTCTGGTGCTGGTTTCAATAACGATGCTGATTGGCAAGGACCTTATGTTGATGGTACTAAAACTTATAACCCAATGTTAAGAGGAGTAGCTGAATCTACTTACTATAACTCAATGGGTCTTTCTACTTTCACTAAGTTCGTAGAAGCTGAGACTTTCCAAGTTGCTGCTTCAGTTACAACTGAGCAAATCCAAGACCTTAACAAACAATTCGGTATCGACGTTATTTCAATGATCGAGAATGCATTAGTTAACGAGGTTTCTCAAGCAATTAACAAGCACATCCTTTCAAGAGCATTTGCTCTAGGTTGGTCTAACCACGTTCAATTCAACAACGTTGAAAACCAAAACTTGAACTTAAACTTAGTACTTAACGGATCTACTGGTACAACAGCAGCTTACGTTAATAAATCAGATCAAGGTGTAGCTATGGCTATTCCAGCAGGTCCTGCATCAACTTCTTACGAGAACTTATCAACTTTACAAAGAAGATTATTCTCTAGAATTCTTGCAGCTGCTAACGTAGTAGCTAACAGAGGTAGAAGAGGTCCAGCTAACTTCATCGTAACAAACGCTGCAGTTGCAAGTGCACTTCAAGACATCTCTCAATTCACTTTTGCTCCTTTCTCTAACACTCTAACTCAAAATAACGGTACATTATATCCGGTAGGATCTCTTGCTGGTATGACTGTTTATGTAGATCAAAACATGAGCTACGGAGATACTAGAGTATTAGTTGGTAGAAAAGGTGGAGACGACGAACCAGGTCTTAAATTCATGCCTTATATGATGGCAGAGTCAATTCAGACAATCTCTGAAGGTACTATGTCACCTAAAATAGCAGTTAAATCTAGATACGCTCTAGTTGAAGCTGGTATGTTACCTGAAACTATGTACTTAACATTCTTTGTTAATGTACCTGCAGGAGGTCTAGCATAATCTAAACATTAAATAAATAAAAAAAGCTTTAGTGAAAACTAAAGCTTTTTTTTGCTATAATATTAAACAATATAAGCAATTTTACGAAACATGAAACTTAGCAATAATCTGATATTAATAACGAATGACATCAACGATAAGCTTTCGAATAATATGTCATTAAATGGCATATTCACTAGAATAAGGAACGATAAGGAATTAATTTCAGATATCGAGAACGTAACACATTTTCTAAATCAAGTATATTTTGACATTACTATAGGACAAAGATTATATCATATAATAAATAATTTGGAATTAGTAGAAAAGTGCATATGCGGAAACCCTAAAAAATTCTATAGATTCAGTGATGGTTACTTTAATACATGTGGTAATTCTGAATGTAAAAGAAAAATTAAAGTCGATAGTTTTAAAAATACAATAAAGTCAAAATACGGAGACTCGTATTTCAAAAAAGGTTCGGAAGAAAGAAAAAAATATGAAGCTACTATGTTAACAAAATATGGGGTTGATCATAATTTCAAATCCAATGAAGTAAAAGAAAAAATAAGGGAAACCCTTAATGAAAAATATGGTGTAGACTCTCCCTTAAAAAATAAGGAGATTTCTGAAAAAAGACTTAAAACCTGTATTGAAAAATATGGAACCTTGGATTTTATTAATTCGGAGTCGTCAAGAAATACCAATATTCTTAAGTATGGACACGAGAATACTATGAAAAATCCTGAAATAGCTAAGAAAGTTTCGGAGTCTTCATCGATAACTAAGCAAAAAACACTTTCTAGTAAATTGGATTCTTATTCTATTGGATTGATTAGTTATTCGACAACTAAGGTTGATCTAAATTGTGAAAGATGCAATCATGATTTTAGTTTCCATTCAACAACTATAAATGCTAAACTTAGAAATGGAATAGATCCATGTCCATATTGTAACCCAATAGACATGAAATCTTCTGTTTTGGAAAGGGAATTACTAAAATATATAGAAGAAATATATCCTGGAGAGGTATTATCTAATAATAGAAGTTTATTTAAAAACAATAAACAATTTTCTGAAGTTGACGTCTATTTGCCAAAAATAAACGTTGCTTTTGAGTTTAATGGACTTTATTGGCACTCTGAGATATATAAGAATTCTAAATATCACCAAGAAAAAACTGAATTTTTATCAAGTAAAGGTATTAGTTTATATCATATATGGGAGGATGATTGGAGGTATAAAAAAGAAATAGTTAAGTCTATGATATCTTCTGCAGTTGGTGCTATTTCAAGAAAAATTTTTGCCAGAAAGTGTGAAATAAAACAGGTCACTAAAAGTGAATATAAGCATTTTACACAGAAGAATCATCTCAAGGGATATTGTCCAGCAAGTATAATAATAGGATTATATTACGAGAATGTATTAGTTTCTCTGATGAGTTTAGCGAAAACTAGAAAATTAATAGATAGTAAAAAATCTAAATATGAATATGAGGTAATCAGAAGTTGTAGTCTTATTAATACAACTGTAGTTGGTGGAGTTTCTAGGATTATTAAGTATATAAAAGATAATATTACCAAATCTATAGTTACTTATTGCGATGTTTCTTTCTCCCCCAATCACAAAGAAACTTCTTATTATAAAAGTGGATTTATTTATATCGGAAAAACAACTCCTGGATATTATTGGGTTGTTGACGATAGAAAATCTAATCGACTAAACTGGACAAAATCTAAATTGATTTCTCTTGGATTTGATCCAAACTTAAAAGCTGATGATATTATGCATTCTATGGGATATTATAAAATATGGGACTGTGGTAATTATAAATATGGAATTCATTAGAGTTTAGGTAACATATAAAAAATCTTATTGGATATATAGAATAGAAAAATATAATTGTCTATATATGAAAAATATACCATCTTTTAGTGAATTCAAAAAATATGGGGATTTGATGGAAAGTGTAAGTCCTGAATTGTTGAATGAGCTTAATTCCCTAGAAAGAGTTGAACCTATACATTCGGTTAATGAAGGGAATCTTATGAATAATTTAAAGAATAGCTTATCTAAATTTTTCCTTGGATCTATGTCAAGAATAAGTATGATTGATCAGGCTAGAAAAATTATTCTTGATTTAGAATTAGATTTAATAGAAAAAAAAGACGAGTTTGAAAAGAATATAGAAAAAATAGATATTCAAATAGATAGCTTATCTAGATCCGGAAATAAAGAAAAAATAGATTCTTTAGAGAAAGAAAGAGATTCTAAAATTAAAGAATTTGAAGCTTATGTGAAAGCTCAAAAATTAAAGATTAAAAAATCAAAAGATGTTGCTTATAGACTTACTGATGATAATTCTAGAAGAAAACAATATTTAGCTGCAGGATATGCAGAGGATGAAATTGCTATAGCAGAACTAGAATATAAATTAGCTTCAGAAAGATCTAAAGACCAAACTGAAATTAGAAAGTATAAAGAAAAAATAGAAGATGCAAAGAGAGATGCAGAGGAAAAGGCTAATGATATAAAAGCTAAAACTGAGAGAGATTTAGAGGACAGAGCCCCTAAAAATGATCTATCTGTAGATTTAGAAAAGGAGAAGAAAAAAATCTCGAGTAGAAAGGGTAAGGACCTAATACAAAGAAAAAATGAATTAGAAAAAGAAATAGCAGATTTAAGATCTGATATTGAGAGAAAATTGAATGTTTTAGAATCTAAAATGGCTAAGAGCCCTAAAACAATATCACTAAAGTACATAGAGACTTTTAAAATGGATCTTCTTGAACTGAGCTCTACTTTAGATGCAAAGGAAAATCTCTTACATCTATTTAGAGGTCTAGGTAAAACTGAATCAGAGATAACTAAGGTTTTATCCAAAGAATCTGATTTTACTAAGTTAACAAATAAAATAAATCAGGAGATTATTAACGGAGATGATGCTAATTCAGGAACTAAAAAGGTGGTATCTGATCTTTTTGCTAGTATAGAAAAAGATAAGAATTCTCCAGCTAACGTAGGAAGAATTAAAAAAGCTAAATCAAAATTAATAGATTAAAATGAAGACTCTTAAATTTAAAGAATGGGAAACCCTAAATGAAGCAAACTTTTTTGATAAAGTTAAAGATTGGTTTAGTGCTAATTTTGGTGGAGCTATGAGTAAACTTCAAGGACTCCTAAATGACTATAAAAATCTAGAATTGGAATTTGTTGATGAATGGGAGGAAGTTTTAATTGAAATAGATAAACTAGAATTGGAAAGAGCCCAATCTAAAAATGACCCAGCAGAAGCAAAAAAAGCCGAAAGATATATCCAAAGAAATAATGCTGTTTTAGCTAATTCTAAAAAGGTTCACGCTAAAAAAGTAGATCATTTAATGAAGGTTGTTAAAGATGTAATTAGTGATAGCATTAAATTGCAAAATTTCTGGGAGGTGAATAAAGCTAAAGTCGATGCTGAAGTTGCAGAGGAAATGTATAAGAAGTCTAAAGAATTAGCAGATTCTTCCACATCTAAGGATCTTTATGACAAATACAAAAAGGCAGTTCTTAAAGCAAAGGAAAGAGATCTGGAATTCAAAAAAAACTATGGTGATTTGGTTAGTAGAGAAGTTAAATCAAAGGAGGACGAAAAGAAATCTTCTGGTTTAAATGATAGCTCTATCGATCGATATACATCAATGTCAATATCAGAGTTTACGAAAGAAATTTCATCTCTTACCAAGGAACAAATCAAAAAACTAACTTCCTCTCTTATAAAGGAAAGAGATTCTTTATACGTTCAGATGGATTTGGAAAGGGATGCTCTTAATAATGAAATTTCAAATAAAACCGGGAACGGAGAAACTAGAGAATCAGCAGCTAAGAGAATAAAGGAAATTAGAGAAAAATATATGGGTCAAATAAGAGACCTCAGATCTAAAATAACAGTAGCAAGAAATCATGATTAGTTTTAATGAATTTAAAATGGGTGGATATTCTGAAATGAATGAAGCAGAAATATCTAAGATGGAACAAACGAAATTGGATCTTTCGAAAAAATTCTCTGAGATATCTGCAATTAAAAAAGCTAAAAAACCAGGAAATGTTAATTCTGAAATTGAATCTCTGAATAAACAATCAGTTGTTTACTTACAGATATCAAATCTTCTTAAAACTTTAGCTGCGGAAATTAGAGCAAATCCAGATGCAGGAAATACTAATATATACTAAAAAGATTAATCAAAAATGAGAAAAAATCCATACTTAAATAATCCAGTAGCAAAATCTTTATTTAATGAGCACTATGAAGTAATTTTGGAGAACGAAAAAGTAGATGCACTTTTAAATAAGATATCTGATAATGCTCTAGATGCTTTCAAAATATTGACTTTTGATTTGGCTCCTGCCAGAGATAGAAATCCTGATGTTATGAGAGTAAAACTTTCAGATATTAGTAATTCTAAGAATGTTAAAGAGTTAACTGCTAAACTTTTGGATTATGCAGACGATAATGATTTGCTAAATTCTAAATACGCTGAAACTAAGAGACTTTATTTGGAAGCTCTTAAAAAGCTTGCAGAAGCGCTAAAGAGAGCTTCTGAGATCGGTAAAGATAAGGACGAGGTTATTTTAAAAAGTTTTAGAAAGTCTCCAGTAAAATTACAAAACACTTTAGATAATATAGCAAAAGAAGCAGAGAAGGAATTAAAAAGTAAGAAAGTAGACGAATCTGAATTATTCCTGGGTAATCCTATATTAGAATCCATGTTTACCGGTTATAAAGGAAGAATAGAGAATCTCAAAAAACTTCTATATAATCTCATAACTTCTGCAGAGGGAAAGGACCAAAGAAATGGTTATGGTAGAGATTGGAAAAGAACATTCATCGATCTTGACGAGAAAAGAAAAGTTTTGGATACCACCAGAGGTGGATTTGGAGAAAGAGACAGAAAAGCACTAGAGGAGTTGGAGAAACAAGTTGAGAAATACCAGGAGGATTTCAATAAAACATTAATTCAAACTGCTAATAGATCTTTACAGAATTTAGAAGATGATGAAGAAGTCTATACATCATATTCTGATGTGACAGATCTTACTAATGCTGCACTGGATCTTTTGACTAGAGCTAAAGCACAATATACTATAACAACAAAGGAGATAAAAGAAGATAAAATAGCTGAAGAAAATCAGATAGTTAAATCAGTATTTCCACTTAAAAGAGGTGACTCAGATTCGGATAAAAAAATAAAAGGAAGCGGACTTATTTATGCCGTTCAAAATGCACTTGTAAATGGGATTCCTTCTGCTTCTAAATTGATAAAATCTAAAGGCGGTCCTAATGGTAAATATGGTCCAGCAACAACTGCTGTAGTTTCTACTCTTCAGAAAATAATAGGAAATAAAAACAACAATGGTGAAATAGATAAGGTTCTTTTAGATGATATTCTTTCTTCTGATTGGGTTTCTGATAAGGATAAGAAATCGATACAAAGATCTTTGGATATTATAAGAAACAAGATGAATGAGGGATATAGTCCAGTAGTTAGTCTAGATGATTTTAGTAAGTTATATGAAAGTAAAATAGTCATAAATAATTCAGATTTCGAAAAAGAGCTTAATACTCAATATAAAAATTTAGGAGGAAATGTCTCAGATAAGGGTGAAACTTACGAATCCCCAAGTAGAGGAGGATCTTCTTCAGGAATTAAGACCCTATCAAAAAATTTAAGGTCTGTTTATAACCTAAAAGTTGAGGAAGAGGATTTCCTTAAATCTGATGGATCTTTAAAATCTTCATATAGCCCACAGTTTATTAAAGCTTGGAACGACAGTATAGAAAAGATAGTGAAAGAAAAAGATATTGAAGAATACTCATATTTCTTTTTTTCTGGAGGTGTTTATAATCTAAATCTATCTTCAAGTTCTCTAAAAAATCCATGTAACTGGAATAAATGGGCAGATGCCAGAGGGATAAAAAATTTAGGTAATGATGATTCGGTTGATTTTATAGAGAATTATTTAAAAGGGTGGAAAACTTTTGGTATGATTAGACCTGAATATAGATACGAAGGTATAAAATCATTACTCAGAGAAAATTCACAGAATGATGAATTAGATCTAAGCTCTTCTTATGAAATGATGAGTGCTTCTATTAAGAATAAGAGTATACCTTTCATAGAATATGACGACCTTAAAGGCGATATAGCAAAAGCATTTAAAATTGCATTACAGACTGCTGAAAAAAATCCAGATTTAGGTAAAGAAGATTTTGTTGCTATAAATAACTTCTTAGTGATGATAGCAAACGCAATATCTTTCGATGGTAATAAATTCATCAGCTGTGTTAAATGGATTCATGATAATTTATTGGGTGAAGCTACCGCTAAAAGAATAAATAGAGACCAAATGTTTTCAGCTACTAATGAAGATGAAGATACCGGTAATTTATTAGGGTTTGAAAAATCTACCATAATAACAGCACCTTCCAAAAAGATAGCAGAGAGGAAAGTTAATAAAAATGGTGAAGTTAGCGAAGACTTAGCTGGTCTTAGAATACTTTCTGACGTAAATCCAGATTCACCTATAAGAAAATCTCTTGCCAAAAACTGTTACTATATAGGTGCAGACATATATCCAAGTATAAAAACTCATCTAAAGAGAATGAATGCAAACACATTCGAACAGGTACCACAAACATCACCTTTCAAATGTAAGGAATTCAAAAATTAAAATAAAAAAAGAGGGAATTAAATCCCTCTTTTTTTTTTATTTTAAGTCAATTTTTATAACTATTTTGAAAACATTTAGTATTTTTTGGATATAAAATACATGGTATACGTATTTGAAGGTCCTAGAAATTCTGGAAAAACATTCATCTCCAAATTAATATCGGAGAAATTCAACATCCAAAGGTATCAATTTTCCTTTGCTGGCTATTTTTCTAGACTTGGTCTAGAAAGTCAAAATAGTAAAGAAGCTCATGCTTTTTCTATGGGGAAAGAACTTATGTTAATGCAGCTTTTTAAGGATTTAGTTCCTATTGAGTCTAATGGAAATGTTTTTTCTTTTATTCACGATAGAGGTATTCTTACTGTACTTGCTTGGGGAATAATGGAAGGAAGAATATCTGAATCTGAAATGGAGGATCAAATTAAGCTAATTAAGGATTTCAATCTAATGGAAAATATCGAGATTATATTCCTATATGGAGACAATCCAAATAAAAATAACAGGAATAAAGATCAATGGGATAGAATCGATGGAGATTCTAGAGAAATTGAATCATATTTAAAGGTCATTTCTGTTTTTGAAAAATATGAAATAGCTAAAATACATAGATTTCTAAATAATTTTGATGAGACCTCGATACAAAACATAACAAAAAACTTTAAAAAAATTTTATCTAAATAATTATGTGTGGAATATTACTTACTACAAGAGGAAATTCTGATGATAGAATATTAGACTCTATTAAACACAGGGGAATAGAAAGATCAACAGAGTCATTTGGTGACATAACGCTATGTCATCATAGATTACCTATACAAACTTTAGACGGTGATAATTGGAACCAACCAATAGAAATAAACGACGGTATTTATCTGATGTTTAATGGTGAAATTTTTAATTATGATTCGAATATATTTGAATCTGATACTGAATACCTATGTGATCTTTTTAAAAATTATAAAGGAGGTAATTTAGAATTTTTTGTTGCTATGTATGTTCCTCACATTGTAAAATGGGATGGTTTTTGGTCTATTGTGGTCTACAATTCAAAAAACGGAGACGTTATATATTTTACAGATCCTCTTGGAAAGAAATCTTTATATAAAAATGAATTGGGAGAAATCTGCTCTGAGATAAAAGGACTTTATACTAATTTTTCTGATATAGATGAAATTTTTATAAGCTCAGTTAGAAAATGGGGATATAATACGGATACGAGAACAGCATATAAAAATATAAAAAGAGTTCTTCCTAATACAATTTATTATCATAATATGCAATCACCCGGATTTGAACAAACCTACAAGGACTATTATAGATTATGGGATCTTCCAATTCCTGAATTGGAAGGTGCTGATTATGACTCATACGTCGATTGGCTTTGGGATAAGATGTTTGAAAGTGTTAAGAATAGATTGGTATCTAGAAATTATCCGATATCCCTTTTAGTTTCCGGAGGATTGGATTCTTCTATAATTGCTGCTATTTTAAAAGAGTTAGATGCAAAGGTTACTTGGTTTAGTATAGAAAATGGGGAAACTCCCTTTATAAACGATTTAAGAGCTCATTTAGACACTCCTGTAAATTTCCTTAGCTATGATATGGATCCTGCAAAAAATGGTCTTATATATGCACAATGGAACGAAAGCCCGATAGATTTGGGATCTGTTATACCCCAATATCATTTATTCGAATCAATTCGTAATAATACTGATTATAGAATAGTATTAAGTGGAGATGGAGCAGATGAGTTATTTGGAGGGTATTCAAGAATTCATGAATACGATTCACAAAAATCTGATATTTTTGAAGAACTTACTTTCTATCATTTACCAAGACTTGATAAGATGTCAATGGCTCATACATTGGAATTAAGAAATCCGTTTTTAAATTTAGAAATTGTTAGATTTGCAATGCATCTTCCTCTAGAATGGAGAAAGGACAAAAAGATATTAAAAGATACTTTTGGTCCTATGTTACCAGAATCAATAATAAATAGAAAAAAAGAGGCTCTCAAAAATCCAGAAATAAAAAAGGATAAATTAACTTATAGACAAAAGGCTGTTGAATTATTTTTAGCTATAGCCTAATCTTCGAATATTTTTATTTTTATTGGATATATACACTAAAATAAAATCCAAAAATGTCAAAGATAAAAAGTTTTGAAGATTTTTCATACGATTCAAATGAGGTTAATGAAGATCTTATATCCGATATGAACTCAATATTTGGTAGGATGCTTCCTTTATTAGGAGCAGGTTTTGTTAAAACCGTTAAACAAAAACTTGCAGCTTCGCTTCTGGAGAAATTAGGGATCTCTGAAAATAGTGAAGCCTCTACTATAATTCAAGAAGTTGTAGACGCCATAGAGATTAAAGAAATCCCAGGATTATTAACCGGTAAAAATGCTAATGCTCAATTTTTAGCTCCTCGTTTAGCTCAAGCCGTACAAGAATATATCCAAAGAAAAGGTTTCGATTCCCTTTATACTCCATTTGGTATAATGCCTAACGGATGGTTAGCTTCCATAATAAGAGAAAGTTTACAGGAAAGAATGGGTAAGGAAAATTTAACTAAGTTTTTTCTGAAAGTTTTAGGAGAAGAACCAGTAGGTAAAGATGTTATCAATAAGCTTGACGATGAAAGTAAAGAAAAAATGAAGGATGCTCTATCGCAACAGCTAGTAAAAGAATATCCTGAAAAAACAAAATCCAATTCTTTTGGATCTTTTTGGGAAGGACTCTTTGGTAAGAGTGATAAATAATAAAATATTAATAAATCGATCATGAACCAACAAAACGTTGCAAAAAGAGAAATATTGGACTATGAACAATTTTTAGGTAAAGTCCACGATAATGAATATAAACCATTTTCAAAAGAAAACCAAACTCATCAACCAGAAAAAACTGGACTATCTGAAATTACTAGACAACATGCTTACGACTATGTAGGTTATGCTGATTCAGTTTTTGGTAAGCAGTCTAAAATAGAAGTACCTGGATATAGAATGAATGTAGGAGATACTACTGGTATGGCTGACGCTTCGGCATCAGGTGGAATATTCAATATGGATACTAGTGAATCCGAACAATTCAGTATTAAAAAACTAAATGATTTTTAATAAAAAAGAGAGCTAAAAATTAGCTCTCTTTTTTTATGATAACATTTCTATAAATTTTTCTTTTGCTAATTTATAAATACCAGAGTCTTCTTCAAAATTCTCATATATTTCAATTATGTGTAAATCAGGGGACAATCTCTTGGAACTTTTACTGAATTTTTCCAATATCTCGTGATAAATGTACTCATAATTTAAGGAGAATGTTTGGTTTTTTATATGAATTTTTTTTAATATAAAAATTTCTTTATCTCCTTCCTTTGTTTTTAGAGTAACCGAATCCTGCCAATAATATGGTATAATTCTATCTGTTATCATATTTCTAACTATTACTATACCAGATTTTTGTCTATCTTCTACTCCTGATGGTGGGTCTATTTTAAATATCCTTATTTTAGATTCTTCTTCTTTTATCATATCTAAACAAATACCTAAATATTCGTATAGTATTTCTAGAGAACTTTCTAATATTTTTTCCAATAATAATTTATCAGATTCGTCTAAATTATCATATATAAACTCTTTAGCTATTTTTTTATCTTCCTTCTTAAGATTATTTATTAGAAATTCACTTATAATCTTAGATTCTTTAAATTCGTTTATTATTTTTATTTTGTTGGAGATTTCTCTTAGTATGGAATAACAATTTTCTTTATCTAATTTTCTACTTAATTTTTTAAGATAATCTAAAAGTACGTATTCCTTGTGTTCTTGATCTAGTGGTTTCTTTATAAACCATACTGGACTTATTTGCTTCATGATACAATTTTTTTAAAATGCTCTATCTATATATTTTAAATCTAAAAATATTACTTTGGATATATAGAATAAAAAAAATAAAATGTCGAAAATATACGATTATACTGCTTTTTCAGAAAACAATTCAAATGGAAAGAAAATAGGAGGCGGAATCAATGACTATTCTTTTGGGTGGGAGTTAAAGTACGTTGATATAGATTTATATGATAGACCAGAAGAATATGAAGAAATAAACGACTGTAAAGCTTTTATTGAGTATTCAGTAGATCTAATTGTAAAGAAGGGAGGAATCGACGGAATCATATTCTCTTTAAATTCAATAGAGCTTGAATTTGAGGTTGATGATTATCCAAATGGAATTAAAGAATTTGATATAGACTTAATTCCAGGTAAAACCATAGACTACAGCCAGTTGAAAAATGAAGTAAGTGATTCACCAATCCCAACTTATCCTGAAAAATTAGAAATAAATATGAATAAGTCAACAGACCCAAGAAACTTTGATATTACTGTTTATTTTGGTGAAAAATAATATGCTAGACTGTAGATAATATGAATAACAGAATACTAAATTTTAGAGAATTCATGATAAAGGAGTCTGAGTCTTTTAATTATGAAATTGACGAAATTAAAAATATAATAGAAGACGGATATGAAATATTCGCCGAAAATTTTAGTGGGAATGAATCTATACCCCCTGTTGGTAAGTTATTGATTACTTCACAAGATGATAATAACGTTACAATTTCTTTCTGTAATAGATTTGGTAAAATGGACAAAAAAATAAATCTGCCCAAAGATTCTATCAAGATTAATAAAATCCAGGAAAATCAATATTCTATAAAAATTGATCCTAATCAAAGATGGCTAAATAAAAGATCCAATAGAGAAATACTAGAAGATTTTATAGAAGATTACATTAATTCTAAAATAGATAACGAGACATATAAAACTAGACAATTGGACACAGTTAAGGATGATGTTTATTTTATAATGGAAATACTCGGAGTTCCGTGCGAAGTTAAAGATTTGAAAAAATGCGAAGATGGGAAATATGAAATATCTCTTATGAATGATATGCAGGTGGACATAAGAAAAAAATCTCCAGATCAATTCATAGGTAATTTTGAAATATTTAGAAAAAAATCTGACGTTTATCCTTCAGTTTCAATAAATAGCGAAAGAGGTAAAACAATCTTGAATTTTAATATAGATGGTTTTGAAGAGGAGGAAATAGAATCAGATATCCAGGATATAAATAAAAACGATTATTTAAACTATCTTCTTAAAAAATCTTTAGGTATAGAAAATAGTGAAGATGAAGAAAGATTATATAACCACTTCCTAGAAGTTGAAAATAGAGAAGATTGGAAATATAATGATTTGGACGAAAAAGAAAAGCAAGAAAGAAGCAAGAAAGATGAAAAATATGTAAAAAAATTAAAAAAACTTTTACGCTTCTTCATATCAGATAAAAAAATAAGGGAAGTTTCTAAAAATAAGGATTAAATATTTTAACATATACGAAACAAAAGACCATCCCGGATTCTACAATCTTGGATGGTTTTATTTTTTTATTAAAATATATTTATTAATAGTAGGAAAAAATCATATACTAAACGTAAAATTGTATAAAGATGCCTAATTTCATTGGTCTTTTATTCGGTAAAAATAAAAAAAATAAAAAAATGGAAAATAAAAAAGTTAATCTCGAAGAACTTAGTAGTATGTATTCTAATATGGAGTTCCAATGGATAAAAGGAGACGATAGTTTATCGATAGAATCATTCAAAAGAGTCAATAAAGTCGGCGAGAGCGTTTTTGTTGAATTTGAAAGTGGAAAGAGAATTAATTTAGAACTTTTGGAAGAGTATATGACTTATTTTCCAGCCCAACCAAAATTAAAACAAATAGATCACAGAGAATCTGATATTATAAAAGCGATCCCGCAGTCAAAAACATCATCTGTTACTGAGGTAGTTTATAAGGATCCTCAGTTATTTGTTGATACGGATTCTCCGATATATAAGCTGTTAAAAAAACAAAAAGAAAACATTGTAGAGGTTTCTATAAAATTAAAGTTAAATCTACCTCCAAAAGAGCTATATGGAGTTTTATCTAGTTCTTTTGATGATGCAGATAGTGAGATTATAAATTTTGTTTTAGATGGTATTGATATTGAAGATATCAAATCTTCTCTGGCAGATTCTATAAAAAAAACTTATTATTCTGTAAATAAAAAAGTAGAATCAGAAAAGAATCTTGTTTTAGAAAAATCAACTATAGGAAAAAATTCTAAGAATAATGAATAACGAAAAAATTTTATACAGTTCTCCTAATTTTAATGTCGTTGAAAGAGAAAATAGTATCGGAATATGCTCGAATACTGAAACTGTTATCTTGTTACCTTTCATAAAGGATGATAACGGGTTACCTCTGATGTTAGGTGTACTAAAAGAAAAAAACCCATTTAGAGAAGGTGGATATTCGATAACTTTAATTACTGGAACTTCAGAAGATGAAGATCCTGACTATCTACAAACAGCAAAAAGAGAACTAAAAGAGGAATCCGGGTATGATATTCAGGATAATAATAAATGGTATTTCTTAGGTACCGTTACCGCTTCTAAATTTATTGATAAGGAATATCCTTGTTTTGCTATAGATGTTAGTGATATGAAAAGAAATGAGCCAATTACGGACGGTTCAGATAAAGAGTTATCGTCAACTTTCCAATTTATCCCTGCTAATGATGTGGTTAAAGTTAAGGATGTTTTTATACCTTCTCTATTCCTTAAGCTTTTTAAATTTGTTGTAGGAATGGATCTCTATAACAGGGATGATTCAGTTTTCGGTAAAAATAAAGGATTTAGTATAGATATCTAATATATTTATTATGAGTAATAGAAAAGAAAGAAGAAAAATTTTAAGGAAAATGGGCCTTTTGGGTGACATAAAATCAAAAAATCTTAAACTTGAAGAAACTGTAGAATATGGAAAGAATAGACACAGAAAACATCTTCAGGCTGTTAAAAACGACCTTATAAAGCAAGAAAAAGAAAAATTTGGTAAAGAACCAGATTCTAATGATGTCTTTTTTTATAGAAACGAATCCACTGAATATTCATCACTTAAATCCTTTTTACTAAATAAAAATTGGGATAGTCTTGAATCTAATGAATCCGATGCATAATAAAATTATTGTAAAATTCTACATATCCCGATATTCACCAAAAGAAGCCAAGAAAAGATCAACTCATGGCTCAGATTTTTATGTAGTAGATATTTCTAAAATAATAAGAGAACTTGGATATGATATCGACAATTTATCTAATGAATCTGAATTTATAATAAACTACACTATTCGCAAGAAAATACTACAAGGAATATATAGTACGAAGTGTGATGGTATACTAGTTTGCTATAAGAACATTTCTCCGGATTTTTTAGAAAATTTTGAGACCTTCTTAGACGAGCATTCCGAAGAATTTGGATATACCATACACACTCTTTAAAAAAAGAATGTGTACTAAATGATTCCAGGACCAAGTTTACAAGAAACTCTTTTAAGAAAAAATGTTTCTACGATTGTAAAACGATATAGCAATCTAGGATCAAATAATCCATTTAAGGGACCTACAGCCAGAAGTCTTTTCTACGAAGCTGCAAAAAGAACTCCAAATGCGTATGGACAGTTCTTATTTTATTCATTAGGAAATAATGAAAATGACTTTGTGGATTCCTATTATAAATCGGAAAATGCCGAATATAATAGAAGAGTATCCTCACTAAAATCAAAAAATCCTTCAGCAGGATATCTAGTAAGAGAGACCTCTGATCTGGAATCTATAATCGGTAACAATGAAGGAAGGTTATCCGGATTTGTTTCTAAATTCGAAAAAAGTATTATCGGGGGACTTTCTGCTCCTTATTACTGGAAAGATTTTTTATATTGTAAGTATTATGGAACGATACCTAATAATTACATGATAACCTTAAGAAGGTTTCCAACTCCAGTTCTCGATAATTTATCAGTACCCGAATCGGTTAAGACATCAGAAGCTTACCTTACTAAAGGTGCAGGAAGACCAGTAGCACAAGCTGTTACCTGGTTTGGTGGAAATACCGGTAATGTACTTAGTAGTTTAATCCAATTTACAACCGGACTAGAATGGGATCAAGATACCCAAGCAGATGTCATTACGCAGGAAGCAACATCAAAGGGTTTCTATGGGGATTTACCTTATAAATGGTTCTCAGAAGCAGCTAGGGTTGTTACAGGTACGGATGACCTTTCTTTAGCTTTGCAGTCTATAGGGGAAAATGCAGCTATTTATGCAGACCCCAATAACACAACAGTAGAAAGTAGAAGGTACAGTGGATTGAGGGACAGAGCTACTGAAGGAAATTTTGGTCTTTTGAGTAAATATCAATGGGTTCCTATGGATGTTATTAAAGATACCTATGTAAGAAAATCTGGACTTAAGTTTACGTGGGAAAATCTGAATGTTGTATTTGAATATGATTTAACATCAGTCGGTGAAGTTAATACTAAGGCTGCTATGCTGGATATAATGGGAAATTTACTATCAATCGGAACAAACTATGGTAATTTTTTAAGTCCTGATATTAAATACAATAGCGAATTCCCTGCAGTGGGATTTCCTGGAGGAGAGGAAGGGCTTTTACAATTCTATAAGGATCCGCTTAATTTTATTTTAACTTATGGCGAAAAAATATTAAATGCACAGGGACAAGCGACAAAATCCGCTCAAGGAGCACAAATAACTGGAGAAATATCCCCAGGGGCTTCAACATCAACGGAAAATTCAGATCTAGCTGAATTGAGAGCACAGATATTACAATTAACAAATAAAGACGGAGCCACAGTAGATATTAATAAAATAAGAGATCTTAGTAAAAAGTTTCCTGGTGCACTTCGTAGAATTTTACAGAACGTAGTAACAGCAGATTATATCGAAAAGATCCAGGCATCTTCAAGTTTATTAACAGGGACTCCTATAGGAGAATGGCATTTAACAATAGGAAATCCATGTAATCCTATAGCAATGATAGGTAATTTGATCTGTGATGATTTAAAAATAGAATTCGGAGATGCTTTAGGTCCTGACGATTTTCCTACGACGATAAAGGCTACTTTTACATTAAAACATGCCAGATCCAGAGAAAGAGGTGAAATAGAAAGTATATTTAATAGAGGTGATGGTAGATTATATCAAAGCTCATTAGAAACTTCATCTTCTTTACAAAGTTATGATGCTTATGCTGATACTGCTGGTAATATATTGAGTGAAGAAGTTATTAAGGATACATTGACACTTAATCCTTACGGAGCAGATTTACCTGATCAAAAAGCTCCTGGACAACAATAATATTAATAGACAATGGGATATTTTAAAATAGATACCTTATATAGGAATAAGAACATATTCAATCCTGACAAAACATTAGAATCTAGTGGAAACTATGGTATTTGGGACTTGACTAAATCATCTATTACTTATAATGCAGTAAAAGTTTCTGTAGATAGTGTATTTCTTGTTACTGAATACTATCAAATGAGGCCTGATTTAATAGCTGCTATAAAGTTAGGTGACCATTCTTCAGTAGGATCACTTCTTAAAATGAATAATATCAGCAATCCTTTCTCTTTAATGGAGGGAAATGTATTATTAATTCCAACTTCTTCTACTGTGGAAGAAAGCTTTATGTCTAAAAAAAATGAGAACCAAAGAACATCATCATCAAACACTAATACTAATCCGAACCAGGTTTTCAGAGAAAATCAGGAGCAGAAAAAATTCAAAGTTAGTGAAGGTAGAAAAAAATTCTTAGAATCCAAAATTAAGAACCAGCCTTCTATGATATTGGCACCTAATGTAGCTCAACCTAACGATAAATCGATAGAAAAGAAAGATGGATTCTTAATATTTGCTCCTAGCGCAGGTGGAGGGGGATTCAATAAACCCGTATAATTTATAATTTATTATGACTGTAGATGATATAAAATTTGGAACACTAGCTCTAAATAATATAAAACTTGATGAACTTATTAAGATCGATGCTGCAAACGGATCAGAAAGCATCGAAACTAAGAGAAATATGGGATCAATTGACGAGAAAGCAACTGGTGTGGTTTCCCCTTATATCTCAATTAATGGTTATAATGTTACAACATATTTAATAAACTTTAGCTTAAATCTTAGTGGATTTTTACCTGTTATTAATTTTACTTTTAGTGCTGCAGAAACAGCTTTTATTTCAGTAAATTATCCAAAAGACGGAGATATAGTTTCGGTTTACATGAGAGCTCCTGGAGATTTCTATAAACCATTCAGAATGGATTTCAAGATCCTTTCCGTTGATGGTGATGTTTCTAGTAGATATTCAAATGATGGAACAGACCCAAATGGATCTTATTTTAAATTTTTTGTTGTCGCTGAATGTTATATTCCTGGTTTATATACACCGAAGATAAAGTCCTTCAAATCGATGAGTTCTGTTGATGTATTATTAGAGGTTTCTCAGGAATTAAACTTAGGATTTTCTACAAACGAGAAAAACACTGAAGATTCGATGACATGGATATGTCCAAATTACTCTTATTATGATTTTATACAAGAAGTTTCAATTAGATCATACAAGGATGACGAATCCAGTTTTTATGATTGCTGGATAGACAGTTATTATAATCTAAATTTTGCAAATTTAGGAAATCAATTTTCTTTTTCTGGAGATACCAAGGAAGAAATAGTAATAGTACCAGGGTACACCAACTTAGGAGGAAAGGCTGATACTATGTTTCCTGGAACCCCTACTAGAGATCCAGTTAGCCTCCCTTTACTTTTGACTAATGTAATAGGAGCTGCAGTAAACCCTTTTATGATAAACGGATATACATTAACTTCTAGAGCTGGTATAAACAGCAACGAAATGGGGTATATTACAAACATAGGGTTCTATGATGAAAATTTAGAAACCGATGACCCTTCAAAAAAATACATAAGCTACGAGATAGAATCACTTACAACTGATAACGTTCCATCTAGTGGTATTTTACAAAAAGGTAGGGCAAGAAGTAATGATTATAAGTTAGAAACTAGAAGGGAATGGATAGGAATTCTAAATACTGATCCTCAAAATGGAGAGGGAGTTCATAAGAACTATTATCATTCAAAATATCAAAATATAATAAATATTAATGACGTCACTAAGATGACATTGGAGGTTGAATTGAATGGCTATTTTCCCGGTATCTATAGAGGTCAAGTAGTACCTGTAGAAATTTATGTTTTTGATGGTGGAGTTAGACAACAGAATGTTGGAAAAATACCAAACAGAAAAACAAACACTGATCTAATTCCAACAAGGGATGAATTCCTTTCTGGGTTGTATGTGGTTATGGGTATGCATGTTACCTGGTCAGAAACAGCAGGTGGTATGAAACACATACTTATTTTATCTAAAAGAACTTGGGTCGCTAATGAATCTGGGGCTATACCTAAAGCTTTCCCGATATCGATCCAAAATAGACAATTTTAAAATGTAGGATAAATATAGTAAATATTATAGAACTCAGATGTCATTAGGAGCAACAGACAAACATAGAAGTTTATTTTTAAAAGGATTTAAACTATCAAAACAAGGAAATTATGAGGATCCAACATATCTTGGATTTAAACTTGTTTTTGATTTCGGAACCCTTCCAATAAATGCTGACGACGGGCTTCCCCCAAGTCCACTTTTTAAAGATGATAGCTATTATCACGGATCAGGAAATAGCTTTTTTAGCGAAAATCCATTTGGACAAAGACAATATGACTATATAAATCCATCACCTAATGGTAAGGTTGCTTATTATTCTGCAGCAAGTTATTTAGAACAGAGAGAATCCGATTTCCTTTATGGTGGGAAAAGATCAGATATGCTTAGACAATTTAAGGTAATACTCAGCGATCTTTTATCAAATTCCCCCTGGTTTATACAATCGATAAATGGATTAGACGAATTGGCTAAAGTTTCTAGACCCGGATATCAATCAAATCCTTCAGAGAATGCTTTTAATCCGCAAAGAACCGCAGGAAAGGTACTCGAATTTACTACACTTGAATCTTTAAATCTAAGAATGACTGCATTAGCAGATCTTTATAATCAAGCTACTTTTGATTACGATAATATGAGAGAATTGCTTCCAAGAAATCTTAGAAAATTTACTATGTACATTTTTGTTTCAGAGATACGTAATTTTTTTAAGACCTCTAGATTGTTAGGTTCTTCTGCAGCACTTACAGCAATTGATAATCTTTCTACTTTACTTGGGTCTGGTAACAATCCAGGTAGTAATTTAGGTGTGGTTAATACCATAATTGGAGATCAAGATAAAAATTTTAAATCCGGTAATTCTAATATAAATCCTGCAAGTAGTTTTAATTCATTCGTAGGTAATATAATAAATCAATCTGGTTTAGATAATGATCTTTCTTTGCTTAAAAATCAACAAGATCAAACAGGAATAAAACCAATGATTGTTTTTGAGTGTAGAAATTGCGAATTTGATTTTACCGAAAGTACTCCTATACCAAATAGTATTAATGTTGGTATTAGCGCAGAACCAGTAACACAGAAATTTAAAATACATGTTGGTAAGGTTAGAATGAGAACTCAATATCCTAATATCAGGCAAGACGGAAAACCTCTAATTCTTGGAGATAGCTGGGATTCTTCAAGATCATCGGTTCAAAAAAATCCTAGAGATACAAATGATATCCTTTCATTAGGAGGAGAACTTTTAACCAATTTTGTGAGTAATTCGCTTAATGATTTAATTAACGAGGGGGTTAATAATTTAGTTCAACCTAATATAGGAGGATTAGATAGCTTAGTTCTTGGTAATTCTTATAGTTTCAATCCAGCACAGATGACTTCTAATTTTTCGTATAATAATGCTCAGAATTTTTTAAATAGCTTAGGTGGTATTGATGGTGGATTTAATAAATCTAAATTACCAAATCCGAAAACTAATGGACTAGGAGGACCTCCAGAAAGGGTTTATAAAACTCCAACGGGAGACGAATATAGCAAAGTTCCTGGTGAAGATCTAGGTGTTCCTGATAGAGTTTATAAAACTCCAACTGGAGACGTATATTCTGATGTTCCCGGGAAAGATCTAGGTGTTCCTGATAGAGTTTATAAAACTCCAACGGGAGACGTATATTCTGATGTTCCTGGGAAAGATCTAGGATCTCCTGAAAGAATCTATCCTTCAACGTCTGAAGATGTTTATGAGAACGTTCCAGGCAAGGATTTGGGTGTGTCTGGAAGAGTCTATCCTGCACCATCTGGTGATGTTTATGAGAACGTTCCAGGCAAGGATTTAGGTTTACCTGAAAGAGTTTATCGAGGTTTAAATGATGATGTTTATTCTAAGGTACCTGGAGAAGATCTTGGTGTCCCTAATAGAAAATATCCTTCTTTTAATGATTCCGTTTATGGTAAGTCCGAAGAAACTAAACAGCTTCCGAATAATATAGATGTTTATAAAGAAACGCCAAGTTACCAATTCTTAGCTAAAGATAGGGTATATGAAGACGAAGGTAAATCTATAGATATAAATAATCTAGGAGAAATGGTTTATCCTGAGAAAAGAATAATAAATTCTGGAGGAGAATTAAGAGATCAGTCTAATTCATTTGAGCAAAAACCTTTACCAGTCTATAAAAAACCCATAGATAAAAAAAGTAGAGGAGATATCGGTAGAATCTACCCACCAACTAGTGGAGATTTTATTATGGACAAACCTAAAAATCTGGGAAATCTAAAACCTAAAAATAAATACAATATAAGTACTGGAGGATTTAATACTCCCGAAACTGAATTTTAATAATTATGCCAAGTGAAAAAACATATCTAGGTAGAATAGTTGATATAAAAGATCCTCTTTATCAGGGGAGAGCTAAAATTGATGTTTTTGGATTTTTTGATGGTATTCCAGTAGAAGATTTACCTTGGGCTGAGCAAATTGCTGGTATGTCTTTTGGTGGGGATTACGGAGGGGGTAACATATCTATACCACGTTTAGGTACTATAGTTGCAGTTCACTTCGAACATAATAATTATTATAAATTGTCTTATCACTTCATAAAGGAATTTGACAAGGCACTCTTGGATGAACTGAAACAAGAAAATTCTTATGAAGGAACTCATGCCCTAGTGTATGATTCTGAGGCGGAACCTGGGATTTTAAAAATAGGATACACCAGAAAAAATGGATTATTATTCCAATTAGGCGACGCAACAATTCAGATAGATACACAAAATGCAGGAAAGGATAAAGAGAAACTTAGAATTAAACTTAAGATGAATGATGACGAGATTAGAATGGAGAAAAATGGTGGGAAGCAAAAGGTTATAATTAAATCAGAAAATATAGAACTTGGTGAAAAAGCCATGGAAAAAATAATTCTAGGTGATAAGTTTATGAAACTTTTTAATTCACATACTCACCCAACTGGTGTCGGTCCTTCTGGTATCCCTATACAGAAAATGGTAGAAAATGAACATCTTAGTAATGTATCTAAAACTAAATAAAAAATGCCAGCAGATTGGAAATCATTTATAGATAACGTTAGTAAAAAATTAGAATCTCAAGATATAAAAGATTCTGAAGATTTTGCTAATTTTATAAGCGATCAATATTTAAAAGCAACCGTCGATAAGGCTCAGTCGCCTTTTGGTAATGTGCATAAAAAAGGATCTTCAGATATTTTAGTTTCGTCCTTTGCAAGGGCATTTAAAATGTTAGAAAGTGAAACGTCTCCAACACTAGAGGAGAAAGAATCCGACCCGATGTATGCAGACCTAGAAGAAAAGTTGCCGGAAACTAGTGTTGAAGGAGCAATAGATCAAATAGAACTAGACTTCAGAGATTGGACAGATCTAAACGAGGAAGACATCGAACCTTTTAAATATTCACAATTTTTTTCACAGTTCCCCGGATTCCCAAAAGATAGAAGTCAAACAATTAAGGAATTGTCAAGAAAATTAATATCACAATTTTCCAGATATAATTCAGTTTCTTATATAGAATGGCTGTATTCCTTAAAATATGGAACATATTCAGATTGGGGTTCTGATGTTTTAAAAGAAATTGCTAGAGTCCTTATAGAAGAAAGCGGATCCAAAGAATCTACTCTAAATTTAATAGATGTATCTAAGAATCTGGATGATATTAATATAACGGAGAGAATTTTACAGGTAGATAATTCAACCAACCCAGAAAGAGTACCGGATTATTTAACAAAAGACTTTATCGTAAAATTTTCATATTCACCTTCTAATGATTCTGATTTTTTTAAAAAAATCATAGGGAAGTCTGATTATGATTTAAGTAGCACAATAAAGGAAACAGTATTTCCCAACAACGAAATTTCTATAAAAAAAGTTATAAGTGTTTTGTCTGATGAGTATCCAGAATCTTCCTTATTAAATTCGTATATTAATGCAAATCTTTTTGATTATGAAGGTGTCCCTACATTTTTTAATTTATCTATAGAATCCAAAAGAAAAGAGTATGATGAAGAAAATGAAAGATATAGAAATCTTAGAATTAAATGGATAGAAGAGATAGCCAATTCAGAAAAACCCCAAGAAGATCCAGTTGAAGAAAATGACCCATATCATATTATGGCAAGGGGAATAATAGATTATTGGAAATCAACCTTGGATCAACCTCTTTCGTCAAATCCCCCTGTATTTCCTGCACTTATAGTACAACCTCAGGGAGGTAAATATATTCCAGTATATTATGGAAGTCAGAAAAATCTCGCAAACTATTTAAGAAGATCTTTTAACACCGGAAAAAGATTTAAAAAAACCGGGGAGATTCCAATAGCTAGTAAATTAGTTTCGACTGCTATAGCATTTTCCTTTGCTATGCATTTATTAGAACTTAAATTTATATACCGTGGAGGTATCCCTACCGCTAAAGGACCTACATCAATGATAGGATTTGTCCCTCTGGTTTTTTAGTAAAAAACTTCTTTACAAAGGAACTCAATGTATGATATATAGTATAATAAAGATACTTTTAATCACTTTAAACTAAAAAAAATATGAATTCGAATCATTTCGACACTTTTGAATGGGACGTACCTAGCAGGCTAACAGTCAATAACAAAATTAAATCAGCAAAGGGTAATAAGATTTTTTGTCACGAACCCTATGCTCAGGAATTAGCAGAATTATACTTTGATTCTTATGGTTCTTCAGATTATGAACTCGAACCTAAAGATCTAGTAGATGGATCTGTTTATCTTTGTAAAATAGTACAACTGAAAGAGGATGAAGCATTAGCTCAGACAGCATCAGGTCAGACTATTTATATAGATATTAAAAAGGAAAAGAGAGACGCAGAAAGACTTAATATTATAAATCTTTCGTTTAATCCTGGAGCTGAACTTAAAGCTAGAGTTAGAAAATCTAACGGTAACTATTTAGGATCAGTTATAGAATATTATATTCATACTTTAAGAGCTGAACTTTTTGAGCAAATTAAGAAGGAAAGCAGTGCATATAAAGTTAAAATAATCAGTGTTAATAAGGGAGGATATATTGCTGAACTATCTGGAATTAAATGTTTCTTACCTGGATCACTAGCAGCTGCTAATAAAATAACAGATTTTGAATCATACATCGGAAAAGAACTTCATGTTATGATTGAAGGTTATGTGGAAGCTAAGGATATCTTTATCGTTTCGTATAAAAAATATCTTAATAAGATAATGGATTCCAAAATACAGGAATTGGATCTTACTAAAAAATATAAAGGATATGTAACAGGAACCAGTGATTTTGGAGTTTTTGTAGAATGGGACAGTGTTTATACCGGATTGATTCATAAAACGGAATTTTCGGAAGAAGATTCTTTGTCAACTCTTTCTCCTGGATCTGAAGTAGAATTTTATGTTAAGGAGATAAAGGATAATAATAGATTAACTTTAACCTTAGATAAGCCTCTAGAAAGAAATATAATTATACAAAAATTAGAATCACAAGTTAATGAAGGAACCTGTGAAGCTATAGATGCTAAAGTTAAACATAAAAGAAAAAATGGAGCTTTAGTAGAGCTTACTGAATTTGGTTTAATGGCTCTCGTTCCTCAAGATAAACTCGGGAAAAAAGCTGCTAATATCAAACCTGGAGATGACCTGAGAGTTCTTCCTTATGAGGTAGACACTATATCAGGAAAAATATATGTTGAACTAATAGATGTCAGATAATAGAACACATTTTGATAAAATAAATGCCCTTGGCTCTTCAGTAATAGGATTTGAATTTGAATTCTATACAGATCTTTTAAAAGGTCAGGCTGCGGAGTCATTGGCAAAACTTTTAAAAAAGAAAGTGGTGGTTTCTGAGAAATATCACTCTAATGTACCTGTTGATTCAGATAACTTTAAACTCGAACCCGATTATTCAGGTGGAAGTAAAATGATGGAGTTTATAACAGGACCACTTCCTTATAATGAAGCAATACCAATTTTAATTAAAGTTTTAAATTGGATAGACGAAAATGGATGGACAACGGATAGATGTGCATTCCAATTTTCTGTGAGCTTCGATAAAAACAGGAGAGACGTAAAGGATAAAATAGAAACTTTGGACAAGCTTAAGTTTATCTTAGGATTGGATGAAGGATTTATTTATTCTAGATTCGGGAATAGGGAAAAAAATGTCTATGCAAAATCTATAAAAAAAGTAGTTCCGAGAAATAGATTTTCTATATTAGAAAATATACAAACAATAGATCCTAAAATGTATAGAGTTCCGGATGACAAATATTATGGAGTTAATTTTACCAAAATTCCTAAAGGTTATATTGAATTTAGATACTTAGGTAACAGAGATTATCAGAAAAAAATAAAAGAAATAAGAGAGATAATAGATTATATTATACTCTATTTATACGACATACTTAGTCATAGAATATCTGGATATAGTAAAGATGATTTAGCAGAACTTCAGAAAATGATGAATAAGTATTCTAAAGTTGTAAGATCTTTTTCAAATCCAGATTTTTTCTTTAGAAATTATCCAGACTTCCATATATTTATAGATCTAAAGGGGTGGGACGAGAATGTAAAAACTTACTTTCCTGCAATAAGAGATAAAATATTCGATCTTATTATAGAGGGTAATATTACATCTTGCTATTTTAATTATGATACTACAACAGGAAGATATCAGGTAAAGGAAGCCAGATTTAGGAACTCTTTTGAAATAGAAGGAATAGATTTAATCCTTTGTGATATTAAAAATGCAATAATTAGAAATTGTAACATATACAACTGTGAAATTAAGAAATCCTCAGTTGAAGATTCCTATATTTTTTCAGGGACAAAAGTTATATCTTCAAAGGTTAAATCTACTATTGTTGATTATTCGAATGAACTTAAAGATTGCTTTATAGACTGTCAGGGAAAAAATATAAACTGTAAAATTGAAGGAGGAGTTCTTAGAGCTGGTAACATTGGAGAAAATGCAGATGTTAGTAAAGAGACCATGAAAGTTAAAAATCTTGAAGACCAGAGAATGATAAGATTCGTTACTGATAAAAGATTAAAAGATCTAAATGATAAATACAAAGATCAAAGATTCGGTAATATGAATTACTAAAAAAAATTAATAACAAATGACACAGGAAGAGTTAATACAGGAAATACAAGATTCACTTTCTTTTAGTTGTGCTTTACCTTACAATCTAAATGTCGCAGAGATTGAGAGAATTATAGACAGGGCAAAGGCTTGGTTTTATGATAATTACCAATATGCGGTAGAGGAAAGAATATTTGTTCTGGAAAATAAACTTTTCCAACATCAAGAATTTAAAAGAACTAGACAGATAAAGCTTCCGAAATCGATAATTAGTGTTTATGAGGTTAGAGAACTTGGTGGATATGGTATATCAGGAAACCCAGATAGAGATTTTGGTGATTCTAAATTATTAGGTTCCGAACTTTTATTGTCACCTTTTGTAGGAGATAACTTAGTTTATAGAACAGTTATGTATTCATATTTCGACTTGGCTAAAGCCTATCTTTTAAATACATATGCTTTTAAATATAATAAGAACACTAAATTTTTAACAATATTAGGGAGAGATCCAAATAGATCAGGAAAGGGTCAAATGGCTCAAGGATTCAGTGTAGGCGGAGTTGATGTATCAGTAAGATGTCACGTAGCTATATTGGATGAATATTTATACGATGATGAGCTCTTCGTTAGATATTGTATAGCCAAATGTAAAATTGCCTTATCACAGATGTTGAGTGTTTTCACTTATAATCTTCCGGGAGGAGTTCAAATAAACGCCAGTGAAATCGGAAGCCAAGGAGCAAATGAGCTTCAGGAAGTAATGGACATGATCAATGGTGAGAATACTCCATCTTATTTCTTACAGTGGAATTGAAAAATACACAGGGGTCATATGGTATTATGATAAGTATGAAAATAAAAAAAGAAATATTATCCAGATATTTATATAATTTCCCCTCTTTTGACCTCTCTTTGATTATGGATATATAATAGGAAATTAATTTTCCTATGAGAGAGATTTATAACAGAGATCCACTAGATCCAAATTACAATCCGTACCAGTTAGAAATTACAGATCCAATAGAGATTTGTATAGGTCAACTTAAAATGCTCCTTCTTACTAATAAGGGAGAGGTTTTAGGTGATCCTAAATTTGGATTAAATCTAGAAGACCTTATATTTAATTTAGATCTTTCCGAATCAAGTATAAGGAAAGAATTAGATCTAGCTTTAAAAGTATATGTTCCCCTGTTTTCTGTACTTGGAGGTACGTATGAACTTAAATTTTATGTTGGTAAATTGAGAGATATAGCAACATTAGATTTTAAAATACCACAAGATGGAGGATTGAGTCCACTAGTTTCTTTAAGATTAACATAAGTAATAGAAATGAATATATTTAAGAAAAATAACATCCTTATTAACGGTCTACTAAGTGACACGTTTAACTTTTTACAGTCCACATATAACCAGACTTCCAATGTTTTTACTGTTGCTTCTGCTTGGGGTCAGATACTATTCGTTCTGCAGAATCTTTCTCAATTAATTCTTTATTTTATAGAGGATTCTATAACTGAATTGAATATACAAGAGGCAACTAGGGACTATTCTGTTAGAAGTTTAGCTAGAATTTCTGGATATGATCCAGGAAGAGCTAGCGCAGCACAGGGAGAAGTTTCTTTGTCATGGAATCTCGTAGAAGGATCTGTCGGTGGAGGATCTGTTATAATAAAAAATAACACTCAAATAAGATGTTTACAAAACGGAAAGTTATATTCTTTAATATTTGGGAGTCCTGAGGTAACTCTTCCATTAGTAAGGGGAAATTCAATAAGAGCTAAAATAGTTCAAGGTAATTTCGAATCAGCTATAGTTACTGGAAATGGATTGGCTCTTCAAAGTTTTAATATTTCTTCTGGTTCTGGAGCATTGATAGATCAATTCTATGTTAATGTTTATGTTAATGAAGAAAAGTGGAAAAAATACGATTCTTTGTATGATATACCTCTTAATGGAAAGGGATATTTAGTTAAAGGTGGAATTCAAGAAGGCCTTGATGTTTATTTTGGAAATTCTAATTTTGGAATGGTTCCTCCTAGAGGTTCTAGAATCAGAATAGAATATTTAAGAACTAGTGGTTCTAGTGGTAATATCAATTCAACTAAAGATAATCCATTAGCATACAGATTTGATACTAACGGAACTGATCTTTTTGGGAACGAGGTTGATTTAAATCTTTATATCGATCTAAAAAATGAAATAGATCCTTCATTTGGGATAAATCCAGAATCGACAAATTTAATAAGATTGATTGCTCCTAAAACCAGCCGATCTTTTGTTTTTGCTAATTCTGAGAATTATGAGATTTTCTTAAGTAAGCTTGGAATATTTTCTCAGATACATGCATTTTCAACTTTTGATGATGAATATTTGGATGATGATAATGTTATTTATTTATATCTTGTTCCTGATATAACTTTGAATCTTTCGACTAACGAGGATTATTTTAATGTTCCAGTAGATGATTTTCTACTTAGTTCACAACAAAAGGCAAGGGTAATTAATTTAATAGAACAATCTGGTTCTATGATTGCAACAACTGTTATAAAAATAGTGCAGCCAGTTATATCTAAATATATTGCAAATGTAATTCTAGGTATTTTTGAGGGATATGATCCCGAAACTATAAAACAAACAATAAGAAAAAGAGTTTCCGAATATATGCTCAATCTTAAGAGAAGAGACCGAATACCTAAATCAGATTTCATAGCAATTATAGAGAGTATTCCAGGAGTTGATACGGTATCATTTTTCTTTGTTGGACAGAAAAATGAGGAAAATCAGATATCAATAAGAGATCTTTCTAATGTTTCACAAGAACAGCTCGACGAAGTTATTGGAATGGACGAATTCGGAGATATTATAATAGGTAGAAATGAATTGGTTTTATTAAGAGGTGGATGGACAGATAGAAATGGTACCACATATAGCGAATCTATAGCTGATGGTAAACCTGGACCTCTTAATATAAATATAAATTCTATAGTTCCTAGAAATTTTAGAAGTGATCTTAATTCGGACATGAAATCTCAAATAATATCACAGGGATCTTAAAATAATTATAGAAATGCAGGATTATACACCATTTTTTCCGGAAGGGAATAAACCAATTAATTACACAGTTAATGGAATAAAACCAAAAACTACGAATACAACATTCTATAATAATAAGGATTTGTACGAAACCCCCGAACTGGCTATAGATAGGGCTAATAATATAGGATGTTCTGGATACAGATCAATAATAGCAAATGCTAACGGAAGTTATAAATTTGCTCCATGCTCGGATTTTAATGATTATAAAAAAATAATGAAGGAGATGTCAAAGACTACTGTAGAGAGAAGATATTATGATTTCGATCCTGGACAGAACATATATGATATAAGAGATACTGTAAATGATAATCTTTATAACGGATTTGATTATCAACACCAGATATTAAAGAGATCTTTATCGAATGTTATATACAGGGATCCTATAAAGGAGGGGATACTTAATTATTTCCAAAGGGTTGTGTATGGTTTGGTGGAAACAACTAAGCAGATAAAAAATTTCTTTAACTATACCGTTAAGAAAAATAATAAGAGAGTTTTCTAATTTAAGATGGCAAATATAAAACTTAATTTTTTTGGTAAAGATGGTAATCCATTGAATTTTGACTATATTGGTCCAACCGGACCAACTTTAGCAGACTCTAAGTTTACCTATAGAACTAAAAATTCAACACCTTCGGATGACGGTGACATAATCGTATCTTTTACTTCCAATGATGTAAGCTTTTATTTTTACAAGAAAGACTTGAATGGGTTTGATCTAGATGGATGGTATTCTGAAATTGTCTCCTTTATTAATCAGGGATCTACTGTTTATTTAGAAGGTGAGGTTTCGGGACAGAAAGGTTTTAGACTGAAGATAAGAGATATAATTAAGACTTCAGAAAATGATTATGTTGTTAATGGATTTATTCACGATTACGATGGACAAACTTTAATATCACCAGACAGCAAAATATATTTTAATACAACATACGAAAATAGACCAGGTGGATATTTCAAGGGAAATATCTATTTTGAACCTGTTTCTGCGGGTCTTTACGAAAATGAGCAGATTTTCATAGTACAAGAATTTGACACTCCAGAAGGCTATCAATACGGATTACCTCATACCGGATCCACTGGATCTACCGGTTCTGGTAGATGGAGAACTAGGTGGTATAATGATAATTATGGGGAAAGCGATGTAACTGATATTATATTTACGTACACGATAGAAAATCAATTGAGTGGAGGAAACGGAGAGCCTTTAATAGTGAATTATCCAAATATGGTGATTCCGGTAGATTATGATCCCTCAGATGAGTATAAAAATGGATATGTCTATACATCTTCGGTTAGTTCAGAAGCTTTATCTATTAACGTTGCATTGAACTCTTCAGAAGATGGAGAAAATATATACGAAAGAAAATTAATAGTAGAGGATATAACCTCCGGATCTCCAGAGAAAATTTTAGAGATAGATTTCTATGGACAGATTATTGCTGAGGACGAGAGATTTAAGGTTCTTTTAGAAAACTTAGGCCGAAATTTTAATAACAGTGATTCAGTGGTTCTTCGAGATCATGATCCTGATGAACCTAGTCCTAATTTCTTAGAAATAAATGAAAAAAGAAAAGAACTTTTAGTTTCAGGAGAGGAAATATTCCCTTATATTGGAAGTTATAAGGGTTTAATCAATGCTTTAAAATTCTTTGGTTATCAAGATCTAAGAATAAAAGAATATTGGTTAAATTTAAATTATAAAAGTTTAAAATTAGAATCTCCGCTTCAGCAAAATCAAACTTTTCTCAATAACATAAAAGATCAACAATCTAACGGATATTCATTAGGATACCAGGTTGGAGATATTCTTGATAATGAAAATAGTGGTAAATATAGATTAACTCAAACATATGGTCCAGATAAGAACGGAAACTATGTTTTAGATGTAACCTCGGAAGATTCATTAATACCAAGTAGAACCTATAAAAAAACAGCTCTTTTCGGTCTTTATTATGATTTAAATAAAGTTACTGAAGATTTTGATGATTTTGGATATCCTGTTGTCGAAGATGCTTTTAAATTTACACAGGAAGAGGTTTTATTAAAGATATTTGCACTTAAAGAAAGACTAAAGAGAGACTATCTCCCATTAAATGCTAGAATTATTGATATAACAGGAGAAGGTGTTTATTTTACCATATACAACACAAAATCTTGGACTGATGTAATGGAGAGATCTGATATAAATTCTGGATTTTATTTTGATTTTTTACCAAATCCAGATTTTGGATTTATTGAAGATCTTAGAAACTTTTCCATTCGCCCTTCTGTTACTGGTATACAAACACCAAGTTCTTATAGTAATTCTTTCCAGGCAGACGTTAATTTCGTAGGAGGTACTGGGAGTGCTATTACTTTTACTGGTGACTTCCCTTACGGACTAACTGGATTTAATCCAGAGTTGATTGTAAACGCAGGACAGACATATCAATTTAATGTGAAAGATCCTGATGATTATGGATATGATTTTTATCTAACTACAGATCCACTTCTAAATCAGGTAGATCCTTTAGGAGTTATGAACAATGGAGCTATCGGAGGAAGTTCTGTGACCTGGTATATAAATCCGGAGCAAACTTCTCCTGTATATTATTATTCTTCAAAAAATCCTTCATTGCTTAATGGAGTTGTTAAAGTTTTACCTCCTACTTTTTCAGATCTTGGTAACACTGTAGATCCTCTAGATAATGGGCAGATTTACACAACATCTCAGAATGCATCTCTGATAACCTCAATTGAGAATTTTTATGAGTTAAAACAGAATGGAAAGATATTAGAATTAGGCGATAATGACTTAGACCCCAATGCTTATTTAGACCCAGTTACTGGATATAAATATAAGCTTCCAATAGGAATGCCAGTTATATTGGAATTAATTGTAGACAGATGGGAATGGAATGAACTTAATATAAATTGGGATGCCCTAATTATACCTAAATATAAAGTTGGTGATGTCGTTCAGATAAGAAAACAATCAGACATTTTCTATGGTGTTTTTGGTACTGTTACCAATGTTAGTTATTCAACTGGAGAATATACCATCTTATTGGAAGACCCCTATAATATAACAGTGAATTTTTCTGAAGCTGATCTATTGTCAGATGTTCAGATATACAATCTATTAACATGGGAGAATGTAGATTTCTCAAATGCTGTAGAAATAGAATGGATTGTAAATAAAGATACAAATCAATCAGGATCCCCTTATAATTTCCAATTTAGAGGACCAATATCTAACTTTTACAAGCTTGCCCACTTCTTACCTTACACAGGAGAATATAAGGTAATATGCAACATATATGATGCCTTTAATGCGAAGACAACTGTTATAAAAGACAAAGTAATCAAAGTAGAACCTAAAACTATAGATATAGATGCATGGACAAGATATCGGGAGGTAGAAAAATACATTTGGGATAATGTCGATAGAGGATGGGATGAATATAACTCCATGTGGGAGTATCCGGCAGAAGGTGAATCTATAGAAATACTAGAGAAAAAAATTCCTAGAGAAATACTAGATTTTGCTGTTTATGGTAATAAATCTGAAGAAGGTCAAAGTATTTATGTAAAAACCCCAACCTCACCAATAGGAGCAACCGGGGAAATCGTATTTACACAAAAAATAACAGAGATCGATGAAATATACTCGCTTCAGATATTTCCTGGTCAATATGGATTTGTCAATATTTCCACAACAACTCCACATGGATTAGTTGATGGTGATGAGATCACATTATCAGGTTCTGTTAAAGAATTGAACGGAAGATGGAATGTTATAGCATCTTCTCCAAACGTATTTAAAATACAAACTTCTATAGATCCTTTTTGGGATGGGATAAACATAGAAACTACCCCAGTAAACAGATATGTTGTAGATAACTTGGTTTATAAAAATCAAAAATTTACGGGTGCTGGATCTATCAGTGTTTATGCAGGGGGTAGATTAATCGGAGAAGCAGAAACCGGCGATAGTTTATATAATACTGCAAATGCAATAACTTCAGCAATAAATTCATTACAGACATATCCCGATTATTTTGCTAGTTGTTTAAACCCTTCAGCAGATCCTGTTAGTGTATTAGTTTATGCACCTAATGAATTAGGCTCTCAACAAAATGGGGTTTCGTTTAATGTAGATTTTACTGGTTCTTTGAGCCTAGTTTCGATAGATCCAGTACTTTCTGGTGGAACTAGCCCTGATGAAAGCTATGTTTATTGGTCAGAAAATAATCCAAATCAACCTAACGAAAATCTTAAATATTGGGGGACTAAAAGACTTAATTGGGAAATATTCACAGAAACTACTTGGGATGATGCATATGCTCATAGTTGGTTTGATTCTGAATTTAATAATGATTGGCTGGGTGGATATGAATTACATTCTATAGTACCGGGTGACCATGTTAAGATTTCTACTGCAAATTCAACGTATCCATTCCCTATAGGGGTAACTTTTTCTGTGGGTGTAGATGGATTAACTTTGCAGGAGGTTGCCGATCAGCTTAACAATTCAAACGAACCTCATATTAACAATTTTTATTATAGACCTATTCCTAGTGATGCTGGAAATTTATCATCTATAGCATCACCAATAAATTTGGATATAATAAATAATTTATTGGATAATGTTAGTTTTCCTCCTCCACCATCTCTCAATGGCGGGACTCGTATAACAACTACGACGTCTACGACAACAACGTCTACGACAACAACGTCTACGACAACAACGTCTACGACAACAACGTCTACGACAACAACAACGTCTACGACAACAACCACAACCACAACTGCGGCTCCTACAACGACTTCGACAACAACGACTTCAACAACAATAAATCCTTGTTTACTTGCAGGTACTGCTAGTATGGTTTACCCTACACCAACCACTACCACTACCACTACAATAGCACCTTCAACCACAACAACGTCAACAACCACAACAACAACTTTGCAACCTGATTATATAGAATATCTCTTAACTACAACAACTAGCGCTTCCGCAGATTATATTGATGGTAACGGTCAATCTGTAGCCGTTCAAATAGGAGGAACTAGTGGATATGATGAAGCAAGATTTTGTGCTCTTCCAGGTAGCGTTAATGTTTATGGAGATGGGAATCTGTCTGCGCTTGGACCTTGTTAAAAATTTTAATTTTATAATAATATAATGGCATCAGTACTTATAACTTTAACTTCAGCAGGAACCGGAACCGGTCCATTTGATCTATATTCCAATGTAAATGGGTACTCTAGTCCTTTTGAGATTGGAGTTTCCAAATCTGCGTTAACCTCTGGGTACACTTCTACAACTGTTCCTAATGGAACAACGATAATCAGGGTTAAATCGGTCAGCGCTCAGTGCACTAATTCTGTTGATATTTCAGTTACTGGAATAACTACAACTACAACTACAACTTCTACAACTACTACAACAACAATACCTTCAGGAGGCGCTATTAGAAACTCGACTCTTAATATAATATATGCTTATGCTTCTGTTGACGTTAAAATCGGAACAGGAACATATCAAAATGTTTTTAGTGGATTAATTAACATTAATCCTGGTGACATCTTCTATTTTTCTCAAACTTATTATCCCGGATCTTTCCCGGTTTCTGGTAATACATTTAAAATAACAGCATATTCTCAAACTGGACAACCTATAGGAATAAGTACAAGTAATTATATTCAATTGACTAGTGGATCTTCTAGTACACCCGGATATTTTACCGGAACTAATCCTTTAGTGGCAGAATCTTATTCTAGTACGGCTCAATATACTGTTGGTATTACTATTTTTTAAATTAACATAAACATCAAAGAGAAACCGTTTCTTATGCTACAACTATAATAAGAAACCGTTTCTTATGATAAACAAGAAGATGACATTTATTTGTGCCCAACCTGACGTTCCATATTTTCATTGGCAAGTCGAAGTTTTGATTCACAATTTCATGAAAAATGGAATAAACCCGAATTGGATAGAAATACTTTTTTCCTATGATGATTTGGTTTCCAAAGAAGGAAGAGAACTTGCCAATAAATACCCATTTGTAAGATTTTTCTTTTATAAAAAAACCGAAATTGAAAATTATGGGTATATTCCAATACTAAGGCCTGATATATTAGAACAGCATTTTAGAAAATATCCACAGCTTTCTGAAGAGATTATATTCTATCACGATTCTGATATAATATTTAGGGAGATTCCTGATTTTAATTCTTTAATAAATGATGACATCTGGTATCTCAGTGATACCGTATCTTATATAGGCTCCAATTATATTAAATCTAAATCAGATCAGCTTTTAAGTGATATGTGTAATATAGCAGGGGTTTCTAGAGAATTAGTAGAAGCAAATAACTCCAATTCCGGAGGCGCACAATATCTTATGAAAAATATAGATCATCTTTTTTGGAGAGATGTTAAATTTGTAACCTTAGATCTTTATAAATATATGTCAGATAGGGAAGAGAAGGAAAGAGCTAAATTAAGCTTAAATGAATTGGAAACTTATAATCCGATACAAAAATGGTGTGCAGACATGTGGGGGGTTTTATGGTGTGGATTAAAAGGCGGAAATGAAATTAGATTGTCTGAAGAGCTTTCTTTCAGTTGGGGATCTTCTTGGGGTATTGATGAATGGAATAAACATAAAATAATGCATAATGCCGGGGTTACTAATAATTGTGACGGTAAATGTTTCTATAAGGGTGATTACATAAACAAATCTCCTTGGACTGAAGATTTTTCATTAATAGATCCAAATAACAATACTTATAATTATGTACAAGCCATTTTATATGCTAAAGAAATGAGACAAAAATTATAATTTTACGAGCCTCGTATTTTTGATATATAGATAAATTAACTTATCATATGAAATGCAATCACTTTTGAATTATATCATCTTGGGCTGATATTAAAGAAACCACGAAAATTCCAACATCTTCTCGCGAATCATATTTTAGAGTGTGAAAATTAGAGGAATATAATATATAAATAAGTAAATTTACAATATAAATGGCAAACTATAATTTAATAATGAACCAAATTGACACTGACCGTGAATTTTATGTTTGGGGATGCGGTCAAGACATTAAAAGGTTCAATGGAAATGGATGGGATTATTATAATTACCAAAATTCTGCAGTTCCAAGCGGAGCTCCTTATTTTTTAGATACTAGATGTATATCTATAGATCCTGAAGATAGAGTTTGGGTTGGCTGTGCAGAAGGTCCAGTTGCAGGATTAAATGAGGTTGCTGTTTTTTACATTGACAGTAATGACGTTTCAATAGGAGAAAGCTGGAATTTTTCCGATTTGGGAGACTTTGAAGTTCCCCAAGAAATCTCTCACATTTACTCTTGTCCATTCGGAGACGATATATTAGCTTTTTGTACTCCTCTAAATGGATTCGGTGGAACTGGTCCTGTAGATTCTTATACAGAATTTAAAGGTGTTACTGGGGGAAGATTGTTTTATTATACAATAGAAACTGGGCAATGGAAAGAAAATGTACCCGGATATACTTGGCCACACATATATGATATTATAACTAAGGGATATGACGGTAAGGGTTATTTTTATTATATTGCAACAAACGAAGGTCTATTTAAAATTCCACAAGGAGTTCTTGATGCATTAGATTTAACAGACGATGTTAAGATCATAAAACAAGCACAAATTTACAATACGAAAACTAGTGGGATCATATCGGATAATATCTTTTCTTTAGATTTAGATGAAGATGGTAATCTTTGGATTGGTACAGATTCTGGTCTTTCGTTTTTTAATGGGAAAGATTTTTGGAATTATTCAACATCAGGTCCTGTTACTAAAGTAAAAGCCAGACCAAATGGTCATGTTTTTTACTCAGTAGGTGACGGTGAACTATACCAGGGAACTGGTCTTTGGCATTTCAATGGATATACACATACTCAATATACGACATCAAACTCGGAACTAAATAACAATAACGTAATCGATATAAAATTAGTTGAGAATAACATAAGCCAAAAAAATCTAACAGTATATGAAAATGGTTTATGGGTTTTATGTCATAATGATCTTGTTGTTTTTAATTATGACCAGCCACATGTATATGGATCGTCCAATTATACTGGAGCCACGGGATGGAACTTTACTTATTTTTCTTCAACAGGATCTACTGGTGCTCCTTTACCTAAAGTTAATAAATATACATGGGAATATCCTAAATGGAGGGTTTACCAAGAGGATTATTTAAAATATAAGTTTCCTGGGATTGATCTAAGAAATCTTTTCCTCACGACAAATCTTTCCGATATAGCAAGTGGTAAAGCAGGAAAACAAGAATATTGGGATAATTGGCCTATAGAATCGTACGAGGAAAGTCTATTATCTGATTCGATAAGTCCTCCTAGTTGGAATAGTAAGATAACAGTTATACAAAATAATAGCGACCCAAATTATCATGGATACCTACAGATAACTTCTTCGACTTCTATAGAAACTCAAAATGGTATTAACTATTATGTTGGTGGATATTTAAAAGGCAACATTTCGGTGAATTTCGGTAATTTTAGCAACGATAGGCCAGCAATATTAAACAATGAAAATCCAACTATAGGTGGAGCCCTGGTTGACAATAGCATTTCTGGATTGTCCACATTAGATACCGGAGAAATGGGATTTATTGTTTCTTATAATGAAAATGGATCTGTAAATTCAATATTACCTTTTAGAGGATACCGAACAAGAGTACAAGATATCGTAGCAGCAGAAGATGAAAGTTATTTATTTGTTTCTGGTACATTTGATAGATTTATAGAAAATGGTCCATATGTTTGGGATTCGTTAGAAGGTGAAAATTATTCATATAGAAACGGTCCTACAGGTGCTCCTGCAGGAGTAACTAATCCTAATGTTCCTGGTTTAACATCTGGTGAATATCATTGGGTCTATGGATCTACTGGTTCTGTTATAATTACAGGAACTTGGAAGTATCTTAGTGGAAATCTCGGTCAAAGTAAAGGAATGTTCGATGTAGGATTTTCTTCTAATAAATGGGAGGATATAGAATTTATTTATGTTAACAATTTTGACTCTTCTCTCACAAATATTAATCTAGAAAAGATCTTTACTGCAATGCCTATTCTATTAAGAAGAGGATCTGAATCTGCTTTATATAGAGTTGATTATATTGAAAATCTACCAAATAGTCCAAAGGGGGTTAAATTGGGGGTTAGTTATAATTATGCTTATAACGGTTCATTGGGTAGTTTCTCTTATAATACTAATGATACATTCTATATAACCGTCTATGATTATTCTGATGGATCTTACCCTTTAATTAGAGAAATCTTTAGTGTTACTTCTGATTTCAATACGAATAACTTTAATACTAGTTCAGTATTCGTAGCTAAGATAGGAAGGGATCTTGGTAATACCATCAGCTTTAGTAACCTAGGACAAACTGGAGGATTTAATTCAGACGTAGCAAAATCCTACAGATGTTTTGAATTTAGATCTTTCCCTTCTAAATATTCCTTAGATGGATTTTACGAAAATAAAAAATCAACTAAATTGGATGTATCTAGATATTCTGTAAATTTAGCTATAACATCTGACCCAGTTTTTGGTACTTCACAAAACGGTGGGGTTTCTACATTAAAAAATCTTTGGAATCGGACTGGTGATTACATAGGAACAGATAGTGAGATTTTACAATCCAACTCAGATATTGTTCAAAATATGGATTCTGATAGTATAATAGGATATGTTAAAATGTCATCAGACGATCTTTCGTTATTTTCAACTAAAACATCAAGTACAAATTATCTTGGTAGCGGAACAACCTCAGGTAGTAGAATAATTTCGGATATAAAATCATTATATAATGACGAAACTTCTTTGATGACTGGTATCTCTAGTGGAAGTTTTAATTTTAGTGGAATAGAATTCAACGGAATTTCTTCATATACCCCATACTACATAATTTTAGATAAGGATGGTAAAGGTTTAACTGGAGGTGTTATACAAGGAGCAACTGGATATCTCCCTTATCCTAAGATTTCTAAAGATCTTTCTTCTTATTATATTACCAGTATATTTGGAGGTTCAGGAGAATATTTTGGAACCCCATATATAGCAGAATCTGTGGGTTCTCATTTTATTACAGCTAGAATAACGGATCAAGCAGTTCCTCTATCCATGGATAATTTTAATGTTTCCATAGATCCATCTTATTTAGTTTTATTGTCTTCTGATATTTTAGATAATGGTAATAGAATGGTATCATATGCTGAATTAAATACTCCCTCTGGTGATGTGGTTTCTATAGTTAAAACTAACGGAAAAAATAAAATATTAGACACTAAAGAATTTTCTTTAGATTTAAGTAATGGATTGGATTTTTCAATATCTATTGAGTTGGACAAAAAGAATAATCTAGCAGTTTCTGCTTTTAATTACGGTAGTACCGGAGAGGGGTACCAAATATATGATTCTAATAAAGGGTCTACCTTTATTTCAGAACAATATGTTCCCGAACTTGGTATAAATCTGGGTAACATTATATCTAGACCTGGTTCCGGAGCTTGGTCCTGGTGCGATGTGCATTCAACGGATAAGGGAATGAAAATCCCTCTTATGACCACCGTAATTTTTAGTAATTATGCATCAAATATCTATGGAAAGCAAAATAATAATTGGGTTTTAAAAAATTCAATAACTGGTGATGTATTATTGGATGTTAAAGAAACCCCTTATTTTATCTATACTTTTACTTCCGCTGGAAATTATACAATATACAATAGTGTTGAAGATTCATTCGGTAATGTCTATGCAACAACTAAACCTGGTTATATTGAGGTAGTAAATCACAAAGAGAAAAATCCAGATGATAAAAATCCAAATCTTGTTGATTCTTTTGATTACGGACAACCTGAACCTTTCCCAGGTAGAGATTATCAAGTTAGAAAATTGGCCAAAGATCTTATGATCGAACAGAATAAAATATTAAAATCCGGCAATCAACAATTTGGTAGTGATATTGATATGCCGGATAATCCCGATGCTACTTTTAGAAGCTAAAAAATTTATTTACCTCCATTTCTCTCCCACTCATCGAAAGTTTCTTCGATGAGTTTTACTATCGGATCTCTTACAATGTCTTCTGTTGAGAATGCCATTGTACCTATTCCATCTTTATTTTCGAATAACTTAACTACTAAATCAAGAGAAGATAATTTTGGATTTTTCATATCTATTTGTTTAGTATCCCCAGTTATAATCATTTTTGTATCATATCCGATTCTGGTCATAGTAGATCTAATGTTTTTTTGTGTAATGTTCTGTGCCTCGTCTACTATTATAATTGAGTTATCTATAGATCTTCCTCTTATATAAGCAAGAGGTAAAACCTCAATATACCCTAAATTTATCATTAACTGAGTAATTTCTTCACCGACTAATTTATGGAAATTATCCAGGAATGATATGGTGAAAGGAAACATTTTTTCTTTAAGATCTCCCTTAAGGAATCCGACTTCTTCTCCCTCTAATACAGTTACACTTTTAACTAATATTATTTTTTTAAATCTTTGATCTGTTTTTAGCATTTTCAATGCATGAGCACAAGCCAAATAAGTTTTACCGGTTCCTGCAGGACCTGCAGCTATAGTAATTTTGTTTTCCGTGATTAAATTTGTTAATTTTTTTTGATTTTCATTTTTAAATTTGTATTCTATTCTTAATTTTTGAATATCAAATTTAGACTTGTCGCTAGAATTTGTTACGTGGGATTCTGAGTAAAAATCTTCATCAGTAATTTTCTTCTTGTTTCTTCTCATGTTTTTTTTTAATTTTTTATATTAGAGCACAGATTGGGTACAATCTGGAAGATCTTTTTGATTTAATGTTAATTTTTTTGTGTTTAGACGGGAATAAATCACATGTTTTGTGATTAAAGATATATCAATTAAGACTTTTTTATGAAAGATATTTTTTTGTCCCGTCATATTTAAGTGTTGTCTGTGACAATGATATATATTTCAATAAAAAAACAAATTAAAAGAAAAAAATGGCAACAGTAAACATTAACGAAATCTTAGGATCTGATTCCATATCAGCATCTAGAGTAACGATAAATTCAAATTTCTTAGTATTTAAGAATTGGATTAATAGTTATGTTGGAGTATTTGGCGTAGATACAGTAAATGGAATTCTAGATTTATCTAAATCTTCTTCGGGTATTGTTAAAGCAAAAATTGGTAAATTTGATTCAATATCTTTACCTTCAACCGGAAATTCAAAAGTATCTATTAGTTCCAATGGTAGTTCTTCTTTTGTCGATATCCAAACTGAAACATTTACTTCATCAGGTGAGTTTTTAGCAAATGGATCAGTAACACTAGGTTCAAGTTCAACCTTTGTTTCTAATGGAAGCTCAACATTCAACGGTTCGCTATCAGCTAATAGCTCACTTTACTTTGGCCCACAGGGACATGTGATAAGCCAGAACACGACATATAAATCTGGTGCTACTTCAGGTACAGCATTTCCAGCGAATACATCAGGCGGAGGTGGAGTTTATTCACCAGTAAATTCTCCATATTCCGTTACTGGACTAGAGGATGTAATTTATGCTGAGTGCGGACCTACCGGATTCTATATGAAGGTTGTAGATGGTATATCCCCTGTAGGTGGAACCCTACCTAATATTCCTCAAGGTACTAGATTAACCATTGTTAATACATCATCAGCAACTGGATATATTGCAACTGGAGTTACTGGAACTTCCTCATATTACACTGGGTTTAATACGAATTCTAATTATGGTGGATTCCCATCTGGAGGATTAATAGTACCTGCTAATAAAGCTTATAGATCTTCAATTACTCTTCAATGGGAGCCTAGAGTTGGACAGGGACAGGCAAATCAGAACGGATCTTGGATAGTAATAGGCTCTACCAACATCACAGTATAATAAAATAATATAGTAAAGCAATGGCAAAAACCCCATTCATAAGACCCTTACAGGTACAAGGTGGAACATTTTACACTTTTAGTTCTTCTGCAGAGGATCTTTCTTTTACATTTAATAATTCTGTTAACAAATTTAGATTCTCTAAATTTGCACTTTTAAATATTCCTAATATAGACAATAGTTCAGATTCTGAAACTAACTATATTAGACTAAATGGACCAGATAGCGCATTCATAGACTGGGCAAATAGCAACGGCTTGATCATAACAGGGGATGGTAATATAGATTTTTCACAAAGCTTTCAAAGTTATTGCTTAAACCTAGAATCAACTGTAACCGGTAGCGATAACTATGACTCCTCTCTTAAACAAAATGTATCCGAAAGAATTTTCTTTAAATGGTTAAGAGAAATCGGTGCTATTAGATTTAGATCTGCGAATTCCGATGAGGTTGTTTCCACATTAGATCAAAATACTGTGATTACGTCTGAGGGATTGCCAATAACTCAAAAAAGATATGTTGAAGGAGATGCTCCTTATGGAACTACTGGATCCTATGGTATGACCGGAGGAGTTTATAATAGAGTAGTTCAATATGTTGGTAATTTAGATATAGTAAACTCGGTTAAAAATTCCACAAATACATATTCAGAGGTTTATGTTTATGTTCCTACAAAAGATGGTAATACTCCAACGGTTCTTTTCAAAAACATAGTAGATAAGAATTATTATCCCGATTATCAATGGTCTAATGATCCATTTAATCCTTTGAATGATGAGTATCTTTTTGGTAGAAGCTATGATGAGAATAATCCAAGTGGTTTAACAAATTTAGCTATCTTTGATGATGATGCATTAGGTTCTCCAGTTTCTAGTTACATTGACACCGGAATAACAGAAGCATTAGTAGCAGGTAGTTGGTATTCTCCTAGAGATACCGCTAATACTTATTTCACAGATTCTTCTTTCGTAGATCCTTCTAATTACATCATAACAAAAACTGATAATTCTAATACACTCAGATATGTTAGAAGCAAATTAGATTCAATTGGGATAGATTTTGACCCTAATTCATATCAGGGAATTATATCTAACCCTAATATTTCAACATTAGAAGAATTTAATGCAACTGCTGATTCCTCTGATTTTGAATTTAATGCAGTTTTAATCTATTATGATGTTTATGATCCTGCAAATCCAAGCGACTTTGCAACTAATTTATATGGAGTTTTATTTTTAGATGATGTTAATTCTTCTAGCGGAGAGGTTTATATCCCTAGATTACAGAAATATAGACCAAATCCGGTTACAAAATTAAATGGTAACTCTTACGGATTTAAAATAAATCTTAAATTTGATACAGATATTGATCAAACTGGGGTAGAACAGGCTATAAACGACTATTCTCCATTCTCTTTATCAATGTTTATGGATGCAATGAATGTTTTACAAGATGCATCAGCTACTTTAAATAATGCTAGTGTCAATTTCATAGATCTTAGTAAAAGAGTAACAAACGTGGAAAATGTAATACTTTCTTCCGAAACTGCTCTTAATTTACAAAGAAAAATAAACAATTTAGAAGAAACATTAGCTGCAAATCAGGCTTTATTTAATAATACTAATTCTATTATGGGTCTAATTAATCAAAATTATGATTTAATTAGAGCGATTATAAATAATCAGACTAGTGTTGAAGTTTCATACAATCTCGATTTACTTAAACAAGGAATCGGAGTAAGTTTAGATAAATCCACACCAAATCAGGTTATTATCAATAACAATAACGAAGATTTTAATATTGGAGAGAATATGGGTAAAGGAACATTTACTCAAAATGGAAACAACGAAATTCAGCTGTTAAACTTCTCTAATTATTTTAAACACGTCAATAATGGAAATCCTATTACTCTAAGTGGGGATTTAACAATAAGAATAAATGATGATATAGTAAAATGGAAAAATGGACAGAGATTTAGAATATCATTTGGAGATATAATTTACCCAGGAAACTATTTTATTAGGATCTTAACAAACTCACATGGAAAATATCCAATTTCAAATCCTAGTAACATTAGCTATTCTACAAATATCATAACATTGGATGAATCGATATTCGCATCGCAAGATTATAAACCAGTGTTAGAAATAGTTTGTATCGACTCAGAAAATCTAAAATTTCAAGTTGATATAATGGGAAAAAGCTTAACCAACAACTAATAAAACAAACAACCAAAGGAAATGGGAGGAACACAAAATACAATAAGTTCTTTAGTAGCACAATTTTTAAGGCTACAGAAAAATTCATTAGAAATAATTAATGGATTAAATGAAGTTGCAGTCTCTACTAATGATACCGTAAGCATAGAGGTTCTTGATGAACAAGGTTTACCTAAAAATGCAAACATACCATCATATGGATATTTAAGTGGAGAAATTCAAAGACTTGATAATAATATAAAATCTCTTGCAGGAATAGGTGACACTTCAGCTACCGTTAGAAATCCAGATGGAACATATTCACAGGTTTTTAAATATCAGACATTAAAAGAACCACCTAGATTGACAAATCTGTCGGTGCCTAGTACTTTTGGTGTTAAAGATAATTGGTTTTTTGAAAGCTTTCTCAGTCCTTTACTATATGTTAATATTAATGTAACCGGGCAAATAGCAGATTCTGCAGATAGAATAGTGGTTAAAAGAATTATCGCTAATACACAAACGGATTCTCAAAAATTATATTTCGATCAACAATTAAAGGGCAGAAATGATTTATCATACGATGAATTCATACAGTCTCTTTCAGATAACGGAATAGGGTATTTTGTCGACGAGTCAATCGAGCAACTTCCCCTTAGAACCATAAGATATATTGGGGATTTTAGTGTTATTAGTTATTATGATGATACCGTTTCTTTAACAGACCAAACTGGGTCTACTATTCAGGAGGTAAGAAGAAATTATAAACTAAATAAATTAACTTACACCGACACATTAACTAATGTTGGTGACGGGAAAAGTCTAGATGTTGGTGATAAGATTTCTACTGAGGACGGAAGCTTATATCAAATAACTTCCATAGATAGAGATCAGGCTTCTATACAAGCTAAAAGAGTTTCTGGATATCAACCAATAAATCTTGGAGCAAATACATTAACAATATCTTCTACAGATTTTGGACCTAGATATGTTCAGGTTAATGTTGGTTATAATGAAAGACAAGGAATATTCTTTAAGACTATTGACGATAACTTTAATATAGTTAGTGCAGTTTGGTCAACTGGTGTAATATTCTGGAGTAATGAATTACAAACTAAGGATTCTAATGGAGAATTAGTTTCTTTGGAAAATTATTATCTAAATCAAGTTTCAGATTTGGGAAAAATTTTCCTTGGAACAGCAAAGGAAAATAAAATACCAGCTATACAGGGTCTTGTTCCTGATGCTCCACTTTTAACACAGGAAAGCTTTAAAGTTGTTCAAATAAACAAACAAGTAACACAATCAACATCAGTTAAAATTGTTGAGGATAAACTTAATTTAAAGACAACTCTTAAGAGTGAAATTGATGCTTTAGATGAAGCTATAAGCGAGGCAAGACTTCAATTAAATACCGGTCTATCCAGATATGATAACTATTATAGAAACGGTATGGCTTATATAGACGACGGACGTCAAGTTGGATTTAATGATGAATTTGGATTTAATACCAGAATCAGAGATTATGTTGTCGAAAGTCCATCAACTTCTCCTAGAGGTGTTAATATTGCTTCAATAAAAGCAAATTTGAATAGCTTAGTTAACGAGAGAGTAAAAAAAGCTCAGCTGTATGCTTCTCTTGTAGATGAAGTGACAACTTTAGTTCAAGACGTACCTCAAATTATAACTCCTCCTAAATATAGAGTTAGAGGATTTTGGCCTATGCCTTCACCAAAAGTGGATCCTTCTACTGGTTCCCAACAGGTTATACAATTTGCAGTTAGATATAGATATTTGACGGATAGCGGTACCGCTCAACCTTCAGATAATATTGAATTTGTAGATAATGATGGTCTAAAAAAGAATGCTGCTTTCTCAAATTGGACTGAATATAAAACCGATATCAGAAAGAAAGTTTATGACCAGACTAGAGGAGTTTATGTTTGGGCAGATGAAATAACGTCAGATTCCAGTGTTCAAAATATAAACCAGTTAGATATTGCAATAACAAAAGGTGAAAGATTGGAAATTCAGGTAGCTTCTATATCTGAAGCTGGTTGGCCAGACAATCCATTAACTTCTGATTATTCCGAATCTGTTGTGATATCTTTCCCGGATGATCTTAGTGTAGAAGGAATATCTACAACACTAAGACAAAATAATGAAGATGCTGCTGTAGTAAAAGTTCAGAAAAACTTAGATGCTCAAGGTTTACCTATACATCTTTCTCAACAATTTACTTCAGGAGACAAGACATATTATCATGAAGCTTCTGGAATTTCTAGTGGTTTTTATACCAGTGCGGGAGCTGTTATAAGTCTTTTCGATAAGATAGTAGAATTACAGAATCAAATAGCAAACTTATCAGCTCAGATAACCACAGCTAAAGGAGTTCTTGAAATCTATATTGTAGATTCTAGTAACAATAAGATTAAGGTTTCTAGAGGGTCTACAGTTAAACTTAACGCAGGATTCTATAGTGATATTTTTTCAGACCCACTTGCTTCTGATGCTGGTAAAATAGCTTCTGTCACATATAGTATACAGTTATATAATGCTAAAGCTTCTTCCGTTGAATTAGCTTCGGTTATTCCTGGAGGGCTGAGTGTAAAAGCACCTTCCACTATATCACCTCAGAATTATCCAGTTGGATATGACGATAACCTTAGATATGGTGATTGCCCTATCTCTATAACTTCTTTAGTTTTAGCGGATTCGTCAATTACTAGCAATTCTGATTATAGACAAGCACCTCCTTTTGCTTCTGCAAATTCATATTCTCAGTTCATCTATCCTAGATATAGAAGTGTTGGATATGATCAGCAACTTTATACTGGTAATAATTTAGGATCTAGTTTCTCTACAAACTTTAGTGCTTCTTATGCCTATGATGGTGGATTGACTAATATAAACTTTGGACAATCTGGAACATACCCTCAAAATGGTACTATTATGATTCCTTATGACCCAGCAGAAACTCCTTCTACAGTATCAGGAGCAACTGGATCTAACATATGGAATGGTACTTTTTCGGGTGTTACTGGAGGAACTCCTAATGGAGGAGGTCTAATTTCAGAGTTTTGTATAGATAACAGACACCCATATTTAGCATCAGTTGGAAATTCCTCATCTTTCGTTGATTATGCTAATTTAGTAAAACCTTATTCTTCATCTAATAAGATATATCCTCCTTTCAGACATACTCAAACTTTCTGGGGAGATACTACTTTAGATTATTATTGGGTTCAACAGTCATATAGGACCCCTATAACTTTTGCAACCGGACCAACAGCAGCTAGAGATGATAGAATGTACCCAGATAAATTAGGATTTACTGCAAATGATGAATATTTAATAGGTAAATATTCTTGTGGAGCTTATCTTTATCTAGGACCTTCTTCTTCAGCTTCTTTACAGGTACAAGGAACTACCTCTCTTTCTACGAGAACTTTATATGAAGGTGATTCCAATGCTATAAACGTACCTTTAGTATTCCAATTTAGAGCTGTAGATAAATCTGGATATATCGGAGGATGGAGAAAATCTGGTAATTTAACAAATATAACTTACAGTAAAAAAATAGGAATAGATGTACAAGTACAAAATGAGGATACATTCTCTTTTGATGTACAAGTTACCGGATCATATAAGAACGACACATTGGTTGCCCCTAATTTTGATAGCGGTATTAACACATTTAATTAATTTAGATAAAAAATTTGACATATGTCCAGAGCTAAGCTTTTTGATTATAATTCATCATTTGCAGTAATTAGAACAAATCCCAAATTGACTGGGAATTTGAAAATAACTGTTGATTCAAATAACGGAGTTAGTTTTAATTCCATGAGTGTGAACCCTACCCTTAGTAATGATAGGTTTAAAAACTTTAATATTACAGGAGAAAATAGTTTTGCACTGGATGTGTTCAATTTCTTTGATAAGGGAACCACGCCATCCTCTTCAATTTTTCAGGTTGGAGAATTCACTAGAGGGGCTTTCGAAACAGCTAAGGAATTTTCGGATCAATATGACTTTTTTTATGCTAGTGGTGCTTCAGCTTTAGTTGATAAAAACTACAACGAATCTTTTAGTTATTTTGCTCCGTTATGGATAAAAAACGAAATCCCGGATTATTTTGTAATATTTAAAGTTCCGGATCCTATTAGTTATCCTTATTCAAAAAATCAAACAAACATATTAGGTAGCTATAAATATAAATTAGTCCAGAACTACGATAGTTCTACCGATTTTAAGATATCATACGGTAAAGATATATCCGGTAATGATATTATCTATTCTGCTGGTGAGGTTTTCACTGGTTTGGATAGCTATTCAACGTATACGGTTTTATCTGGAAGTGGTATAGTAGTTCTTTTTGATGAGTTGGCTAATTTAGATTTAGTTAATGACGTAGAAACATTATTTAGTGATAAGATCCTTCCAAATTTAACCGTCGTAAAAACATTTGATATAGGGGAAAATAGTAAAATTGGTAAATATATTAGATCTATATTTAATGACAACCAATTTTCGAAATCACCAATCGATGTTAGTCTAGGTCCAAATTCCTATACTTACTTCAGGGGGGTTTCTATTTCTGATGGTGTATTTACTAGAAAGGGTGAAATATTATCCCAATATTACACCGGGGATTCCTCAGATAGGATGATTGATTTTGAATCTTATATGACTTCAGGATTTTCTAGAAATAATATAATATGTCCAAATCTTTTAAATCTCGAATTTCTTTTCGATGATCCGGATTCTGATATGTATACCATAAATAGATACTTGGGATTCTATGTTTCTAAGAATGACATGGCTTCTTTTAGATTAAATGGTAATTTCTTTTATGAATATAGAAATTTGGAAGGTAATAATAATACTCCAAAACCAATAAGAAATTCTTTTGGTTATTATTATGATAATAACAATTATGAAGTTAATTCCTCTACGGGGGTAAGAATTTTCTATGAAAATGGTAATGGATTTTTACCAGGATCTAATGACATAAACAATCTTAATAGGAATAAACTTTTTTATATAAGTGATAAAAATAATAATTTTCACACTTTAAAAAGAGTCGAAAATTATAATGGGGAACCTGAATATTCATACGGTCCTTTTGATTTTAACAGTGGAAATTTTTCTGCTACTGGATCTGCAGGAGCTACATCAGGATCATTTGTTATACATGACTCTAGTTTGGATCTTTTGGAAATGACAGGAACAGATACGAAGATAGCAACTGTACCAGGAATAAATGCCAAAGAAGCGGGAAAATCTTACTGTGATATAGAGTTCTTAAAACCTTACGATTTAAAAAAATCTATAACTTTCAAGATATATTGGCCTAATGGGAAAAGAGCGGAAGGGCCTAAAAGATATGATCTCATACGATCTGAAGATCTTTCATCGATTATAGTTTGGGTAGCTGGATCATATTATTCAACAGGCTCCAGTTATTATTTTAATGCGAATTCAGGAACTACAGATCAGATTGCAAAAGGATTTTCAAATCTTTTAGATCTAGTGAATCCTGCAACATGGGAAAGCGGAGCAAATCTTAATTTTTCGATAATAAGACTTAAGGATTCAGGCACTTATGGAAACGATTCATATTCAATAAGTGTTTTCGATGACTATGAAAATTTCTCTTTAAGATTTAAGGGTATTTGGTCTAATACATCATCATATTTAGAAGGTGATATAGTTCTTTATAAAGATTTATATTATTTAGCAAACTCTAATATAAATATTGCAGCACCTGGTCAATTTAATGTCGAACCTAATATATCCGGATGGTCCGAATATTACACCTTCTCTAGATCAGGATATCTAAAGATCAATGGTGTAGATGCTTCTGAAATAAAATCAAATGTTCATTTCGAAGGGGGAACAAGAACTAAAGATACTAGGGTATCTTTTCCTATTGAATATGACGGCTTTGTAAAACCTGGAAATTTCATAAAAACTAGCGATGGATATTCAGTGATAACCAGCGTTACTAGATATATTGATTCTCCACAGAGAGATCCAATAACAAATAAGATAATTGGGTTTAATGACTTCTCTTACAGAAAGGTTGCTAATATCTCAGATTATGATACCAAAGTAAACACCACACATTATCCTAAAATACAATTGGGATCAGATAAATCTTTTAATGTTTATAGTACCCCTGATTTAAAGGTTGGAGTTTTTACGTTCTTTGATGTCAAGGAATTTGATTTCGATTTCTGGTATTCTAATTATGGATATACACCAACACCAGAAACATATAAGTATTTCCAATTGCAAATAGGAGTTACTGGGGAAATTTCGCCAAATATACCATATTTAGTTAAACAGGGACAAGCTAAGTATAATGAACAAATCTATAATCCTGGTGATATTTTTTATGGAGTTACTGGAGTTGGGTATTTTACAGATGCCAGTCCAAATTTATATAAGGATTTAGTAGTTTTTCCTGCCCAATATTCAGATGTTTTATATGATCCAGCTAAAACTAATTACGGAAATCGAATAGGATATAATTCAGATTTAAATGCATTCAATGGATTTATAGGGATTCAAAAATTAAATCCAGATCCAGTTAATTCTACTTCTAATAAAATCCAGATATTTAATAGAGGTAAATTATACAGTGAATATGAATATTTAGAAGAAAATTATACACAGGAAAGATCCAACGTTTCTAGAATAGTTCCATTTATAAATAAATGGGGATATAGTTCAGGTACAGATGCCAGAGGTAATACATATAGACTTAACGTAAGTCCTGCTTTTACTCCTACTAACTTTTCTCCTAGTATAGATAAAAACACTCCAGATTCTAGATATGTTACCCACGAGTGGTTTTTATTAGAAGAGCCACCTAGACAATTTCCTATAGAGGAAATGCAAAATCAGAATAGCTATCTTCCTGGCAAAATAGATATGGTAAAGACAAGAAGTACAGATCCTTCAGATTCTTTATATCTTTCCTCTTATTTTACTGTTGAGCCTCAAGATTATCAGACAGAATACTCAGATTCTAAGTCATATACTAAAGAACTATTCACCCCATTTACTTATAACAAAGCAAATGGTTATTATGAGACTTTATTTAGGGGAGTAAAAGTGTTTTTGAAAAAAAGATCAAATCTTTCAAATTCAAATTTAAATTCTGTGGATAAATACATTCCGCAATATAGAGGATATGAGGATTATAAATTTGCAGCGATAATGAGGGCTATACCTGAAGATGATTCTATCATACAAGATCCAGTTAGCTATGAAGTTATAGAGAATAGCCAACAGAAATTTATTCTTTTTGTTTGTAATGTTTTAATGAGAGATTATAAATCTCTTCCTCTTGGATATACCGGAGGTACTGGAGGAAGTCCTCAATTAGATTATACCCTTCTTTATGCATTAAGCAATAAAGAGAAGCTAAATACTAATCTGGTTATAGGAGAGAAATACTATGATATAGCTGATATAAAATTAAGCTCTGCCTTAGATCTTTCGTTATCGTCCGGTAGTTCTGTTAATACAACTCAGAGTCCTGGAGTTATTAACTATATACCAAGTACAACTTACGATACTGATTTAAGAGAAGAGATTCACACATTTTTCGTTGAAAATTCACCGAGAGCTACTGCAGGACCTAGTCCTACTGGCAGAGGAAGTTTTAAAGTTCCGGGGATAGTTGGGGAACCAACATATCCTTGGCCTATTGGTGTAGGACCTACATATATTGAATTTGGTAAAGTGGCAACAGGATCTGCTCCATATACATTTAATATATCTTTTTCTTCTGAAGACCCAATCACAGTTCCTGTTGGACCTTCGTCTGTTTATAGAAATAAACCGGTATTCCAGATTCAAGGTGGTGAGAGTTATTACGATTCAATATTACAGAGAACTTCTGTTGCTGACATTGCAAGAAGAATAAATTCGAGTTCACCTTACATTAAATATAATAGTTATTTTTGGGATCCTGTAAATTTAATTAGCATAGAAAGAGTTAATGATTTTGAACTTTATATAGAAAAACCTACTAGACTTGTTAAAGCTAAGGGATCTAGACCTTCTAAATTTTACGGAGGACCTCAAACAATAGGAGAATCTATTCCTACTGGTTATGTTATACAATCAGGACAAAACTTACCTTCAACTTTACTGAGGTATTCTGGAGGATACGAGCCTTTATTTAGAAAAATATTACATTTTGATAATGATAAAACCGATTCTGTCTATGGATATGATTTAGATCTTTCATTCAGAAACTGTAATTTTTCCCCTGGTAAATATTATTTCGGAATATCTAGAAACCTGGAATTTACTAAAGTTTCACTTGATAATAATATACTTTCACAGAGTCAAAATTTACCAGAAGGTCCTGTTTATCCTTTGGTTGGTCAGTCTCCTATATGGAAAAAAGATTTTAATGTATTTTCTTCTTCTTGGGATCCTGGTTATTATCAAAAATTTACTGGAGCAGAAACTTATATTGATGTTGCAGGAACCAGATCTATGAAGGAATTTAAAACCTTCTTTGGTTCTAAAATAATGAAAACACCAGACCCTGTTAAGTTTGATAACTACATAACTCTTCAAATCTCAAGAACTACCGGAAACAGCGACGTTTCCACTATAAATAATAATATAGAATCTTATATCTCATCAATCCAGAATATACAGCAGAATAACTCTGCTACCGGTATTGGAGTAGTAGGCCCATACCTTTCTGGTGTTGATTATAATAAATTAGATATTGCAATATTTCCTGACGCAGAAATAATATGGCAATATTTTCCAGAAATGAGAATTATAAAGGGTATAATCAGATTGGATAGAATGCTAAGAAGATATTTACTAAATTCTGGTATAAAACAGACTTTTATTGATAATATAATTTCTGATTTTGGAGTAGGTAATCCTGATTCTATAAATGACGATATTAATAATTATATAGATTTAAACGTTTCTCCGTTGTATCAGGGAAATTTATTTGACATGTATGTTAAAAAGTCTTCGGAATACATAGATCCTAATCTAATGGTAAGAGGGGATATTTTTAATTCTGATAAATATAAGATGGAATATTTTAATGAACCCAATTATAAATTAATCAAAAATAAGGATTTAATTTATAATTTTGAGTATAATGTAGAAGCAAATTATAATTGCTCTATATTATTTAATTTAGGAATAAATAAAATATAAAAAATGCCAATTACTAATATACAGTATTTAGATTATAACGATTCTCAATCTGATGCAATAGACAAACTAAACTATAATTTTGATGAAATTATAGAAGCTAATGGTGGAACTCAGGGTATAACCGGACCTGTAGGAGACACAGGACCTGCTGGAAGCAAAGGACCTGCTGGAAATACTGGTGCTACTGGAATAAGAGGGAATAGATGGTTTGTTAATTTAGCTCAACCTTCAGGTCCATATAATACGGTGATGGAAGGCGATTTCTGGATAGATTCAAACGACGGAAAAATTTATGTTTTTAATGAAAGTGGATGGACTTCTACTGGGTATAGTTTATCATCCGAAGGATCTATATTTAGAAAAGATGAGGTTGATTATGTTTCAGGAGGAACTGGATTTGTTATAACATTCGATCAAAATTCTCCTCAGAATTATTTATTTATAGTAGCAGACGATGTCCCAGAGTCGGGTATATTGAATGAAGATCTTTCAAAATTTGTTATATCTACCAATGTCTCAGTAAACGATTCTCCTATATTAGAATTTTCTAAAAGTAATATAGAATCAGGATCCGTTTCTGATTATTCAAAGCATCCAATTTTTAGATGGAAAAACTTTTCTTTAAATGATAATTCTTTAGTTTTAGAAATACCCGGAGGATCTTTTGTTACCGGAGTATCTGGAGGGTTTCAATCTAGATTCAATAATTTATCCATACAGTCTCCAAGAGGTGTTGAAATAAATTATGGTATCGATTCCAATTCTGGAATTTTCTCCACCGGCGGATTTTCTATGAATTCAACGAATGAATTCAAGATCAGAAGTGCTTTTATGAACATAACAGGGGGGTCTGGATACATCAATGCACCTGTTAATTTAACAGCTTCTCTTACATCAACAGCTCCTTCCATATACACGTATAATGGGGGTAAATATGGATTTAGAACATCCAGATCTGCTGATACTTTCCAGACACTTTCAAATTCGGTTTATGCTGTTTCTTTAGAATCTTCTTCTGAAAGAGAATTCTACATAAACACAAAAGGTAAAATAAAAACAAAAAAAATCGAAACTGGAATATCTTATGCTTCAGCTACACCAGGAGCAACTAGCTCAGTTTCTTCGAATTTTGTTAATTGGTATTTAATCTCTCGTTCATCAACTCCGGTATCTTCTGCAGTTTTACAAACTGGAAACACTATTGTCATAAATCCAACAGTTCCTAGTAGTAGCTACATAGGAATTGGAATCTATAGTGCATCCAATTATTCTTGGGGTACCACAGGGGGATTAGACCCAGGACAATCTATAGATATAAATGTTCATTATAGTCCAACAAGTGTACAGAGTGGTTTTACTGACGGTATTAAATATATCGGTAAAGGAGCAACTAGTGGAGATGTTTCTAATGTTATATCTTTGCCTTTTTCTGCTAGTAATATAGACTTTACTATATCTAGAGGAGTTACTGGAGATAATAACATAACGGTTTTTTATAGAGCATACGGTCCGACAGGAGGATATGGAGGATCTTTTAATATTTGATATATACAATAATTATTTCTATCAGAATATCAAATGTCAGAATTAAATTTATTAAGAATTAAAGAAGGAGATTCTCAGAAGAATTTAACAGATAAAGTAAATCAAAATTTCTCAAATCTGTTAACACTTAAAGGTGGGCCGTATGGAAGAATCGGATCCAAAGGTCCAGAGGGTAATAAGGGGGAGACCGGACCTATAGGATCATACGGAGATCAAGGTCCTAGAGGAAGTATATGGTCTGTTGGTCCATGCCAACCTACACCCATTACATCAAGAATAGGCGATTTTTGGTTAAATACAGATTTGTCAAACTCTATTTATCAATTAGGTTCCACTGGGTCCTGGTCTTATTATGGGATAAACCTTAAATCTGAAGATCTATTTAGAATATCTGGACCTATTTCAAATTCATTAGGAAATTCTGGTAAATATGGGTATTTTTTGTCACAAAATACCCCTATAAATTATACTGTTGTTATTAGTGACAATCCTTCAATGGAAAGTGGAACTGAATCCTCACCAAATACTATATTTAATCCTCAATATTCTAAATTCGTATTATCAGTAAATGGATCTGATCCAAATAAAAATATATTAGAGTTTACCAAATCTGACTATAAGGATTTAAGTTTTACTTCAGGAACCCCTAGATTCTATTGGGATCAGGGAGCTACTGCAAATAGAGGTGATTATGGTCTGAGATTTAGTACTTCTGATAGATTTACGATAAATATACCCACATCAAACCTACTATTAGAATCTAGTACTTCTTCAGTTTCTTTAAATTCATTAGGATTTAATTTTTATTTTGATAGTTCACAGCTATTTAGTGTTAATGCTACTAATGATCTTTATCTGGATTTTAATTCAGGATCTGCACTGTTTTCAACTAAGAATATAACATACTCAGTAGATGGATTTAATATAACTACTAGTTTTAATGGATATTCAGAATCAAGTGATGACAAACCACCTTTACATTTGATATCAGGATCTCCGACTACTGGTAACCTAAGATATTTATATAAATCTACATCTAACAATAATGCTTTCCTGTTAAAAGTTACACAAGGAAGTGGATCTTTATTTACAGTTTTTGGGGCAGGGTATGTTTATGTGGACAAGAAAGTAAATTCAGCACAACCTTCACAGAAACTAGCTGAAACCGGACAGGGAACTTATGCTTCAACTGTTGTTAATTGGACTAATATAATTCCTTCGATATCGGTAAATACAAATAGCGGTAATTATTATTACGTTAACAACGGATCTGATTTTGTTATAGAAAAATCTCCTTCAGCATCTTCAGGAGAAAGAGGAATATGTATATGGACACCTGCTACAGGAGGTACAACAGGATTTAATAAAGGGTGGTTAAATTTACTAGATACTCAGGAATCGATATCATTTAAAGTACACAGTAGCAATCCATCGTCTACATCAGATTGTTTTAGATTTGTTGGACTGAATACGTCAGAATCACCCGGAGGATTACCTAGTACATATAATATGGGGACAAACGAAGAAGTTGCATTTTTCCCTTTGGGAGAATACGCATCAAGCGTAGAGTTCACTATTGTTAATATAAATGGTGCTAGTGGAGGAATTGGCTCTACTGGAGGAAATAGAAGATGGTATAAAGTTTTTTATTCTGCATGGGGTGGAAATTTAGCTAATATATACTGTGGAGTTTTAACAACAAGTAATTCAATAGTTTAATATGAAATTTAATACTAAATATATTTTTAAGGGAGACGATAGGAAGGAAATAGTAGATAAAATAAACTATAATTTCAACCAAATATTGTCTTTTTCTGTAGGTCCTGATGGACACCAAGGTCCTAGAGGTGCTACCGGGTTACCCGGTCCTGCTGGATATAAGGGAGAAAGTGGAGTAACTGGAGATAGAGGTACAATTTTCTTTAAACAATCTTCAACCCCAGAAATTGGATTATCCCGTGAATATGATATTTGGATCGACAATTCAACCGGCGAGGGATCTGTTAACTTTTTAGATTCTAATGGAGATTGGATATATTCAGGGTATTCTTTTTTCAGTTCTTCATACTTTTCTAATTATTCTTGGATACAAGGACCTGCTTCATCAACTGATAAGTATGTTATCGGTTTAAAAAATAATGGGGATTTAGAAAAAACAAGTTTAGTTTTAAGCGATGGATCAATAGATCCTTCTTATTCAAATCCGAATAAATCCAAATTGGTAATAGCAACAAAAGATCAAACGAGTTATCCGATATTAAGTTTTTCTAAATCTTCTTCTACTTCTAATGGAATTCCTTCATTTTATTGGGAAAACATAGGAAGTAATAGAAATTTAATTTATAAATCTTCCGGAAATCTTGAAATAAAATCAAATTTAATATTATCCATAGATTCGGGAGCTGCTAGAAATATATTATTCGGTAATAATTTTAGCTCGAATTCTTCAGATTTTGTTATTAAAGGTGATGGTAATTTTTATCTTTCTTCTAATGTAACCATAGGAAGTGGAGGTATCTTTGGAGTTACTTCAAAAAATCTACTATTATCTTCTCTTTATCTAGTTCACTCTGATCCAACTGTGATATACTCTGAAACCGGAAGTTATGTGATGAATGACGTTCCACAATCAGGGGGTTTAAACTCCGGAATAGTTATAGCAACTACATCTTCAGCAGACGATTCTTTTAGAATAGATGATCTTACAGGAAATCCTATTTTATCGGGTAAACCATCGGGTACCGTAGATAGTGGGAAACATGCTCAGACGATATTTGGATCTACTGGAGGAGCTACAGGAGGAACAGGAGGACCTTTTTCTTATCATGTTAAGAAAGCATCATACGTCACTAAAAATACAAGTTCTGTTTCCTCTGTTGCAAAATATCCTTCTAATACTTTAGGATCTACAGTTTTAAATAATGTTTTTGATTTAAGTGACGTTTCATTATGGAATTCTAATGTTATAGTTATTACACCAACTTTTTATACATCGGGGAATCAATCAGGAATATATCTTAGAATACCTTCGTCATACTTAAATGTTTTTGATCCTGTTTATAGTACGGGAAAAAGTAATACATATAGGATATTGCTTAATAATTTAGATTCTAACCCAAATTCAAGATATATTCAGGGACTAGTTTTTAATTATACTAGTTACGGATCAGGAGGATTGACTTCAAATAATATCCTAAGTTATTTAGATTTAACATCTACAATTTTTCCAAGTGGAATCATTTTAATTAATTCAGCAACAGACGGATCCTCGACATTATTAAAATATAGTATAAATGGGGGACCATTTAATTTTTTACCACCGACTAGCTGGTCATCTTGTCAAACTCTTACAAGAATTTATGGCCTAAAGTCTGGAGATGTGGTAACGTTTATAGGGAACAATGGTGAGCAGATAGCAATAGAAACGTCTATGTGTCCAGACAATGGTAGTAATTATAGCTCTAGTAAATCATATACTTTTATCGGCACAAACGAGAATGTAATATATATTAAAGCTAAACAGTATACAGGGGGGACCACGACAACTACTACTATAGCTCCAATAATTCCAACAAATCCAACAAATACAAATAGATTTTGTCAATATATTGATTTACATTGGTTAGGTATAGCAAACACGACAAATCTTAATCCTAGACTCTTTTATAAAGCATCCAATGGAATAGGAGGATTTGTAGATTTGACTAATCTTAATAGTATAGGTTCTAGTCAACCTATAACTTCAGGAGGGTCATCGCCAGCATCTTCAAGTTATAATGGTGATGGTACCTCTAGTTCATCTAGTTCATCTAGAGAGATTCCATATTGTCCTACACCTGATATGCTTATTTATATGGGAGAAGATAAATGGAAATCTGCTGGTGAATTGGTTATTGGTGATTTAGTTTATACTCCTCATGAAATAACTAATATTTGGGATTATTATAAAGTAAAATATACTCAAAGAGCATTCCAAGATGTAATTTTGGTTGTTATCGGAGGTAAAGAAATTAAAGTATCTGAAATGCATAGATTCTTAACCCCTGAGGGTGATTATATACCATTGATAGATCTTAATATAGGAAGTTCAGTAGTAACTTTAGATGGTATATCCCATATAGAATCCAAGAAAAATATAGGTTTGATGGAGGTAGTTAAAATAGAAGTAGAGAATGCTCACACATACGTATTAGAAGGAGCAGTTTCTCATAATATAAAACCACCAGATTATTTAGATCCTGATTATAATGGATATAATAGTTTTTGACAGTTTAAAATAAAAATATATATAATATGATAGATTTAAATAAAGAGGAAAGAGAAAATATGCTTAACCTATCAAAGGATTTTGTAGGCATACACAAAGAGATCTTAAGTGTCGAGAGAACTATTAAAGATATGGAGGAAAGATCAGCAGAACTCATTCTTATGTTAGAAGAATGTAGGGAAGCTGAAAGAATGTACATATTGGAATTGGAGAAAAAATATGGACATGGAACACTAGATCCTATAAATCTAGTTTGGAAAAAAGAAGATATAGAAAATGAAGTATATAAATAAAGAAATTGTGAATAGAGTTTATAATATATTAACCAATAAGTTATTCTTAGCCGGGGTAATAGTTATTTTAATCTTTCTTGTATTTAAACAATGTGAAATGATAAAAACAACTAAATCTGATGTTTCTTTAGAACATAATAACTACTTAGCAGCCAGAGATTCTGTAAGAGTAATCAAGGAAGAGATTGGAAAAATAATAGTTGAGAAATCATCATATCAGAAAAAAGTTTCACAATTAGAAAAAGATCAAATTGATCTAATAAAGAGACTTGAATTAAAATCTAACGGAAAGAAAACCACTCCAAAAACGGTAGTTCAGATTGTAACCAAATATAAGGATAGTATCGTTAATATACCTTCCGAAGTAATAAAAGATCCTAATGGTTCAGAATCTATTGTTTTTACTCATGAACCTTCACTCCCCGGAAAAAATAGATTAAAAATATCAGGTAAAGTTCCTTATCAGATAGATCTTAAAAGAGACTCTAGAGATTCTACAAAATATATAGCAAACATAATACCTAGAGGGACGTCACTAAACATAGAACAAAATATAGATATCGTTACTGGAATATATCAGGACCCTAAGTCAAAAAGAATAATGACTAGAATAACAACTGACTATCCGAACCTAAGATTTAATGAAATTAATTCTTTTGATATAACCGACAATCCAGAAACCAGAAAGGCACTAAAATCTGCTAGAAAAGAATTTGGATTTGGTGTAAATTTTGGATATGGTATAATTGGGAATTCTAAAGGTATAGATAATGGATTTTACATTGGTGTAGGTGTTCACTATTCACCAAGATTTTTACAATTTGGAAAATAAAATATAAAAATGGATTTTACTACTACATCTAAATTCGTTCAAATAACTCCATATTTATTAATGGAGTATATGTATGCTGATGAACCAACACCAGAAACGCATTTTGTTAATAATGGTGGCGTTACTGTGGGGTATAATAAATTGATAAATGGATATAGAAGTAATAGTGTCCAGATATTTAATAAAAATTCAGATTATGAAACTACGCATAACACCACAGAAAATAACGTAGTTAGAATAGGAGAAAGTTCTTTCGTTACATTGGACTCCAATTTAATAGTTCCTTTTAATGATTATTCTGATGAACTTACCAATACGTCAGATTTGACTATTAATTTCCCATATAATCTTTCAGTTGTTTATGATAGCGTAAGATACCATATAAGAGCAGGCTATAATCTAAATAACATAGATGGTCTAATATTGTCAATCGAGTATCAAGATCAAAATCTAGAATTTGTTACCGTTTCACAAATATTAATAAAAAAAGGTACTGAGCAGGAATATTATCTAAATCCAAATCCAGTAACAATAGGAGCTAACATATATGACAAATATTTCGAAATAAAGGTTCCAAATTTAAAAGACATGAATGATAAGTATCTTGCTTCTTCTCAGTCTTTTAAACCAGAAACTTTAGCTTCTTTAACTAGTTCAAGTGGTGATGGGTTCGTTTATAGTGCACCTATTCGATTGACTGCTTGGCAAGTTCAAAATACTGTTGATTTTAATGGATATGAAAGATATAACTGTGCTAGTATAGCTACTCTTTCTCTGGAACAAGAAGATCCTTTTTCTAATATTGGCTCAATGATAAAAGAGTCTGATAAGGGACAATTTTTTGAATATTATGCTACAGATAATGAAGGATTTATAGAAGACTTTATATTATTTCAGAATTCTATAGGGAATTCTTATTATATAAGTCATCAGATAGAAGTCCTGGAGCAAATTGGATCTGCTTTTATTCAAACCTCCAGCTTTCAGTCAATACAAACAAGCGCATATGATTTACCTAACTATTACAGACCGATTGTTAGAAATGCTGCTGTATCTTCAAGTTTTATTTTAAGATACACCATGTCCTTGATAAATAATTCGGATCAAAGCAGAGTTACTAGAATATCTACATATACTTCAAACAATCCAAAACAATGGGGAACTAATATAACTCCTATCAAATTAAATACATCTCCACAAATACAAAAAATCTATAATAGAGTTTATTCTCAGGCAGGTATAACTATGGGAGGAGGAAGAAGTATTGCGCCAAAGGAAATTGTTAAGTACACAAACGTTTTCATAAATCAGAATTATGTTACTTCTACGGTAAATAATTTAGTTTTTTCTGATAATAGTCTAAGTGTAAATACCGGAGCAGAACAAAGTATTGCTTACGGAACCGGAAAAATGACAATATCAATATCTCCTTTTGATAACTATTATAAGTTTAAATTTATTAAAAGTGGACCGTCCTCAGATCCAGTTGCAATAGACTTAAGTTCTTCTGGAAACTTCAATATCTCTTTTATAGATCCTTCGGGGAATAAAATTCAGGTCCCAGCTTTAGATGATAGAAATATAGCTAATCCATCAAATGGTGAATTGGCTTTTAAACTTGATGAGTCTATTTCTACAAAAATATTACAACTTACAGATAGAAGATTTTTTATAACTAATGGAATATCAATTAATCCAGCACAGTCTAGTGTTATTAGTAAAGAAACTATTTCTGTTGATCCTGGAACAACTAATAATATTATAGAAAAAAGAGTAGAAACTGTAATATCTAATAGAAGAAATGATATGATGTCTATTAATGGGGTAAATAATTACGTTAATATTCCTTCTTCTAATGTAATAACTCCTGTAAATAACTCTAATTCTGTTATGTACTGGGGATATTGGAAAAAACAAGGTGAAAGTGATGTTGTAACAGAGACACCATCTAATCCTATTCAATCCTCAGGAAGTGGAAGTAACATAGTGGGATCAGTCGAACAACCAGCTCCTTCCCCAGTTATTAAAAATATACAACCTGCAACATCAACTTCAGGTACATTTAGTATAGGAACACCTTCTGGTAATACTAATTCTACTCTTTCCGGAAGTCAACTAATATCTGCATTAAGTGCAGAAATAGCTGGATACAAGGCTACTGGATGGCAAGATCAAACTGTAATAGGTTATTTTCTTACCCCAGGAAAGGCAGGTTATATAAAATACCCGAACCTGACTAAAGAACAATTCATAGAAGCAGCTAACGGTCTATTATCTCCTTCTTCACTAAGCACTCTCGCTGGAAGAAATAGCGGAGGCGGAGGATGTCCAACACCAGATATGAAAATTCTATTGGGTGATGATAAATGGATAAACGCAGGAGATTTAAAAGTTGGTGATTATATTTTTACAGTCCATGAAAATACAGGAAAATGGGATTCATATAGAGTTTCTTATTTCGAAATAGTAAATCAACCTATACTATCAATTTCTGTAGCTGGAAAAATTATAAAGGTATCAGAATCACATAAATTCTTGGTTGAAGATGGAAGATATGTTACAGTATCAGATATCCAAATAGGCGATCGAATACAAACTGTTGACGGGTTAGCTATTCTTGAATATAAGGAAAGAATAGGTGAAGGACCAGTTGTTAAAATAGAGGTAGAAGAAGCTCACACTTATGTTGTAGAAGGATTAATCTCTCATAATATAAAAGCTGTAGAATTTTTAACCTCCGAATAAAAATATAAATAGAGATGATATTAAATCCTAAATCAAATAGTTTTTATTTTGTATTTCCAAAGGGATTTTTCCCTTCTGTTGTTACTGATAAATATTTGCCATACTTAAAGAAACAACCGATTCCCTTCGATGATGTTTCTAGTTACATGAATAGTACTATTAGATCTATCGGATTCCCTTCAATGACTATAGATTCTGTTGAACAAACTAGAAATCTAGGTAAAAGAATAACTTATAAAAGTGGAACACCTATACAAGATCTTTTTAGCCGAGATTTTAATATACAATTTAAAAATGTCGACGGTTTTATAAACTATTTTATAATGCTAGATACAATTTTACATTTTATGGATTTTAAAAATCCTAACCTATTTATACAAAACTTACCACTAAGAATTATGGATAATGAGGGTAATATTGTTACGTCAATAACTTTCCAGGAAGTTACGTTAACTTCTTTTTCTGAACTTGAATTGACTTACACATCAAATTCACCTCAGCCAACTAGCTTTAATGTGGGATTTAAATGTAACTATATAGATATAGTTTTAGAAGTTAAATAGGATATATAGAACAAATAAAAAAACAAATAGAATGAAGACATTCAGTGATTTAAAAAAAGTAAATGAAATGAAATACGGTCAACCGCTATATAGTGAAAAAGACCACATGAAAAATCTTTTGATTGCTGCATCAGGTAACGATCAAAGAGTTCTGAATGATATAATAGAATGCTTATCTGAGGAACAGATGAAAAAGTGTTTCGAAAAACTATCAAAGGTTTATGGTTACACTGGTAGTACTGGACAAAAAACTAGTGTCTAATTAACCAATCCAATTTTTATGAATTTAGTCGGAATTGACTTCTCTATAAACTCTCCAGCATTTTGTTGTCTTAAAGATGGAAAATATACCTGGGGATCTGTCACTAGATCTGAAAGATCTCCGGAATCACTTTTAAAAAATAAGAAAAAACCTTATTCTGTATTAGACCAAAATGATAATTTCATTCTCAATTTCATAGGAAAAAGAGAACTCCCCGAGGATTATACAGGAAGAGAAAGATCTAAAATTGTGCATTTTCTAGAAATAGTAGATTCCCTTTGGGATTCTATAATTAGTGTAATGGGGCATGACCGATTTTATGTTGCTATTGAGGGACTTAGTTTTTCTTCTAAAGGGAATGCTTTAATTGATATTTCCATGGCTACTGGAATACTTAGAGAAAGAATAATTTCGGAAGTTGGTGAGGATTCATTTTATGTTTTTTCTCCAACTACAATTAAAAAATATGCAGTTAAAGGTACTGCAAAAAAAGATGAATTATATCACGCTTTGTGTGATTTCGAAGAAAGTGAAACAAATTTAGAAGATTTTAGTAGAATATTAAAGGAAAATAAAGAAGAGTGGATAACACCTAAAAAGGTGGTGAATAAACCAATAGATGATATTGTGGATGCAACTTGGATTAATTTATATTTAAAGAAAGAATTAGAGGAAATTTATGAAACTAAAGGGAATTTTGAAGGAACATCTAAATCAGGCCTCTGAAATTTTAAATGACTTCATTAACAACGACGAGTATCTAAACTCGGTAGAAGAGGCTGCTAATACTATAATCACAGCACTTAAAAACGGAAATAAAATAATAACTGCAGGCAATGGTGGATCTATGTCTGATGCCATGCACTTTGCGGAAGAACTATCTGGCAGATGGAGGGAAAATAGAAAACCTCTAGCTGCCATTTCTATATCTGATCCTAGCCACATAACTTGTGTGGGTAACGACTATGGATTTGATCAGATTTTTTCAAGATACATAGAAGCAATAGGAAAATCAGGAGATATTTTTTTCGGTATAACTACGTCCGGAAATTCTGATAATATTACTAGAGCAGCAGTAAGCGCTAAAAATTGCGGAATGATGGTTGTTATACTAACATCAGATCGTCCTAATAGTGATATAAGAGTCCTTTTTAGAGAGTTTGTAGATCATATTATATTAACTCCAGCAAATCAATATGCTGACCGTATACAGGAATTGCATATTAAAATAATACATTCTATGATTGATATGATTGAAAGAAATTTGGAATTAGATGAAAATAATCGAAAATAAAAAGAAACAAACAATAAAATAAAAGTAAAAAAAAGAAATTAAAAAAAAGAAATTATGAGTAACTTAGACATTTTTAACTTAGACGCAGAAGCTTTCGTAACGAAACCAGCACAACAAGGGGAGAAAGATCTTGAATTCTACAAACCTTATCCGGAAGACGGTAAAGATGGAGTTTACAAATCATTAATCAGATTTGTGCCAAACCCAGTAGATCCATCCAAATCAAAAATTCATAAATACTACGTGTATTTAAATGATCCAGTTAGCGGAAATGGTTTTTCTGTAGACTGTCCTTCGACAGTTGGTAAAAAATCAATTCTAAAAGATCTATTCTGGAAATTGAAAAATTCTCATTCTGCAGCTGACCAGGAGTTATCTAAGAAATTTTCAAGAAAAGAGGATTTCTATTCGTTAATCCAAGTGGTACAGGATAAAAACAAGCCTGAACTTGAGGGGAAAATTATGATCTTCAAATTCGGTAAGAAATTGAATGATATGATTGAGGCACAATTGCAACCTGAATATGGTGATCCTTGTAACCCTTACGATCTTTTCGAAGGTAGAGAATTCGCAGTAAGTGTAAGAAAGGTTGGAGAATGGAACAACTATGACCTTTGCTCTTTTGTAGGAGAAAGAACACCTATTAGAGTTAATGGTGTTAGTATGAAGAAAACCAAAGAAGATATGGAAACCATATTATCTTATCTTAACGAGGGGCCTAAAAACTTATCTAGTTTTGATTATAAGGATTGGGACGAAGAATTAACCGAAAAAGTTATGAATGTTATCAGAAATACAGTCCCAGAACAAAGAGTGATTAACGAAATTGTAGGAGGAGTAGCAGCATCTAAATCAACACCTGAACCTAGAGTTTCTTCATCCTCTAATATTTATGAAGACGTTACACAAACTAAGGTTGCTGGAGTACAGGAAAAATCAGAGCCTGTTTCAAACACATATACTGATAATTCGACGAATTCTTTAGAGGATTTATACGCCGATCTTTAATAAATATAAAAACAATAGGGCGGCTTTGATTATAGCTGCCCTTTTTTTATTATGCAAATAGATAAAATAGAGGAAACTATAAAGTTAATTCTTGAAAAAGAATTTTACGACAATCCTGTAAAACAAATAATTTATAGAGGAGGGAATCGATTGAATTTTTCCTGTCCTTATTGCGGAGATTCTAGAAAAGATCCAAATAAGAAAAGGGGTAATTTTTATCTTGACACTTTATCTTATAAATGTTATAACGGAGGATGTGGTATATTTAAAGATATTCTTACTTTATTTAAAGATTTCTCTGTCCAATCTAAATTAAACGGCGACGAAAGAGCGGAGATAAGAGGAATTCTTGATGAGAATAGAAGTAAAAGAAGATCTGTTTATGGTAATGTTGACATATCATATTTCTTTGATAATGATATAAGTGAACTGGTTATAGATAGAAAGGAATTCATGGAAAAAATGGGGCTACAAGAAGTATATGGATCTTCTATCCAAAGGTATCTAGCAAGAAGAAACCAAAAACCAGATAAAAAATTTGCATGGGACAAAAAGACCGAAAGGCTATTTTTATTTAATCTAATCCCAGAGGATAAGATAATAGGACTCCAGGTAAGAAATATGAATTCCATAAAGGGCTCTTCTAAGTATTTGACTTATAGATTAAGTACTATTTATGAAAAGTTATTTAAGGTAACTGACCAAGAATTTTTAGAAAAAGCAAAAAGCGTAGATCCAATATCACATGTTTTTGGAATAGGAACTTTGGATTTTACTAGTAATATAACAGTATTTGAAGGTCCTATGGATTCTTGGTTCTGGAAGAATTCTGTTGGTTTATGCTCCATAGAGAATAAATTTCCATTTGAAGTTGAAAATCTAAGATATTGGTACGACTGGGATAAATCAGGTATAGAAAAAAGTATGGATTTACTCAGTAAAGGAGAAATCGTATTTAACTGGGGAAAGTTTCTGGAAGAAAATGACATAACAAAAAACAGAAAATGGGATCTAAATGATCTTGTTGTACACTTAAGAAAAACCGGTAAAAAGATAAAAAGATTTGATAATTATTTTACTGATGATATATTAGATCTCAGATATTTTATAAATGATTAATAATGGATTTGATATAACTGATGAATGGGAAGACCAACTGGATAAACACAGCAGGATAAAATTAAAGTTTCCAATAAAAGTGATTGAACCAGATCTAATAGAAATGGATGTTTCTTTCAGTGAACCCGAAATAAAAGAACCGGAAATGAAAAAGTCGAATAAAGATCAACAAAAAATAAAAGTAGTAGATCTTCAGAATAAAAACAAAAAAAGAAAATCAAAATTATTTTAGATGTCAAAAGAAGAAAAACTAGACTTCACTAAAATTTTCGAAAATGAAAGAAGTGAATGGAAAGAAAAGGTACAAGTTCTTTCACTACAAATGAAGGATATTAAAACTCTCGCTAAAGCACAGGTTGATTTATTTAGTCAAAGACAAGTTCTATTGGAATATAGCTATAAATTGGCCACCATTATATCTAAGTTGGGCTCAAAGTACAGAACCGAAAAATCTAAAAAATTAAGGGATTATTCAGAGAATAATGACTTTAGGTACGGGGCTAACGAAAAAACTGTTTTAATAGAGGGTGACTTAACCGATATAACAGAAAAGATAGAACTAGTGGAAGGTCATAGAAAATTCATAGATCAAACTATACAGACTATAGATCACATGCTATACGGGGTTCGCCAAAGAATATCGTTGGAGGATTATCTAAGAGGATCTACTGTAAAGTAATTCTCTTTTTAATACCATACAAAAGATATATAATTATAAAAATTTTTATTATGGATTATTATGTTTATGTATATCTGGATCCTAGAAAGACCGGTAATTTTGTGTATGGTGATTATTCCTTTGATTGTGAACCATTCTATATAGGGAAGGGTAGAAAATCAAGAAGTAGAATACATCTATTGAAAGTAAAGGGCGGTAAATATTCGAATCTTCCCAAATATCATACCATAAAGGATATATTGGACTGTGGCTATGAACCTGTAATATTAAAATATATGGAAAATATGCTGGAGTCCGACGCATTTACGCTGGAGATGAATATGATAAGAGATATAGGTAGAAAGAATATGAATCTTGGTCCACTTAGAAATCTTACTGATGGTGGGGAAGGAAATGGAAATAGAATATTTACTGATGAACATAGGAAAAATATAAGCATATCTAAAAAAGGTAAGAGTACAGAAAACCTAAGAGTACATCTAGCTAAGATTCATAATAGAATGATTGGGAATAAGAGGACATTGGGTTTTAAATTTAGTAGTGAGAGCATAGAAAAATTGATAAAGTCTCATATGAAGCCAATAGTAAAAAAAGATACGAGCGGAAATTTTATAGAAAAATTTGACTCAATAAAACAAGCAAAAGAAATGACAGGAATAAACCCAACTAAGGCACTAAGCGGTAAAGGACATACAGCTGGTGGATTTATTTGGGAATATTGGGAAAACAACTAATTTATATGTTAAGATTTAAAGTTTCTGAAGATCATCAGTGGATGATCTTAGTTGAATCACTTGATGAGGTGGAGAAAAAACAAATAGAAATTTCTTTAACGAAGAAGATTCATAATTTCTATTTTCATCCACTGGTTAAGAAAAAAATATGGGACGGAAGTATATGTTTCATAGAGAAAAAAGGGGGATTTTGGAAAGTCCCAATTGGATTGTGGAGAGAGTTAATGGAGATTGGTGAGGAGTATAAAATTGACATTGAAATAAATGGACTAGACGAGATAGTTCTCAAATATCCAACATTGGAAGAATTCACAGAATGGGTTAATGAATTTTTTAAAGATGGTATATTAGGAGATCCGAATAAAAAACCAAGAGATTACCAGATAGAAACTGCATGGAAACTGATAAAGTACAGATATTCTGTTTCAGAGGTAGCAACATCATCGGGTAAAACCCTAATATCTTTCATGATATTTGCATATCTAAAATCTAAAGGACTTATTAGGAAGTTCTTAATGATTGTACCAAACACAAATTTAGTATTCCAAGGTAGCGATGATTTTGTTGATTATGGTTTAGATAAGCTAGATGTTAGGATTCAGCAAATAGGGGGCGGAAGTAAACTTAGAGAGGGATGTGATATCATAATGGGTACATTCCAATCTCTTGTTAAACAAGGACCGGAATTTTTTGAAGAAGTTGATTGTGTTTTTGTTGATGAAGCTCACCATACCAATAGCATGTCAATAAAGAAGATAGTTTCACATTGTATGCACTCCAAGTGGAGATTTGGATTAACCGGAACTTTAACGAAGAAAGGTACAGCAGATTACTTAACAATTCAACAATTTTTAGGACCTCTTGTTGTTGAAATCCCTCCTAGTTTCCTTTTTGAAAATAATTATGCAACCCCGGTTTCGATAAAAGTTGTTATTATGGACTGGCTAGAGGAAGAATATAAACAAAAACTAGCTGAGATAAAACAAAATAATAGCAAATCAGGGGATTCTAAAATAGAGGGAAATGAATTCTATAACATTGAAAGAAAGCTTGTAATAGAAAGCAAAAAAAGACTTAATTATGTTGTTGATTTTATAAACAAAACTTCTAAAAATTCATTGGTTCTTTTTCAGTCAGTTAAGGATGAATATGGTAAACAAATATTTAATGCACTGAGAGAAAAAAGTGCAGAAAAGGAAGTTTTCTATGTTGATGGTGAAACTTCTGAGTCATTAAGAGAAGAATATAAAACTAGAATGTCCAGTGGAGAAAATAAAGTTCTTATAGCAACATATGGTACCTTTTCTACTGGTATATCCATTAATAATTTGCATAATATCTTCCTCGTAGAATCTTATAAGAGCGAAGTTTTAATCAAGCAGAGTTTAGGTAGAGGTATGCGTAAAATGGAAGGCAAGGAAAGAGTTAATGTTATAGATTTCGTTGATGATTTCAGTTCTAAGGGATATCAGAATTATTTAATTAAACACGGGGAGGCTAGAATAGAGATCTATAAAAGGGAATCTTTTGATTATAAAATATTTAGAGTTAAACTTTAAATATTTTAAGATATATAGAAAAAATATATTTTATTTATGACTATTAAATCTTTTGATAAATTCATCAATGAAAATCTATCTGAAAACTATCTATCGGAAGCAGAAGGAAAAACTTCTTTTAGTAGATGGTTAAAAGGTATTAGTGACAGAGCAAAAGAAATTGGGGATGGTGATTCTTACTATTCTAGATATTATGGAGGTGCTAATGATATTACAAAAAGCTCGAGAGTATCTGCTTCTTTAATACCTGGTGCTGTTAGATTAATAGCTGGTGCTGGAGCTGCATTAACTGATTTTTTCTTTGGAGGTAAGAATAAGGACCATGATATGTCTGGATTATCTAAAAAAGAGGTAAAGTCTAAAAAGAAAGAAATGGTGGATTACTGGGAATCGAAGAACATCTCTAATAAAAAAGTTTCTCGCGAGGATGCTGAAAAATTTTACAAGTCTGGTGTTTTGAGAGGTAAAAAATATTTCGGTTCAAATTTTGACCCAACAAACCCTAAAAATAAAGAAGAAGAGATTTATAGCGATTATTTAAATGATGTTATGGAGAGATATTATAAAAATCTAACGGTATAATGAGACAAGATAGAGTTTTAAGCTTTAGTAAATTTATTATTCTAAATGAAGGAGGTGCTGCAATAAAAACATCTAGAAGGATTAGAGAAGATGAATTTCCAAAGACTTTAGAAAGCATTAAAAAAATCCTTTTCCCTATATTATCAATAGATCCGAATAAAAATAAAGAGGAATATATTATAATCGGAAGCATAGGTAAGAAAAAAAATCCGGAAGATACCTCGGGAGATTTGGATCTAGGATATGATAGTTCATGGTTTGCCAGAAAACATAACGTAGATATTAAAGAAACCTCTACTAAAATCTACGAGCTTCTTTCGGAAAAGTTACCAGAAGCACTTGGATTTGACCCCGAATTAAAATTGATGAAGGGATTAAAGATAGTTAGTGTCGGGTGGCCAATTGAAGGAGATCCCGAAAGAGGAATAGTTCAATTAGATTTAATATCTGTATCCAATATGGAATGGGCTGAATTTATATATTATTCACCAGATTATAAAATAGGGGAAAGTAAATATAAATCTGCGCATAGAAATTGGCTTCTAGCAGCGATATTATCTGCAAGAAGAGAGATTTTATCTAAGGATGAAAATGACGAGGTTATGGATTATAATTCTCCTGTATTGATACTTAGCGATGGTTTATATTGGCACACGAAATCATATAAAGGTAAATTAAAAGCTAGATTAAAACATTCTAAAAAAATAGAAGGAAGCGAAAGATTCGTTACTCTGGATCCCCAGGAATTTATAGATTTTGCTTTAGGTAGAGGATATAAACCTAGTGATGTAAAAACTTTTGAAGATTTATTAAAGATAGTAAAGTCACCAGACTTTGAACTTAAGGAGAGGTTACCAGAAATAGAAGAGAGATTTATAGAATATCTAAAAAGAGCTGATTTGGATATACCTTCTGAAATAAATCAAATAATTTAGCTATAAAACATTAAAGAAATAGAATATGTCAGGAATAAGTCATTTATATGATATTTACAATAAGAAAGGGAAAGAATTTATAGATAATCTATTTAATTCCTATGTTACTGTCAATGAAAAAATGGACGGGTCAGCTTTTGTGTTTGACAGGGATCCTGATACTGGAGGATTCAATTTCTATAAGAGGGATCAAAGAAATCCTATAACTTTAGTTGATAGAACTTTGATGAAATACTATGAAAAACCGATACAATATATTGAGTCATTACCACCTCACATAATAAAAGAAATTCCAAAAGGATGGAAATTTGGATTGGAATATTTTTCCAATCTGAAACCAGTAGAGATAGCTTATGATAGATTACCTAAAAATAATCTTATCCTATCTTATGTCCACACAAAATCCGATAACGGTAAAGGAAGTGGAACTATACAAGATAAGGAAAAATTAGATTCATGGGCAGATCTTCTAGGAGTTGAAAGACCACCTATAGTATTCCAGGGATATTTAAGCGAGGATCAAAAAGATAAGATATTGGATTTTTTAAGAACCCCTTTCGAAGATCTTGTTTCTGAATATAAAACTAGAAGTTTTGTTAGGTATATTATTGGAGTTTTAAATCCAGAGGCTGAAAAAAGTGCTTTGAATGACGATTTGGATAAAGCAATAGAAGGAATAGTTTTTAGATTTGGCGACGATGAGTCAACATCAGAACCGATCCTTTCCAAAATGGTGGATCCTGTTTTTACTGCTATGGCTAAGGAAAAGGCTAAAAATAGAATATCAGATAAACCTAGTGACTTTTTAGGTATAACAATTCTGGATGTAATGAATTTTATACTTGAAAGAGGAGTTGAGAGTTTCATTGTTAAGGGAGAGAGTGAAGACGAAAGATACATTTCTTTTATATCTGACGTTTTTTCTAAATTTTTAGATGAATATGGTTATAAGTATAAAGGAGCTGATTTCCAAGAACCAGAATATCTTAAAAAGGAAGAATTCAGATTAAATAAACCTTTAATAAAAGATAGAAGAGTTTTAAATTATTTGAATATTGACGATTCTTATGAATCCCTATTCAAATTAATTCTCAATTCGTTTAGAAAAATAAAAAAGAGAGCAGGTGGTATTATTACAAATGGTATAATAGATCAGTTCAATATATTAGTTAGAGATATTCAATCGGTTGTTTCTAATAAATCCACTCCTAAAATACAAGAATCAGAGGTTCCTTCATTCTTAGACTTTAGAAAAAATAATCTTCAATCTAAATCTGTTGATTATACAACTTCAGAAAATGAGGATTATGAAGACAAGTCAAGTGATGATTACGATCAATTCTACTCGTATAATGATTTTATATCAGCTTTAGAAACTATCGATACTCAAGAAAAACCTAATGATGTAGTTTCAGAGAATATTGAAAAATCTGGAGATAAAGAACTACAGCCGGTTAATTTGTTAGTAGGAAGATTTCAACCATTCCATAATGGACATATGAAAATGGTAAAAGAAATGGAAAAGCATAACGAATTACCTGCAATAATAGCTGTTGTTCATCCCGGACATAATAAATCAGGAAAAAGTCCATTTGATATAGAATTGGTTTCTAAATATATGGAAATCCTAGTAAAAGAAAATCCTGGCAAAATATTAGGATATTTTATAGTCAATAGAGGACTTCTTGGTATAATCTATGGAAGAGCTAAAGAACTAGGCTATCTTGTTAAATCAATAGGAGCAGGTGATGATAGAATAGATGATTACAAAAAGCAAAGCGACTATTTAAAAAAAGCTGGCGGGGATTTTCCGGAAGACATAGAAATATTCCAGACCAAAAGATCAGGAAGCGGAACAGATGTTAGAGAAAAAATAGAAAGCGAGGATTATATAGAGTTTAAAAAATTAGTACCTCATGCAATATCAAACTTTTATGAACAGCTAGTTTCTGCTCAAAAAGGAAGAGGTATTAAGGAATCTGAAGATTTTGATCCGGAATAGCGTGATAAATAAGAAAAAAAATAATTAAAAAATAAAATGACAAAAATAGAATCATTTGGTCAATTCATAAATAGAATAAACGAAGCAGATGGATTTGGAACTTCCCCATTTCTACTAGAGAAAGTTAGTGACGTATATCACTACTTCTTTAATTTAGAACCATTAGAAGACGGTGAAAAAACTAAGGGATTTCATTTAATAATTGGCAAATATTCAGACAAGTCTGTTATAGAAGGACCGAAAAATTCATATTGTGTTTTGACACTAAATGAAATATCACCAGAATTAATAGAAGACGTAGCTATTAAAAAAGAGGACATTCCTCAATTAAACAAGGTGATGTTTAAAATGGGAGGAAATGAAGTATCTAGACTAATGGAAACTGTATTTGTTTGTGTTAACTCGTATTTAGAATCAAATCCTAAGATAACTAGAATCTATGACGAAATTCAAGATAATCTGGAATTAGAAGGAAGAGGTGAATATGTCGAATATATGAAATCCGTAGCTATTTCTCAAATTGGAGAAAATTGGTCGGTACAGCAAGGTTCTGATAAAAAATCAATTATTATCAGTAGATAACGAAACAAAGTAATTTTTTTAATATATAAATAGAGAATTTTAAATATAAATATCATGGAAAAATTTGAACAAATTAAGGCTCTTATCGAGCAAACACAAGGTGACGTTGATAAGTTTTTTGCTAAGGGAAACGGAGCAGCAGGAACTAGAGTTAGACAAGCTATGCAGGAATTAAAAAAGCTTGCTCAAGATCTAAGAGTTGAAGTGCAAGAAAACAAAAAAAAGAAAGACTAATCATTTTATCAACCTATTAAAAAAATTAGAAATGGCATATTATTTAGTAAAAGTTAATTTTGAATCTGGTGACGTTAACAAAGCAGGAGACCCGATTTACAAAAAATCTGAATTTTTAGTTGCTGCAGATTCTGTATTTGAATGTGAAAAAAAAGTAGCAGAATATATGGACGGAACAGTAGGAGGATTTGAAACTTTTCAAATCACAAAAACAAAAATAGAATCGGTCATTTATGACAAAGAAAAGTACGAAGATATTATCTAAAAATCATTCGGAAACCAGTTCATACGTTCCACCTCAATCTCCAATAGCTATACAACCTGGTGATAAAGGATTTATCACTGTCGGAAAGGCATATAATAGGTTCGTTTGGAATTTTAAAGATTGGGAGAAAGTGAAAAAAAAGATAATCAATCCAGATCAGAATTGGGGATTAAATTCCAAGCCAATGACTGAAGATGAATGGGAAAAAAAGAAAAAGGACTTATATTTATAAGTCCTTTTTCTATTAGATATATATTAAAAAAATATAAATATGCCATCAGTAAGCAAAGCACAACAAGCGTTAATGGGCCAAGCCTATGCTATAAAAATAGGTGACATTAAGCCATCTGATTTAAATCCAAAATATAAAGAAGAAATTCTATCCCTTGCAAAGAGTATGACTAAAAAACAATTGGAAAAATTTGCATCTACAAAACATAAGGGATTACCCGATCACGTAAATGAATCGGGCATGGATGTTTCGATGGATCCTGTTAATTCTGCATCCATTCCTAAGTTCTACCCAAAAGGACCTGGTAAAATAGTTCCTTTTTTAGACACTGACGCTAAACAAAAATCTAAGGGAAATAAAAATCTCCAGAACCTTAAAGATTATAGAGATTGGTTAAATGATGATTAGAATTCTCTATCTAAAATAGTCATTAAAGAACTAAAAAGATGCTGACGAGTCGAATACTAAAAATTCCGATATTATTAATAAAACGAAAGAACTTTAAATATATAGATGTATGAATAACTTACTTAAATTTAAAGACTATGATCCTTCTGAAGAATATAAATCTGATTCTAGAAGGTCTCTAAATTTGGACATAGTTAGAAAATCTAAGGAATATAAGAGGATAATAAAACTTGGATTTGACGAGGAAACATCACATCAACAAGAGATTAACAACACTCTAAAATTTGTTAGAAGAAAACACAAACAGAGAGAAAGGGGGCATGATGATGTTTTCTATACTATACATCCAACTGGAACTGTCAGAAGATATAATCCGGTAAAATCCGATGACGTTCCCGAGGGGAATGGAAATGATATTAAAAAATTTATAGAACCTTTCGAAAAGCCAAAGGATTATATAAAGGGATTGAATTATTTATGGCAATATTTAAAAAGGAAGGAAGATAGAGAGGATTATAGATAATTAAAAATGTTATTAATATGAGTGGAGATTGCGGATGCGGAGGAGCATCAGATACGTTTGATCGTACGGAAAGAAGAAACAATAAAGAAGTTAGTCAGATCTTAAATAAGTGGGTAATAGACAATCTAGGAAGAAAACTTCTTATACAGTCTCCCATTTATGATATATACAATGATATTGTTGGTTATATCACAAAAAATCAGGAAGGTAATACCATTAGGATTTTTTCAACCAATATAAAAGAAATATTAGATTAACATGTTTTATCCAACATTAGAAAATAGATGCTTAGTTTGTATGAAAGACGAAGCTAAGGAGATAGAAGAAGCAATTAATAAATATAAAGATTCCGACATTCTAGAATCCATAAAAAAATGGTTAGATGAAAAATCATACTGTTTAGAAAAACGTCAGCTCGAAGAATATTTAGCAGACAAAGGAATAGTAAAAAAACTACACGAAGATGATATGGGTGGAGGAGCTCCTGTAGCTCCTGCTTCGGGATTATCCAATCTCGGAAACGTTGGAGGGATGGGAAATCCTACAGCTCCTTCTAATGATGGAACAAATGTAGGTTTTTATGATGCTTCTAAAGTGGGGTCGGGAGATAAATTTACCACCCTCCCCGTTGGAACTTCTGCAGCAAATAAGAGGAAGAAAGGCAAAAAAACACTTCTATCATATTTGGATTTTATAAAGAGTAAAAAAAGATAATTTTCCTATATAAAAAAAACCAAAACCCCTATTCGTTATTATCGGATAGGGTTTTTTGTGGTAATTTGTCATATGGATAATTATTTTTATGACAATTTGTCTTATAATTTCATTTGGTTCACATTTTGCAATATTCATAATAAAAAAAAATAAAATTATGATGACAACAAAAAATAACAGATTATTATTAAATTCATTATTAAACAGCAGGGATTATCTATTTGATAATTTCTTTAGACCTCTTAGCAATATGTCATTAGATGACTCTTATAAGGTAGAAGAGTCAGAATCCGGCTGGATCTTAAAGTTATCCCTTCCGGGTGTAGTGAAAGAAGAGATAGAATTAACAACTTCTGACGATCGAATTTATATTAATATTGATTCTGAAAATGGATGGGAAAAAAAATCACAGAAAATATTCAGAATCCCAAAATCTGTTGATTTTAATTCTATCTCTGCTGAAATGAAGGATGGAATATTATCACTAAACTTGTCTACAAGGAAGAAAGAAAAAAATAAATCTATAAAAATAAATTAAAAAATATGGCAAAAGTAATTGGAATTGATTTAGGTACTACAAACTCTTGTGTTTCTGTTATAGAGGGAAATTCCCCCGTAGTTATAGTTAATAGAGAAGGCAAAAGAACTACTCCAAGTGTAGTTGCTTTTAATAACGGAGAGATTAAAGTAGGTGACCCCGCTAAAAGACAAGCAGTAACTAATCCAACTAATACGATATATTCTATAAAAAGATTTATCGGATCTAATTTTAATGAGATCGAGAAGGAGTCTAAAAAAATGCCTTATAGGGTAAAATCTAAAAAAGATAAAATTGTTATAGAAACCTCAGAAAAAGAATATATTCCACAAGAAATCTCTGCTATGGTTTTACAAAATTTAAAGAAAACTGCAGAGGATTATTTGGGAGAGGAGGTTAAACAGGCAGTGATTACTGTACCTGCATATTTCAACGATAGTCAAAGACAAGCAACAAAAGAAGCTGGTGAAATTGCGGGATTGGAGGTTTTAAGAATTATAAATGAACCTACAGCTGCTGCATTAGCATATGGATTGGATAAAGAAGAAAAAGACTTAAAAGTTATAGTGTATGACTTAGGAGGAGGTACTTTTGATGTCTCTGTTCTTGAAATTGGATCTGGAGTTTTTGAGGTTCTTTCAACAAATGGAGACACTCATTTAGGAGGTGATAATTTTGATGAAAAAATTATTGACTGGATAGTTCAGGAGTTTAAGTCTGAATCAGGTATCGATACTTCTTCAGATCCTATGGCATATCAAAGAATTAGGGAAGCTGCAGAAAAAGCTAAAGTTGAACTTTCGGCATCACTAGAAACCGAAATTAATTTACCGTATCTTAGCGCTGATAACACAGGACCTAAACATTTTGTTAAGAAACTTACTAGATCTCAATTTGAATTGATGTGTGAAGATCTCATAAAAAGAACACTTGATCCTTGTAGAAAGGCTTTAGATGATGCTGGTCTTAGTGCATCTGAAATAGACGAGGTTATATTAGTTGGCGGATCTACAAGAATCCCCAAGGTTCAAGAGGAAGTTGAAAGGATGTTCAATAAAAAACCATCTAAAAGTGTAAATCCAGATGAAGTTGTTGCTATAGGTGCTTCTATACAAGGAGGGGTTTTGACCGGGGATATAAATGGGGTTCTTTTATTAGATGTTACCCCACTTTCTTTGGGTATAGAAACAATGGGAGGAGTATTTACAAAGCTAATTGATGCAAATTCAACCATCCCAATCAAAAAAAGTCAAGTTTTTTCCACTGCAGTTGATAACCAGCCTTCAGTAGATATCCATGTTTTACAGGGGGAAAGACCAATGGCTTCTGATAATAGAACTCTAGGTAGATTTCAACTGACTGATATTCCGCCAGCACAGAGAGGGATTCCACAAATTGAAGTTACTTTCGATATAGATGTAAATGGAATAATTAGTGTTTCCGCAACTGACAAAGGAACAGGTAAGCATCAAAACATCAAGATTGAATCTGGTTCTAAATTAACGGAAGAAGAAATTGAAAAAATGAAGAAAGAAGCACAAGCCAATGAATCTGCAGATAGAGAAAGGTTAAAGAAAGTACAAATCCTAAATGATGCTGAATCTTTAGTTTTCCAAGTCGAAAAAGCAATGAAAGATTTTGGTGACAATATTGATGAAAACGATGTTAAAAAAATAGAGGATCTTATAGATGACCTTAACAAATCTAAGGAATCAGATAACTTAGAAGAAATTGAATCTAAGATGAAAGTTCTATCTGAAGAAATTAGTAAAATCTCTGCTGAGGTATACTCTAAACAAAATGTAGAGAATAACTCTGGCTCTGAAAATTCAACACATGAAGAAGCAGATTTTGAAGAAGTAAAAGGAGAAGATAGCAAATAATTTTAAATAATTCTATAAAAAATATAAAAGTCGGGAATATTCCCGACTTTTTGTTTTATAATTAATAACCGAAACCCCCTAACCATTTAGTGTAGTGGGATGTAAGGCTAAGATAAAAAATTCTATTAGATATTTGGTAATATGGAATAATATTTGTATATTTACAAAAAGCTTCAGTTTCGAATAAATGATTATAAACAAAACATACAAATTCAGGATATATCCAACAGCCGAGCAGGAAATTCTTCTGACTAAGCACTTTGGATGTACTCGTTTTGTCTATAATCATTTTCTGAATGAACGTAAAGAGCAATATCAAGCTAACAAAAAATCTGACAATTACTACAAACAGGCTGCAACACTGACAAAACTAAAAAAAGAAGAGGAAACCAAGTGGTTGAAAGAAGTAAATTCACAAACACTTCAGTTTGCTTTACGTTCATTGGATGCTGCGTTTCTGAACTTTTTTAGATGTAATGCTCAATTTCCAAAATTCAAATCAAGAAAGCATAAGAATACTTTTACTATTCCCCAATTTGGTACAGTTTCAAATGGAATGCTACATATACCTAAATTCAAAGACGGTATTAAAATTAAACTCCATAGGGAAATAGTTGGTAAAGTTGGGAAAATGAGTATTTCAAAAACACCAACAGGGAAATATTATGTTTCAATTTCCACAGAACAGATTATTGATGAACTTACTAAAACTGGCAAACAAGTTGGTTGTGATTTGGGAATTAAAGACTTTGTAATAACATCGGAAGGAACTAAATTCAAAAATAATAGATATACAAAAACGTATGCCAAACAATTAAAGAAAGCACAACAGCATTTGTCTCGTAAACTTAAATGTAGCAACGGGTTTGAAAAACAAAAACTCAAAGTTGCTAAAATTCACGAGAAAATTGCAAGTTGTAGATTAGATACCTTACATAAAGTTTCATACAGATTAGTTAGCCAATTTGATTTAATCGTAGTTGAGGACTTGAATGTAAAAGGTATGATTAAAAACCACAAACTATCCAAACATATTTCGGATGCAAGTTGGGGTAATTTTGTTACACTCCTTCAATATAAATGTGATTGGTATGGAAAAGAACTTGTGAAAGTTAATCGTTTCTATCCCAGCTCGAAGACTTGTTCAGACTGTGGTTGGATAAATCAAGAATTAAAACTTTCAGACAGAGAATGGACTTGTAATTCCTGCGGTGTAGTGCATGACCGTGATTGGAATGCAAGTAAAAATATCCTGAAAGAAGGATTAAAAAATATATCGGCTGGGACGGTCGATAACACTGATGGAGACTCAAATAAGACTTCTGTAAAGAAGCATAAGTCAGTGAAGTCAGAAACCCCTTCGCCTTTAGGCAAGTGGTAGTTCACCAATATACCCTACCGACAAGAAATTAAGATACTATCTAGAATGTAAAAATCTAATCTAATAAATAGTTTAGCGTGAATTACATAGATATATAGTATCTATGGAACTAAATATTAATCAACTGTCAAATACTGAATATTTTCAGAGTAAAACTATAAAAGATACAATATATCTTCATCATACAGCAGGATCACATAGACCTGACTGGACTATAGATGCTTGGAATAGGGATCGAACCTCTTCTGGGAATAAAGTAAAAGTTGCTACATCCTATGTTATAGGTGGTATTAGCACCAGAGACGGTAATCGTGATTTTAATGGAAAAATTTACCAGGCATTTGAACCAATATACTGGGCACATCATCTTGGTCTTAAAACAAAAAATAATACTTTTCTTAATCAAAAAAGTATAGCGATAGAAATATGTAATTATGGTCCGCTAACGAAAACTTCGGATGGTAGATTTTTTACCTATGTTAAGAGTGAGATCCCAGAGAAATATGTAACTAAATTAGATAAGCCTTTCAGAGGAAGTTTATATTACCATTCATATACTCCAGAACAAATAGAAGCATTAGGATTGCTAATATTAGATCTTTCTAAAAAATTTGACATAGACCTGAAAAAAGGTTTAAAGAAAGAGCTTGAAAGATCTGAACTATTGATTCCAGAGGACCTTACCTTAAAACAGAGACAATCTTGGTTGAATAAAAACGGATTCACCGATAAATCAGGTAAAATGTTAGTTGAAGATGGTATTTATGGGATTAAAACAAAAGAGGCCGAAAGTAAAATTGGATTCAATCCATTTGAACTTAACCAAAATGCTTTGGACGGATACCCTGGTATATGGTCTCATAGTAATGTTAGAATGGATAAGAGTGACGTTTTTCCTCAGCCCGAATTAATAAATCTTCTTAAGAGTATTTGATCGATTATTTAACTTTATCCCAATCTATTTTTAAAATTAGTGAATCGTCGCATATAGATTTAGCCATATATGGAATTTCTGGTGCAAATCCATTTAATTCTTTTTCCCACCATTCTATTGGATTTTCTTCCAAGAATTCTGCATAATCAGTATCGGGTACCTTTCCACTTATAAATATTAAAAATCCATCTAAAACATTTTGACTCGGATTTTTTGATAATATTTCTTCATATTTTCTTGCATATTCTATATACTCCTTTTTTGTTATAGAATCGGTTTCCGAGTATTTTACAGGAACTCTGCTTATAATATCCATCCATGTATCAAAATCATCCATATACAATTCTGGAAAGGATACAAGTTTCTCTAACTTTTTGATGTATTCTTCTCTGGTTTCCTCGTCCAGTTCCATTTCTTGCTGATTAAAATTTTCGTATAATATTAGGTGTTTCATGGACTTATCTGGTTTTATTCTTTCTCTCTTTTATGTATTCCTTAATGTGATCAGTAATCTCCTTTCCTGACCTTTTTTTTTCCAGAAATTTGTTGAAATCTTCTGATTTCCCATGTTCGTCTAAAAAATCATAAATCTCAGAAGCTTCAAACATTGAATCATATACTTGTGGCATTGTTGGATCAGTTGAATGATAATTTCTTGATCTCACCTTATTTTCATAAGAATCGCTAGGAACGTCAACGCTTCCTGGTGCATCTAGCCACTCATTAACTTCTATAGAAATAAAGTTACTAAAATTCTTAACATTTTTCATATAAAGTATATATTCATTCGGAACTTAAATTAGAATCATTAGTAGAATATCTACATCAATAATAAATCAGAATTAGTAGATGATAATAGACATTGAAAATAAGGGATCCTATTTAAGGGTTTCTCACTTTGGCCCTGAAGGAGATTTAACTTTTTTGGAAGTTCCAATCTCAGAAGATCAAAGATTTAATTGGGAGGTTTGCAATCCTAATGATCCAAAGAGAGATAAGGAATGGACTGATTGGACAGGAAAACCCGTCAAGAAAGTAAAAACCGAAAGATATGACAAGTATAGAATGGCACAGATCCTAATAGAAGCGCCAGAGGAATTAACAAAACCATTATGGGAATTCCAGAATCCTAAGAAATATTTTGTCGATATTGAGGTTGAAATAACCGAGGATATGGGTGCAGCTTTGGATACAGAGAATGCTAAAAATAGAGTAATTTCTATAGGGATTGCAACAGACAAAAGAAAACTTATCGTTCTTGGATTAGATCCTCTTACTCCTCAGCAGCAAGCTAATATTCATAAAAAAATAAACGATTATTTCAAGAAAACTGGTGACGAATGGACTTTTAGATATAAGCAATTTGAAACAGAGTATGATATGATGTACACTTTTTTCAGAGAGCTTGGCCCTAAAATGCCTGTTATTACCGGATGGAACTGGCTTGGATATGACTGGCCTTATCTAATAAATAGAGCAAAAAGACTCGGAATAGACCCTAAGATAATCTCACCAAGCGGAGTTCTTCTGGGTAAAGGACAATTACCTATGCATTTACTAATGTTTGACTACTTGGAAATTTATAAAAAGTGGGATAGAGTAATTAAGATTAAAGAAAGTAATCGATTGGATTATGTTGCGGATAAAGCTGTTGGGTTCAAAAAAATAGAATATAACGGAACACTAAAAGATCTATACCAATCTAACTTCGAAGACTTTATTTACTATAACGCAGTTGACTGTGCCTTAGTACATTACATAGATCAGAAACTAAAAACAATGCAAACCTTCTTCAAGATTGCAATGATTTCTGGAGTTGAAATTAATAGATGTCTATCCCCGGTTTGGTCCACAGAAATTATGATGCTTAGAAAGTTTCTGGAAAGAAAACAAATTTTCACATCAGAGAAGAGAGAAGAAGTTCATGTAAAATTTGCGGGAGGATATGTTAAAGATCCACTTAAGGGATTACATGAGTGGGTTGCTTGTTATGACTTTGCTTCTCTGTATCCTAACACGATGGTTCAATGGGGAATATCACCAGAAATTTATAAGGGTAAAAATCTACTAAATCCTAAAGAAAATTGGGTAAAAACTGCATCCGGTGCTTTTTTTGGTCCAGCTGAGGAAAATCCTATATTAAGAACTATCATTAAGGATCTTTATTCAAGAAGAAGAAAAACAAAGGACAAAATGTTAGAATTGCAGATAGAAATAGACAACTTAGAGAAAAAATTACAAAAAGATAAAAATTAAAAAAAAATTAACGTTCTCTAGAGCAAAGATCCAGATATCAGGTTGATATATAAAAAACCCGGTGGATTTAGCATAGACAACAAACCTAGTCAAAATCATAAAAATATGGCAAACACAGACAATCAATGCAAAGATCTTCTCGTTGAGAATGACTACGTAAAGTCCACAAACCACCTGGAAAAACTGATGAATCTACAAAAAAACACACAGGAAAGTGTTTATGGGTATGATTTTAAAAACCTTTCTTTAGGTGAAATTAAAGATTTCTGGTTATGGAACACCAGAGCAATCGAAGATGAAATTTCGGAAGCATATGATGCATTGGGAGGAGTTTCGAACAATGGAGAAACCTCTATCGGAAATGCAGTATGGAAACCTTGGAAGAGTAATCACAAGAAAGCTTATAGTATGAAAATATCGGATCTTTCAGAAGGTGATCTGAAAGAACTTAAAATGGAACTTGTTGATATTCAACACTTTCTGTTTAATATGATGATCTCTGTTGGGATGACAGCAGAGGAACTTTATAATTATTATTGTTCAAAAAACAAAGAAAATATTAGGAGACAAGAAAATAATTATTAATAAAATAAATTAAATAAATATGGAAAATTTATATCCTTTACCTGAACCGATTCTTCAAGAAAATCCAAATAGATTTGTTTTATTCCCAATTGAACATGAAGACATTTGGCAAATGTACAAGCAGCAGGAAGCATGTATCTGGACAGCAGAAGAAATCGATCTGGCACAAGACCTTAATGACTGGAGAAATAAATTAAATGATGATGAAAGATACTTTATAAAAAATGTCTTAGCATTCTTTGCCGCTTCTGATGGTATAGTTAATGAAAATTTAGGAGAAAATTTTGTAGCTGAGGTTCAGTACACAGAAGCTAAATTTTTCTATGGATTCCAATTAATGATGGAGAATATCCATTCTGAAACATATTCACTTCTAATTGATACCTATATTCAGGACAATGCAGAAAAGGATAGACTTTTCCGAGCTATTGAAACTATTGATGCAGTTAAGAAAAAAGCTCAATGGGCATTAAAGTGGATAGGTTCTCCACATTATCAAGAAAGATTAATAGCGTTTGCTGCTGTTGAAGGTATTTTCTTTAGTGGATCTTTCTGTTCAATTTTCTGGTTAAAGAAAAGAGGACTGATGCCGGGTTTAACTTTCTCGAATGAGCTTATTTCAAGAGATGAAGGTATGCATACAGATTTTGCTGTAATGTTACATAATAATCACCTAGCAAATAAAGTACCAGAAGAAAGAATTAAAGAAATTATTCTAGGTGCTTTAGAAATTGAGAAAGAATTTATTACCGAGTCATTACCAGTTAGATTGATAGGTATGAATGCAGATTTGATGAAACAATATCTGGAATTTGTTACTGATAGATTACTTTTTGATCTTGGATGCTCAAAAGTTTTCAATTCCGAAAATCCTTTTGATTTCATGACTAACATCGCTTTACAAGGTAAAACTAACTTCTTTGAAAAAAGAGTTGGAGAATATCAAAAGTCTGGTGTAATGAATAAATCAGAGGATACCTTTGATTATGATGGTGATTTTTAATTGAATGATTGATGCACTCACAACATAAAGAACACGAGATCATAATACCATTCTTCGATGATATAGATCCAAAAACCCTTAATTTTTTAGATATAGGTGCCAATGATGGTGTTTCTTTTAGTAACACCTGGGACCTATATATATTAGGTTGGAATGGATGTTGTGTAGAGCCTTCAGTCGAAGCTTTTTCCCTCCTTTCTGAAAATTATAAAGGTTCTAATAATATAAATCTTTTTAATTATGGTATATCAGACAAAGAGGGAATTTTTACTTTTTATGAGAGTAGAAATTGGTTAGACCGAGACGACACACCTCCAGCGATACTTTCAAGTCTTCATCAATCTCATAAAAATAATTTTTATGGAATGCATTGGGTGGAAACTGAATGTAGATTTGTAACATTTAAAAATTTTATCGACGAGAGTCCTATAAAAAGATTTGATTTTATATCAATTGATGTCGAGGGACATGATCTTGTCGTTCTAAAACAAATAGATCTGGCTAAAGTTGAATGTAAGATGTTATGCATCGAATACAACAGAAACCTGGAAATGTTGGAAGAATTTAGAAATTATTGTAAAGATTATAATATGAATGAAATCCACAGAAATGACGACAACGTCATATTTGCCTTAAATGGTAACCAATAAAAAAAAACAAAAGTAAAGAATGCAAGTTACAAAGAGAGACGGTTCAAAAGAGCCAGTAAGATTTGAAAAAATTTCTAATAGAATCAGAAAAATGACATATGGTCTAAATACTGATTTTGTTGATGCTATGGAAATAGCACAAAAGGTTATTGCCGGGATTTATGACGGAATAACCACACAAGAATTAGATAATTTGGCAGCAGAAACTGCAGCTTCACTTATACCAAGACATCCAGATTATTCAATATTAGCTTCTAGAATTGCAGTTTCGAGATTGCACAAGACAACAAAGAAAAAATTCTCAGAAACTATACAAACTCTTTATGATTACGTAGATCCTGAAACAAATTTACCTGCAGGTTTGATTAACGATGAAACTTATAAGACCGTTATGAAATACAAGCAAAAATTGGACGGTGCTATAATTCATGAAAGAGATTTTGATTTTGAGTATTTCGGATTTAAGACATTAGAAAAAAGTTATCTTCTAAAAACTAACGGAAATGTTTGCGAAAGCCCTCAGCACATGTACATGAGAGTTGCTGTTGGTATTTGGGGAGATGATATTAAGAATGTAATTAAAACTTACGAACTTTTATCTAACCATTTAGCAACACACGCTACCCCAACTTTATTTAACTCAGGTACTAAAAGACCTCAGTTATCTTCGTGTTTTCTTTTAATGATGTCCGATGATTCTATACCAGGAATTTACAAAACCCTTTCTGACGTTGCTGTTATTTCACAGAATGCAGGGGGAATTGGTATATCGATTCATAATATCAGAAGTACAGGATCTTATATAAAAGGAACCAATGGAGTATCTAATGGTATTATACCGATGCTAAAAGTATTTAACGAGACTGCAAGATATGTAGATCAGGGTGGAGGTAAAAGGAAAGGAAGTTTTGCAATCTATCTGGAACCTTGGCATTCTGACATTGAAGATTTTATTGATTTAAGAAAGAATACTGGTAAGGAGGAGCTTAGAGCTAGAGATTTATTCCTTGCTTTATGGACACCAGATCTTTTCATGAAGAGAGTAAAAAATGACGAAGAATGGAGCTTGTTCTCACCTTCTGAGGTTCCTGGATTATGGGAAAAATACGGGGACGAATTTGAAAGAGCTTATGAAGAAGCAGAAAAAGCTGGTAAAGCTAAAAAAGTAATGAGAGCAAGAGATCTTTGGTCAAAGATTATAGAAGCTCAAATTGAGACAGGTAATCCATTTATGCTTTATAAAGATGCTGCTAATAAAAAATCAAATCAAAAAAATCTGGGTACTATTAAGAGTTCAAATCTTTGTACTGAGATTTTAGAATACACGGACAAGGACGAGCAAGCTGTTTGTAATCTTGCTTCTATTCCGGTTAACAGGTTCCTAAAATCAACCGACGCAAGAACTACAAAGATATCTAAGGGTAAATGTGAAGTTGACCATAATGCTCTTTATGATGTTGTTTATCAGATAACTTTAAACCTTAATAAAGTTATCGACGTTAATTATTACCCAACACCAGAAACTAGAAAATCTAATTTAAGACACAGACCTATCGGTATCGGTATTCAGGGATTAGCAGACCTTTTTGCTATTATGAAACTTCCTTTCACTTCACAAGAAGCTAGGAAGACCAACGAGGAAATTTTTGAAACTATCTATTTTGCAGCAATGACCGCTTCGATGGATCTTGCTAAAAAAGATGGTAAATATGAAACCTTTGATGGATCTCCTTTAAGCAGAGGAGAATTCCAATTCAACTTATGGGGATTTAATGATAGCGATCTTTCAGGAAGATGGGACTGGGAGAAACTTAGAAAAGACGTGATGAAACATGGAACCAGAAATTCATTATTATTAGCACCTATGCCAACTGCTTCTACTGCACAGATCATGGGTAATAATGAAGCTTTTGAGCCTTTCACTTCTAATATTTACACTAGAAGAACTTTAAGTGGAGAATTTATTTTGGTTAATAAACATCTAGTTAGAGATTTAATTGCATTAGATCTTTGGAATGAAGATATGAAAAACTTAATCATATTCAACAAAGGTTCGATCCAAAATATTCAACAGATTCCTGAAAACATTAGAGAAATCTATAAAACAGTTTGGGAGCTTAAACAAAAGGATCTTATTGAAATGTCAGCAGAAAGAGGTAAGTTTATTTGTCAATCTCAATCTCTAAATCTATTTATAGAGAATGTTAATTCGGCTAAACTTACAGCAGCACACTTCCATTCTTGGCAGCTAGGTCTTAAAACCGGAATGTATTATCTAAGAACTAAATCTGCAGTGGATGCATTAGCAGGTCTGGGTATAGACGCAGAGAAGTTGAAAAAAGCTCAGAGAATAACAGAAGAAAGCTCAACCAAATCTGAACCTGATAATATTAAATCTGAAAATAAAATTGATTTAGATGGAATGACAAGTGAGGAGTTAAGTAAAGCAGCTAATGAGGTTGCTTCTGGAATAACTTGTAGTTTAGATAATCCTGAAGATTGTATCTCTTGTGGATCTTAAGAATATATATAAATAAAAAATGGAAAATATAATTAAGAGTTTTAGTGGATTCTTAAATGAAAGGGAACTCCCAGATAAACAAGGAAAAATCCTTGTTATCTTGGGTGCTCCTGGATCAGGAAAGGGAACTTTGTCCAAACAATTGATGGACAAATATGGAATAAATCACATATCAACTGGAGACCTGATAAGAAAATCTGATGACCCTGAGCTTAAAAAGATAATTGAGGCAGGTAATTTTTTACCTGATGATATGATGATTAAAATTTTAAGAAAGGAGCTTAAAAATATTGATATCGAGAAGGGTATTATATTTGATGGGTTTCCAAGAACAATTAAACAAGCGAAGAGACTTGATTCGATGTTAGGTAAAATGGGTCTAGGATTAAATCATGCACTATTTCTAGATCTACCCGAGGATGTAGCTAAAGAAAGAATCAAGGAAAGAGCTAAGAAAGAAAATAGGAAAGATGATACTAGCGATAAAATTATCGATAAAAGATTTGACGAATATCACGAAAAAACCTTCCCTCTTATCGATTTTTACGAAAGAAGTAGAAAGCTAGTAAAAATAGATGCAACTTCAGGAAGAGAAGGAGTTTTAAAATCAGTGTCAAAAAAATTAGGTTTTAATAAATAAACACCTTTACGGATGAAAAAAGCCACTAGGGATTTCGTTAAATCCTTAAAGGAAACTCTTAGTGAGAATAAAGAAAAAGAAATATTCCAGAGAAATCTATTAAATGAATCTCTGGAATATTTTATATCTATATTAAAAGGTTCAAATGATATAGATGTAAGATCTATTAAAAATTTCGAAACTAACGAAATAACCTGTTTTCTAAACTTATATTGTGAATCTGAAAATATACCAGATTCGATAGATTCTATATTAAATATAAACAGTCTAAAATATTATAAAATGGAACTTGATCATAAAAGAGTTCTGTACCTATTAGATTTTGGTAAAAATTTAAAGATCTCTGGTAAGTCAAATAACTGGTTTTTTATAGAATTTTATTTTAAAAGTAAGCATTTATTTGAGACTAAAATGAGAGCTAAAAATAAAAAATTGGAATATTCGATATTCGATAAAAAATATTATCATCTTAAATTTTGGTTATTTGACAATTTCAATATATCAGTCCACGATTTCCCTATAAAGAACTTGAATAGAAATAAACAAAAAATAAAGGAGGATCTTGATGAAAAATATAACATTACTCTAAATTTAGGTCCAATAGGAGAGGTTGAGAAAATAAATATTTCAAGAAAAAGAGGAAAAAAACAAAAAGATACGCTATAATATCTAAATCAAATTAAAATGAGCAAAAATAAAAAATCTAATAAGAGATTTAATTCAGTTAAGATGACCAGTCCAATCATTAAACCTTTATCAAATTCCAAAGATCAAACAATCAGTTTATGTTTGGTTATGATCGTTAAAGATGAAGAAGACACGATAAAAAGATGTTTGACTGCAGTAGCTCCCTTTATAAAGTATTGGGTAATAGTAGATACTGGATCTACAGATAAGACAATAGATGTCATCAATGAGACCATGAAAGAACTCAATATACCTGGGGAATTGTATGAAAGACCTTGGGTTAATTTTGAAGTTAATAGAACAGAGAGCTTGAATTTAGCAAAAGGTAAATGTGATTATAGATGGATAATCGATGCCGACGATACATTTTATACAGAACCGGGGGTAAATCCTTTTGCAGGATTGGACAATAAACCAGACTGTTATCAAATCTCATATAAACTTAGTGGACTTCAATATTATAGAGCACAAATAGTTAAATCAGATCAGAACTGGATTTATAAAGGTGTATTACACGAATATCTGTTTTTAGATGAAGAATCTGCAAATCCACTTCAAGGGCAAGTAAAAAATTGCTATGTTTTAGCTGATATATCACCACTAAAAAGAGCATCTTCATTAGAAGAAAAATATGCTAATGATGCAAAGATATTGGAAGAAGCATTAATTAAAGAGCCAGATAATTCTAGGTATATGTTCTATCTTGCTCAAAGTTATAGAGATTCAAATCAGTTAGAAAAATCAATAGAAGCTTATAAAAAGAGAGTCCAAATGGGCGAATGGGAAGAGGAAGTTTACTATTCTCTTTACATGATAGCTAAGATTAGTGAAAAAATGGGGGTGGATGACGAAACTGTAACTAATTTATATTCTAAAGCATGGGAATATAGACCAACTAGATTGGAATCTGTTTTCCATGTTATGAGAAAACTAAGGGATCAAAAAAGATATTTAATTGCATTTGCCTATGGTGACTTAGCAATAAAAACTAAAGGAACATCAGATATTCTATTTATAGAACCTGAGATATGGCAATGGAGATTACTAGATGAATACTCTTTAGCAGCATATTATATAGGAAATCCAGAAATAGCCGTTGAAAAAACTAATGCAATAATAAATGCTCCCTTTTTTAAAGATATATCTAAAGAGGAACAAAATAGACTAAGAGCAAATCTCGCATTTTATCAAAAGGGTGCTCAAGAAAAAGCACGTAGAATGAGAGCATTACAATCTAAATAAAAATATCCTTAATTTGGATATATAGTAAAAAAAATATATTTTAAATAATGAAACATCTTTTAGAATTTGAAAGCTATTCACCGGTTAATGAGTTTGAAATAAAGGCGGGAATACCAGTTTATAATGAGCCTGAATTTGTAAAAAACCCTGGAATGAAACCAGCTATGGTGATAAAAGTTCCTGAGATCATATCGGTTATCGATAAATTTATAGATGACCAAGAAAATGGAAAAATCGAAACCATTACAGTTATGGCTGATATACCTTCTCAAGGAAAAAGAACTCCAGCTTATGTTGCAGACGAAGTTGCTAAGGAAAGAAAAAGAATGGCCGCTAGAAAAAATGCTATTTATGGAAGCAGAATAGAAAGAGCTGACAGACCAGAAGACGAGGAATACACTGACGAAATTAATATTTTCGTAGATTCTGAATTTATAGTTAAGGGAATAATCAATAAAACCGGAGTTGATTATGTGATGTGTATACCTGTTTCTCATAAGAAAAAAGCTGAATCTAGTAAAGAAATGGAAGAATATTATATGACTTACATTGAGCCTAAACAAATTTTCGAGATCTATTTTACCCCGAAAAACTAATTAAAAAATAATAAAATTTAAGGGAAATATGGAAAATAATTTAGAAAAAAAGAAACAGGAACTGTTGTCTAGAGAAATAGAATTAAAAGAATTGTATGGTAATACAAAGATTATGATCTCAATTATTAAAGATGATATTGAGGTGGAAAATAAAACAGTTGGATTAGACCTGTATAACACGATGAAAGAATTACATGATGTTAATCTTGTTGATGAAATTATTTCGAGTGTTTTTAATAAATAACCAAAAAAAAATACCAAATATATAAAAACCTCCTATATTGGAGGTTTTTTATTGAGAACAAATTAAAAATATCTGTATATAATAATAAACATAATATTAAAGAATGAGTAAAGTTAATAAGACCATTGAAGTACTTACGGATTTTGAACACATTATAAAAAGACCAACCATGTATGTTGGTTCAGTAAAAAGATCAGAAGAAACGTTACCTATAATCGGAGACGGCTTTATTAAATCTGTTTTAAGAGAACATTCAATAGGAATGTATAAATTATTTGATGAGGTATTTGCTAATTCAGTTGATGAAGCAAAGAGAATGTCCACTCCGATGAAAAAGATCTCTGTTATAGTTGACTCTAAACATAATTCAATAAGCATAACTGATACTGGAGATGGGTTTACTAATGGATCAGCCATAAACAAAAAAAGTAAATTGAGTAACATAGAAACTGCAGTATCTATGCTAAGAGCTGGTTCGAATTTCGATAACGATAATATAAGTGAATCTATAGTAGGTACTAATGGAATGGGGGTGAGCCTAGTTAATGCACTTTCAGTATTCTTCCAAATCGAGACCATTAATTCAAAAGAAATTTATAGACAGTCATGGAATAAATTCATTTCAGAAAAACCGATTATTACAAATAAACCAAAATCAAAACAAACAGGTACTACCGTTACATTCATACCAAATTCAAGTGTTTTTGATAATACCAAATGGGATTATTCAACAATTAAATCATATCTCTGTTTGAAAAAAAGAGTTTTAGAAACTGAGGAAAAAACAGCTTCTTTAAAGATTGAATTTACTTGGGACGGAAAGACTGAAAATATATCATCTGAACTAAAGCCAGATTGGTCTAGTAAAACATCAATAGGTGAAATTCTCATCTGGGAAAAAAAACCAGATTCTGGAACTTTCTCTTTTGTGAATAGTGCTCTTTGTACAGGAATCCACCAAAAAATAATTCAAGACAGGATAAACATTCAGCTAGATGACACGCTAGGACACCACTTTTACGACACTTTAATCATTCTGAATCTCTCACCTAAGATAGTTAGATTTGGTGACCAAAATAAGACTAAATTCGTTTCTAAGAGGGAGGAAGTAGAGCCTACAATAGTGAGGAACTTTGATTCTGCATTAAATAAATTTTTCAAGAGCGACGTATTTAAAAGAATAAAAAAATCAGTAGATGATAGGAGAAAGGACACGGAGCTTAAAAAAATTAGAAGGGAGAAGAAATCTATCAGAATCAAGCATTCTAATAAATACTTCCCTGCAACTTCGACAAAAGCTGAGAATCTATTTATAGTAGAGGGTCTAAGTGCAATGGGATCTATTTTACAAAAAAGAGACCCCAAGAAAGATGGTGTATATGCTTTAAAGGGAAAAATTAAAAATGCAAGAAGTCTTTCCGATCTATCGGAAAACAGAGAGATCTTAGAGCTTATGCAGATTTTAAATCTAGACCCTGAAGGGCAGAATCTAGCTTGTCCTTTTGAGAGAGTCGTTATAGCAACTGATCAAGACCCAGACGGTGCACACATTACATCGCTATTAATAAATCTTTTTTATATGTGGTTTCCTTGGATGATTAAACAAGGAAGAATCCATTTTCTAGAAACCCCATTGGTTACAGTAGGGGACAGGGTTAAAAAATATTATTATTCATTAGAAGATTTTAAAAAGAATTCAGGGAAGGGTGAAAAATCAAACGTTAGATACCTTAAAGGACTTGGTTCTCTTTCTCTTGAGGACTGGGATTATGTTATGAAAAATAAAAAAATAACAGTTCTTAAGGAGGACAATGAAACTAAAAAACATCTAGAGATGGCTTTTGGTAAGTCTGCTAATGAGAGAAAGAAATGGTTAAGTTCTGGGAAATAATTTTTTTTTAATATCGAAATTTTTATTTATATTTGTAGAATATAATAATTAAAAAATTAATGATGGATAGAAGATACGGTTATTGCTGTATAAATCTGACTCTTTCGGAAGGTAAAGATAAAGTAACTACTAATAGAGGAATGGTTAAAAAAACATTTCTGGAAAGAGGTCTGGAATATGCATCCGAACTTGCTTTAAAGAATGTTACCGATCTCAGAAGAGTTTTAGAGTGGAATGATGATAACAATATAAGAATGTATAGAATGTCAAGTGATATATTTCCTTGGTCTTCAGAATACGAGATAAGTGATCTACCCGACTATAATCAGATTTCCTTAATTTTAAAATCTTGCGGAGACTTTGTAAAAAGAACAAATCAAAGAATCACATTTCACCCTTCGCCATATAGCGTTTTAGCTTCTAATAATCCAGACGTCGTTGAAAAAGCCATAAAGGAATTAAATCAACATGCAGAAATATTCGATTTAATGGATCTTGACAAAACCACATTTTATCCAATAAACATTCACGTAAATACAACCAAACCAACAAAAGAAGAAGCTGCGGAAAGATTCTGTTTGAATTTTGAAAGACTTTCAGAATCAGCTAAAAAAAGACTGGTTGTTGAAGTTGATGATAAAAAGTCCCAGTACACAGCCTATGATTTATACCATTTGATATATAATAAAATTGGAATCCCTGTCACTTTTGATTATTTACATAATCAATGCAACCCATCACATCTTGACGAAAGACAAGCTCTAGAACTTTGTCTTTCTACTTGGCCAGAAGACATACCAGCTATAACTCATTATTCAGAATCTAAAAAAATTTACGAGGACAGTTCAGCAAAAGAGGTTGCTCATACTGATTGGATATGGGAAAGTGTTGAAACTTATGGACTAAATCACGATATAGAATTCGAAGTAAAAATGAAAGACAAAGCTCTTTTGAAATTTTTAGAAAAAAAATAATTTTTTAATATGGAAAATAGTAAAGAAATAGAAGATTTTGAAAAATCGTTAAATGGTCCAGAAAATACTCAGATTAAATACAATATAGATAGAGGAATAGAAGCTTCTGTTAGATATGACTATTTGGTAGAGAATTATGGAAAGGAAACTGTAGATTCTCTTGTAGGTGATTTTTTGGAGTTATTTGATACAAAATATTTTTATTCTATAAAATCTAAACTAGAGGAAATAAAATAGTATGGAAAGCTTTAATAACAGCGAGTATTTTTTTAGTGGGGGTTACGAAGAACCAGAAAAGCATCCACAGTATAATATTCTAAAAAAACATATAGAAAGAGCCATACAGGACATTTTCCTAGATTCTCTGAGAGAACAAACTATAGATTTCCTCTATATTTTCGATAGTGAGAATCAAATCGACAGTTTTGTTAAAAGAACTCTTTCATACTGGGAGGATTTAGAGAAATATGAAATCTGTAAAGAAGTATTGGATCTATCTCAGAAGCTCAAGGAAAGATGGAGGGATAGAGATAAACTTGACCCTTCCGAGGGTGTAATAAGAATAAAGGATATATTTGGAATCAATTTTGAACAATGAAAGATTACTACAAAATATTAGGAGTTTCTAGAAACTCTTCTCCTGAGGAGATTAAAAAAGCATACAGGAAATTAGCTGTAAAACACCATCCGGACAAAAGTGGAAGCGAGGATAAATTTAAAGAGATTGCTGAGGCTTATGAAATTCTATCAGATCCTGCAAAAAAATCTAAATATGACAATCCAAACACTTTCTCTGGTGGATCTAATCCTTTTGAGGATCTATTCAGAGATGCTTTCAGAGGAGCCAATCCTTTTCAAAGTGGGGACTTTTCATCCTTCTTTAATGGAAAAAGAGAAGCATACGAACCGATGATAAACAAAGGAAGAAATATAAATGCCTATGTTAGCATAACTCTGGAAGAGATGATGAAGGGGGCGGTTAAGAGAATTAAGGTTAATCGTAGAGTTATATGCGATCCGTGCAAAGGTACTGGTGCTCACAATGCAGAAATCTCCAATTGTCCAAATTGTGGTGGTCTTGGAAGAGTTAATAAAACAGTACATCATTCTTTTGGCGAGGTTGTAATGCAAGAAGTTTGTGGAACTTGTAAAGGAGCAGGAAGCATACCAAAGGTTCATTGTAGACATTGTTCTGGGACAGGTACGGTTAAAAAAGAAGAGGAAATAGATGTTAGTATTCCTAAAGGATCCATTAGTGGGGTTTCGTATCTAGTTGTAGGTAAGGGAGATTGGGCAAAAATGCCATCCAACCCTGGGGATTTAGTTGTAATTATAGAAGAATATGTGCATCCCGTTTATGTTAGAGATGGAATAAATCTAATCCATAATAAATTTCTTACATTTAAAGAAGCTTGTCTTGGATCAGATCTAGAATTACCAGATTTAAAGGGATCTCTATTGAGGATAAGAATACCTCCTGGAACTTCTCCAGGTAAAACATTAAGACTTCATTCAAAGGGTCTACCGGAATTCAATGGATTTGGTACTGGTGACATCCTGGTAAAAATCCACATAATGATACCAGAAAATTTAACAGAAGAACAAATTAAAGCATTAGATTATTTTGATTAATATGGAAATATTATTTTTATTATTTATCGGATGGACAATAACTTCCGGTATTGTGAACGGGTCTATATTAGATAAACCTAGAAGGTGGACATTGGTAAAATTCCCGATTCTTGGGAATTTATTAAGTTGTATAAGATGTCTAGGATTCTGGGCTGGATTTTTAATTTTTGGATACCTTACACATGATGGTGTTCTTGGATCTATCTTACCTTGGGTAACATCTGATCCTTTTATTAATTATTTAATATTTCCATTTCTTCAAAGTAGTGTCGGGGTAATTATAGAATCAGTGATTATTTTTCTAAGAAAATAAAGGTAACATAAAATAATGAATAATCAATTAAACATATCAGATCAGATAAACACGCAATACAGAACATATGCTCTGTACGTTTTACAAAGTAGGGGAATTCCAAATTTTTATGATGCTTTAACCCCGGTTCAAAGATTAATATTAGAAAATTCTCCAAGTAAATTTAATAAAACAGTTGGTTTGGTTGGTGAGGTTATAAAAACAGGGTTATATCACCATGGAGATTCCTCTCTAGCTGGAGCAATATCTAAACTTGCCAGACCTTTTGGGTGTTCGTATGGTATATTAGAAGGTGATGGATTTTTTGGATCCCCGGTTAATCCGAGTCCTTCAGCACCTAGATATACGTCTGTTAAGATTAACCAAAAAATCAAAGAGATTATATCTAAAAATTACGATCTTAATGAAAAAAATAGTGAGGGTGGTCACGATTGGATTCATGTAGAATTTCCACTTGGACTTCTGACACATGTTGTTGGTATAGCAGTTGGATATAGAAGTAATATACTTCCTAGGAAATATGAAGATGTAGTGGAATATTTAAAAGGAACTCCAAAGTTATTAAAACCATATTTTAAGGACTTTTCAGGAAAAATCACTAAATACATGAACGAGGAAAATACCTGGTTAATAGAAAGTGGTATGGAAATAGATCAAAATAAAAAAATAATTCGAATTTTTGATCTTCCTCCTGTTATGAGATACGATAGTTTTATTAATAAGTTAGAAGATAAGCTAGAGAGAAGCGGTCATGATTACAGAATAGAAAATAGATCACAGAGTAAGTGTGATTTGCTAGTTTCTCTTAGAGGAATATCGAGTCCTGATGCATTTAGAGATATGTGTAATATAATTTCTAAATTATCAAAAATAATAGTAAAGGAAGACGTTATTTTTGTAAAGGATGGGAATGTTATGGAATTCAGTTCTGTCAAGGAGTATCTAGATCATTTTAGAGGTCATTTAGAATATGTCAAGCTAAAAAGACTAATTAGAGACGAATTAGACTATTCGAGAGAACTTGCTTTCTTAGAGGCTAAATTGAAATTTTTAAATTTTATGGTTGCTAAGAAAAGGAAAAATGACGAGATCTTAGAATTCTTAGGAGAATATGAATCGTGGATATCCTCTAGACTTCAAAGAATAGAAGCAGTAAAACTTAGCATAGAGCACATTAAGCAAACTCAAATTGATATACAAGAGTTAAAGAAAAAAATTGCTAAAGTTAAGAAGGAAATAAAAGAACAAGAAAGACTCTATAAGAGCAAAATGAAGGAAATCCAAAAAATGCCTAAGGGGAAAAATACCAAATTTACAAACACTGCATTATTTGAGCCGACCCAATCCGATGGAATAGAGATTTTCCAAGTTGTTGAGGAAGATGAAATTGTTGAGGAAAATTCAGAAGAAGATGAAATTTAAAAAGAAAAATTGACTAGAATATTAAACAATTTAAAAAAAATGAAATTAAGAATTACAAGCATTCCAAATTTGATCACGTTTCTAAAAAGACTGAAGGCAGTTGATCGAAGTGTCATCTTGGAATTAACTGAAGAAAGTCTATTCTCTAAAGTACACACCCCTGATAAATCAGTAATGAAATTTTCAAGCGTTGTCAGAAATGATGTATTAGAAGGTGTTATCGATTGGAAAGAAGTAGAAGACGATCGTATAAAAATTGGTATAGTTGATGTTACCCGACTAATAGAAGCATTTAAGCACTTTAGACCGGAAGAGGAGGTTTTCATTGAATTTTCACTGACGAAATCGGACGGATCTTGCGTTGCTAATGAACTCAAATTGGTTTCAGCTTCACTTAGCATTAAATTAAGATGTGCTGATCTTTCCTTACTTTCTTATGTAGAAGATAGCATCTTAAATATAGTTCACTCTAAGGAAGATTATGATGTGAATTTCAGAATTTATCAATCGGATTTTAGTACAGTTACTTCTTTATGTGGACTTGAAACAAATTCGGAAGAGATTCTTTGTTTTGAGGTAAACGACAAAAGTGTACATGCCATTGGTGATTCTTTCAACTATAAATTGAATATAGGTTCTTCTGAAATTCTTTTTGAGAATTCTAATTCTACATCTTCACCTAATATCTACAAAAATCAATTATCACATATGGAGCAAGAGACATGTCAGGTTTATGTTCACGAAAACAGACTAGTTTTAGTTTCTGAACAGTCTTCTACTTCGATTGCTATAGGATTAGTTGAAAAATAAAAAACTCTATATAAATAAAAAAAACCCAATCTAAAAAAGTAGATTGGGTTTTTTTATTAAATTTCATATTAAAAAATCCATTTGAACTTATAACTACCACAATCATATATTCTCATATATCCTCTATCTAGCATAATTTCAGATTCACTTTTATCTGGAGAAAATCCCATTTTAACTAAAACGTCCTTTCTATATTTAAATCTGGATTCTCTTATACCGTTTTTAAAGTAGTAATAGTTGGGTTTTGTTTCAGAATCAAGCGTAAATCCTATTTTTGTATAAAAATCTCCATTTGACCATCTTCTGTCGCAGTATGATATTACATTTTCTGGTTTGTATTTTTCTATGAATTTATTAAATAACTTGGACGCACCTCCGATCACACTAGTATTAGACTTATTACAAAATCTTATAAGTTCCCAATGTCCATTCTTATTATTAGATCCTAAACTTTTTCTAAGACCTCCGAAGGTCATTACTGAAACTAGATTTTCATTATAATATAATCCAAAAGAAACGTTGCATCCTGCGTTCCCCTGTAAATGATTCTCCTTCATGAACTTACCTGATTCCTTTTTTGATATTTCTTTTATTTTACAATTTCTTGCAAATATTCTATTTTCATTTAATCCAAATATGGATCTGAGTCTAGATTTAACCGTTTCTGGTTTATATAAGATCTCGTCTTCAAAAATGTGAATTAATAGAATACCCTTACTTTCTGCTTCCTTGGTTTTATTTAGATGATAATAGCTTTCCTTAAATTTATCAGAATGCCAAAATAATCCATTTACCTCTATACCAATTTTAGCTTCTGGCACATAGAAGTCTATTTCTTTTCCTGAGATTATCTTTCTGTTATTCTTATCGTATTTTAGATTAGATTCAATTAGAAAATCCTCTATGAATAATTCTATTTTGGATTCCGTTATGTTTCCTATAGGATTACAGATTGTACATATATCACCTTTTACGTTAAATTTATTTCTTTGATGTAAATTCCACTTACTTATTGAGAATTCATTTTGACATTTTTGACATTTTATTATAACTTCCCCATTTTTATTGTTTTCGAAATCTATTATTTCTAGATGCTCATATTTTTTCAAAAAATCAGAAATTTTTCTTTCTTCTATTTTCTCTCTTATTAAGCTTCCCCTTTTCATTGGAGATTTTTCGCCATATCTTTCAATATTTGTCTCTTCTATTTTTTTTCTAAATGATTCTAATTTTAATGGATTACCTCCATATTTTGAATTGAAAGTTTCTTGAATTTTTTCTATGACTACTTTTGATTTCGAAGGATTATCAACTCCATATTTTTTTACATAGGAGATCTTCTTTTTATTTTTAACGTCCTTTGAAGAATTGGAACATTTAGAAGAGCAATATTCTTGATAACCATTCAATAGACCATTAAATTTAGGTTTATTTATTCCGCATTCTTTACAAACGTATGGTTTTTTTAAATTATTTATATAATGGTATATTTCTTCTGAAAATGAAATTGGAATAAGTCCTATTTTTTTCGTATGGTTCTTAATTTTTTCAAAATCTTCAGGAAAATTCTTAGATACCCATTTTTCATTACTTTTGGTAGAAGAAACTCTTCCGGAGCTATTTATAAAATCATTTATTGTCATTTAAGTATATTTTCGTAGTTAATAACACCATATATATAGTTGGAAAATATATAAAAATTTCGGAACAAATATTTTTTACTTCATATAAATTACATAATTTCTAATTAACATGACAGAAGAAGAAAGAATAGAGATTGAGAATAAGATAGAGCAGCTTACTTCACTGAAAAACGAGCTTAAAAACGAGGAGCAAGCTATAAAATTAACTATGAACTCTATCTATGGTGCGATTGGTAATAACTGGTTTGTATGTTTCAATCCCGACGTTGCTGAAGCAGTTACACTCCAGGGTCAAGACCTTATAAAATACTCAGAAAAAATATTACATAAGTATTTCCATGACCATTGGCATCTTGATACAGAATTACACGAAAAGCTAGGTATCACTAAAGTCAAAAAGGTTAATAATCCTTTAGTTATCTATGGAGATACGGATTCTAATTATGTTACATTCCAGGAAGTTGTAGATTCTTGTGACTATCCAGGGGAAGCAAAAGATTTAATCCTAGATATTAATAAATATAGACTCAATGAATATCTAAAGAAATGCTTCGAAATATATTCCAAGAAATGGAACACTGACAATTACCAAGATTTCGAATTAGAGACTTTGTCATTTAATGCAATATTCCTGGGTAAAAAGAAATACGTTGCCAATTTATCTTACGATTCCGGTATACATACAGAACCTCTTTCTCAGTTAAAGTTTACTGGAGTTGAAATGATAAAAGGAGGTACTCCACCTTTTGTTAGAGAAAAACTAGTTTATTTAACAAAGTTTATCTTCTCAAAAGGTAGAAATTTTGATATCAGGGAATTTGTTAGAGAGCTAAAGACAATTAAAAAAGAATTCAAGGTACAAGAACCTAAAAATATATCAGCTTCTGTTAATATCAATAATTACGAAAAATTCATATTAAATGATACTACAGGATTTGAGGTTGCAAAAGCTTGCCCAATACATGTTAGAGCATCGGGGTATCACAACTATCTATTGAACTCTTCTAAATATAAGAGTAAGTATTCTTTAATTAGAAGCGGGGAGAAGGTTAATTATTATTTTGTTAAGGTCAAATCAGCTACTGATAATAATGTATTTGCATATCCACAAGGAACATTCCCATATGAGTTTGCTCCTCCTATAGATTATGATGAACAATTCACAAAGACTATTTTGGATCCTATTAATAGATTTATTGAAGTTATGGGATATAATAAAATAAGTCCAAATCTTTTCATGATTAATGCTTTATTCTAATGGGATTTAATAATAGATATTTACCGGAATTGAAAGTTCTTCTAGAGAGAAGAAAAAAATACAAAAGTGACGAAGAATTTTTAAATGATGTGATAGGTAAGTCAGATTCACTATCAGGTTCCTATGAATCTGTGGAATACATAACATCATTATACTTAAAAATAAGAGAAATAAAAAATGAAGTTATTAATAGAAAATAATCCAGTGACTATTAGCCCTATTATAAATTTTGCTTTAAACTCTTTTGATGAATATAGGGAATATTCTCTATTAATGATAGAGGAAGCAGATTACATCCTGAATGATCGATGCAGTTATATAAAATCAGATTTACCGTATGACATTAAGTCGATGAAATTAGACGATCTAATAGATTTCTTTATATTAGAGGAAGAAGATGCTATTGTATACGATTTGGTGTCAATAAAGAATGCTTTAATTCTTAAAAGAATACTATCTGGTGGTTCTATTATTGGGTATATTTAATATTAATTTCACACAAACACTTAAAGCGATATTGATATATACACTGATAAAATAATAAGAAATTTGATGTCAAATAAGAAGATACTTAATTTTTTCTCCTTTTTAAACGAAGCTAAATCTGAAACTACCAAGGTTATAGTATTAACAGGAAATGTTAAGGGGAGTAAAACGTCTGCCTCTTTTATGGAAGAGTGTAAAAAAAGAGGAGTAGAATGTCACATTGTAGATGTTAATGATGCAACATTAGAAAAGGTTTATAATGGACACCTCATAAAAACTGAAGAAGAGCAGATTCTAATAGAACCTAATTCAACAGTAATAGTTCCAAGAAGAGGAGTTTTAGAAAATTCTCACACTAAACAGATCTTGCTTTCTCTAGAAGAAGCTAGATACTTCACTGTAAATACGTTAGAATCCATGGAAGTTTGTGAAAATAAATTTATAACTTCTCAGATAATGGAAGAAAATGGTCTACCTGTTCCTAAATATTCATTAGTCCCTAATGAGGATTATCTAGATAAGGCACTAGAAGCAGTAGGAGGAAAATTCCCTATCATTATGAAACTTCTTTCAGGAACACAAGGAATTGGAGTTTCTATAGTTGATTCTTACGCATCTCTAAAATCAGTTTATCAAACAATCAGAAAACTGGACGAAACTAACGAGATATTAATACAAGAAAAAATCAATTCAAAATCTGATCTTAGAATACAAGTTATAGTTAAGAAATTTGACCCGCTTAAACAATCTGATGACAATTGCATAATACTAGGTTCTATGAAAAGAGAAGCGGTGGAAAAAGACTTCAGAACAAACTATTCTTTAGGTGGAAAGGTTTCTAATTTTGAAATTCCAGAAGAACTAGTTGATATAGCTTGTAAAGCAGCTAACGCAGTTGGATGTCACTGGTGTGGGGTTGATATAATGATTGACGAAAAAACCAAAAAACCATATATTCTAGAAGTCAACTCTTCTCCAGGAACTGAAGGTATATCTAAAGCAATAGGTAAACCGATAGTTGATGATGTATTAGATTATATCTTAGACAAAGAAAATTGGGCTTATTCATCTCTAGAAATAGGATACCTAGAAAGTATAAGTCTTCCTGGAATTGGTAAGATGGTAGCTAAATTTGATACTGGTAATGGTGCAAAATCTTGCACTATTCATGCAGACGAGGTAGAAGAAAAAGGAAATAAACTGATATGGAGGGTTGGGGATAAAAAATTTGTAAATGATATAGTTGGTTATTCTGATGCAGAAGTAGGTAAACACATTCACACAAGGCCAATGATAGAATTGAATGTTACTATAGATGGTGTAACCATACCCAAAGTTAGGGTTTCTCCGAATGACAGAACAGATAAAAGTACACCATTCTTAGCAAACAGAGCTTTTATGAGAAAAGCAGGTTTAATAGTTAATCCACATAAAGCTTTTGTTATAAGTGAGGAGCCAACAAATAAATACCAGGTAGCTAAAGCTAAAGGTGAACCTCATGCAGGAATAGAATTTGAAAAATAATATAAAAAATATGGACAACTTAAAAACATTCAACCAAGTTATAGGATCTGATTCTTTTGAAGATCAAGAGAATCCTATATCAGAGTCTGAACAATCTGAAAAAACTGAAAAAATACAGGTGCTTCTATCTAAGGAAGATTTAACCGACTTAGGTAGAAAAATCTCTAAAGAGGCTCTTGCTAAAGGTGAAGCACCAGTTTCTGTTTCTCACTATGTAAGAAAATTGATTAGAAAAAATCTAGGTAAAACTACTACTGATTAAGAGAAGAAATATAATCTGAATAGCTAAGTACCCTTCTGGAATTATCCGGTAGGGTATTTTTACTTTCTTCTTCGTCTGAGTCCTCGTAATCATCCTCATCCACATCCTCATCTTCTACAAAGGAAACATCAGCATTTTCTTCTTCTTGATCTGGAAGATTATCGGAATCTGGGGTTTCTTCTAATTGATTATTATCAATACCTTCTTCGGAGCTAAAATCCTCTATAGATTCTTCTTCTCCGTCCCAAGATGCAGAACCTTCTTCTCTAGCACCGTCGTCAATTAATTGATTTTCAGAATGTCCTAATTCATCATTCTCGTAAATGTTTTTCATACATTAAAAAAATTTAAAAGTTATTGAAATATATATCTTATGAAAAAAATATTAGAATTTGAATCATATTCCGCAGATAATTTAACTGATGTTGAAAAATCAGAGATTATTGATTTAGTTAAAAAATATGAAAAGTATTTTAATTTTCACGATACCGAAAACTTCAATACTGAATTGAAAAATATTGTGAATGATATTTTGATTAAACTTAATATCGATAAGAATAAAATTAGTTCAATAGAGGAATATTTAAAAGATCTATATGAGCTTTCTGATGGACTTTCAGTTATAATGGCACCTGGACCAGAAATAGTCCAAAATGGTATAGACCAAGTCCAAAGATTCCAGTATTAGTTTTTTTTAATATTTTTTTTGGAACTTTTTTTCAATTTTTTCTATAAATATTAAATTTCTAATTATTTTATGGATTTAATTTCTTCTTTACAGCAAAAAAACTCTTTAACTTTAAATGGTATGGTGACAAACTCATCATCGCTTAAGAGAGTAGTAGATCTTTTCTTCTCTATCGGTTCTATGAGATCTAGTGACGAGAGTTCAGTAGTTAGAGAATTCTCTTTAGCATTCAATGAATCTCCGGAAGAGGCACTTAAGATATTGTTCTGGGCTAGAGATATAAGAGAAGGTGCTGGAGAAAGAAGAGTTTTTAGATTATGCACTTCTTATCTTGCAGATAATCATCCGGTTACAATATCTAAGAATCTAAAATTCATTCCTGAATATGGTAGATGGGACGATTTACTTAATTTCGAAGGAACAAAAGTTGAAGTTAAGGCATTCGACTTAATTAAAGATGCTCTTTATTCGGGAAATAAACTTTGTGCTAAATGGATGCCAAGAAAAGGAAAGGTTGCAAATTCATTAAGAAAACATTTAAAATTAACTCCAAAAGAATATAGAAAACTTCTAGTAGAAAATACCGAAGTTGTTGAACAAAAAATGTGTTCTAAAAAATTCAACGAAATAGAATATTCTAAGATACCTTCAGTCGCAGCTGCTAGATATCAAGCTTCTTTTAAGAAAAATGATAGTGAAAGGTATGATGAATATATTGCTGAGTTAACAAAATCACCAGAGGAAAGAACTGTTAAGATTAATGCTGGTGCAGTGTACCCATATGATGTTATAAAATCATTAAGTAAAGGTGTATTCGAGGTAGCTAATGAACAATGGAAATCACTTCCTAATTATTTAGAGGGATCTAATGATATGATACTTCCTTTAGTAGATGTTTCGGGTTCAATGGAAGCTAAGATTAATGGAAGTGGTAATTTAACGTGCATGGACGTTGCGGTTTCTTTAGGTCTTTATATCTCTGAAAGAAATAATGGACCATTCAAAGATTGTTTTATCACTTTTTCTGAAAGTCCTAAATTGGAAAAAGTTTCAGGTTCTTTAAAAGAAAGGTATGAACAGATGATCTATTCTGAGTGGGGTATGAATACTAACTTAGAGAAAGTTTTTACAGTTATATTAGATCAAGCTAATAAAAATGAAGTTCCTGATGAAGCTATGCCTTCTAAAATTCTTATCGTTTCGGATATGGAATTTGACATTGCAATATCTAAAGGTAAAAGTCTTTCTGCTATGGAGATGATTAGGTCTAAATACGAGGAAAGCGGATATAAGCTTCCTTCCATCATATTTTGGAATGTTAGAAGTAGGGAAGGAAACGTTCCTGTTAGATTTAATGAACTTGGAACCGCTTTAATATCTGGTTTTTCCCCATCTATTATGAAATCTGTATTAGGAGGTAAAGAAATAACACCTTTGAGTATTATGTATGAAATAATAAACTCTCCAAGATATGAAGAAATTAAGGCCTGAGGTTAAAGAATCACTAAGAAAGGAAGACTATATAGATGCTGCTATAGATAATGCTATATTGCATTATTATAACGTAACTTTGAATGAATATGATACTATCTGCAATAAAGCAACAGATAAAGAAATAGAGTATTTTCACAATGCTATATTCTCTACATCTAAAGTAAACTTTAGCTATTTTAGAAAAGCTTTAGAAATAAGAAATAAATATGTCGAATATTATCGAAACATTTCTGAATAAAAAACATATAATATATAAATAAAGGAATCTTTACCGCAAAATAAATTAGTAATTAATACTGACATAGGTTCAATTTCTTAAATTGATCAAATATAAAAAAAGGATTCCGTAAATTAAAGGATTGTTACAGCAAATTAAGAAATATTATACATATCACACAAAAACAATCCTGTAAAATAAAACCCTCTACTATATTTTAGTAGAGGGTTTTTTTATTAATTTTTATATGTAATGATGAATTTTTTTTAAAAAAATGTACTATAAATATGTAGAAATTATCTAAAAAATAATAAGAATGAATCCATCTAAAGCTCTTTATGTTGATTGGCATTTACCAAGAAAGTTCCAGGGCAGAAATAGACCATCAAAAAGACCATGGGAAATTGCAATGACAATAAGAACAACATTTTTTTCAAGAGAAATAAATAAACTATCTCCAGTTTTATATTGTGATAAAGACACATATGACTACTATGAATCTATAGATCTACTGAAACATTTTGATGAAGTTTACCCAATATTACCAAACGAAATATCTTTTAATGAATTTAATCCATCTATATTTTGGGCTGCTGGAAAATTCTTTGCTATGCAGCACTGTCAAGAAAATTTCATTATGATTGATTTAGATGCTGAAATTAGATTTAAATTAGATTTGAGTGACTGTGATGTTTTCTGCGCTCATAAAGAAGAAGTTTCTGAAGGAGACCTTTGGTTCTATCCTAATCCTGAATATTTGGACACTAAAAAATACCTTTCTAATAAATATCATATTAATTGGGGAGATCTTGCGTATAACACATCTATAGTTTACTTTAGAGACATAAACGATGCTAAGGAATATTCAGCTTCAGCTTTAGAATACATCAGAAATATAAATGATATAAATCCGTCATTCGAAGGTGTTGCCTATATACTTTTAGCTGAGCAAAGATTTTTGTACGAATATGCTAAGAGTAAAGAACTAAAAGCTAAATTTTTAATTGAGGGAAAATATATACCGACTGGGGCTAAAAATGGGATATCTCCTTTTATAGAATCCAATTTAGAAGAAATAGCTGAGAAAGGATTTTTACACGTTTGGGGATTTAAGAATGAAATGTCAAGAAATAAAGAGACAGAGGACGAATTCTTTGGATCGTTAATGTCTTCTAGACTAATATTAAGAGACGATATAGTAAATTCAGTATCTAAAAATTTCAACCTTTATTCAGATAAATAAGGATAAGGATTGAAACAAAATCCATATTTGATAGTTTAATATTTAAAGGGGACGATCGGTTTCGATTGACAGATTCAGTTCTTTGAGATGCAGGCAGAGTTAGTATCGGAAACTCTATAATAACCTATACAAGCTTTAAATGGCGAAAAAAATGTTTGGGATGTAATCAACTCGTTTGGTACTCCTAGTTCTAAAGTAAGTTACACAGTAGCTGCTTAAGCATGTGGTTATTCGTTTACCTAGAAACAGAAAAACGAAAAATAAAATCCAGATGGCTCCCTTAATAGTCAAGGCTGACCTTGAGCATCTGATCGTAGTCGATCTATACAGGGGGCGAAAGAGTGCGGGTGGCAGGGGCAGACCTGTATAAAATAACTAGTTGCCGACCAGGTTTTTTGGAAGTTTTGTTTCCCACGTACATCAAACTTCATATTTTGTTAATTTAGAAAAATTATCTAAGCCTGTGAATGATTCCATTGGACATTTGATCAAGACGAGGGTTCGATTCCCTCCGTCTCCACTGACGCGATTTCGTACTTTAGTTTGGATATATAATCTAAACTAAAGTATAGAAATGGCAAGAAAAGAACATAAATACCACTACATCTACAAAATAACTTGCACCAAAACCAAAAGATATTATATTGGAATGCACTCAACAGATAAACTAAATGATGGTTATATGGGTGGGGGAAAAAGAATAAGAAATTCGATAAGAAGGCATGGTAAGGAAGCACACACCAAGGAGATTTTGGAATATTTCGACGACAGAGAATCATTAAGAAACAGAGAGATTTTATTAGTTAACGAGGATCTATTGAATGATCCGATGTGTATGAATTTACAACCGGGAGGTGGCGGTGGGATAATAAACGAGACTCATCTGAGAGATTTTTGTCGGGCCGGAAATAAAGCATTAGTCGAGAAATTAAAAGACGATGACTATAGAAATAGATTTATCGAGAGCACAAGGGGAGGAAGAGAAAGGGCTGTTAATAAAGCCAAAGAACTCTATGAAAAGGGTGCATATAGACTGGACATGTTTAAAGACCGAAAGCATACACCGGAAGCGATTTTAAAGATGAAGGAATCAAAAAAATCCCATGGTAAGGGGAATAAAAACTCACAGTTCGGAAAGAAATGGATAAGAAATCTAGAAACGGGAGAATGTATAAAAATAAACTCCTCCGAGTATGAAAAGTATGTAAGCTTAGGTTGGGAAGGTGGAAGATTTCCAGATTCAGGAGGATCTTCTGTTAAACTGACTGAATCACAAATCGTTGAAATAAAAACTATGTTATTTGAAAATGTTAAAGTGACCGAAATAGCTAAAATTTTTCAAACCTCTATAACAAGTATCAGAAAAATAGGTCGGGGTGATGCTTGGACACATGTCATTTTAAACAAGTCAGATTAGAACATAATATGATATTTTACCGAAACTTTATTTTTTAGCGATATATAATTTAAAAAATATAAATTATGATTACTACCGAAACAATTATTGCATGTTTAATTATGGTCACCCTTATTGGATTGCTTTATTTCTATATCCAGGTATCGACGAAAAATTCGAAAAAAGACAACCCCCAGGTAAAACCTTTTAACGGAGGAGGGTCTAGTTATGTATACAGCGGTGGAAGTGGTTATGCAACGACTTCAGGATCTGGTATAGCAAGGCCTCTAGGTATTGTAGAAGCTCCAGATCCGGAGTTAATAGAAGAAGCTGAACCTGATGTAATAAAAGAATTCAAGGAAGAAGAATTAGAGAAACCTGAAGAAAATGTTATCCCTGCTGGAGAAGTTAAAAAAGCTACAAAAAAATATCCAAATAAAAAAGGATCTAAGAAACCAGTTAAAAAAACTGCTAAGAAAAACCCCAAGAAAGGAAACGGTCCTGATGAATTGTTATTGAGCTAATAATAATTTAAAAATATTATTTTAAAATCTTATTCCTATCAGAATAAGATTTTTTTTTCCGCAATAATTTTTTTTTAACCGAGTTTTTAATTTAATTTTGCTCAATAATATAATAAACTTAAAGATGAGAATATTAAGAAGATTCCGAAAAAAGATTTCTATTTTCCTATTTAAAAGTCTAAGATTAGTCACAGGTAAACCATGGAATAAAGAGCAAAGAACGGAAAGACAGAAAAGAATTTTGGGAATATTTAGGACTCTGGTTAGTAATAAAGAGAATAGAGTTTATTTTACTTTATCTCCAGATAGATCTACGTTTTACATAGTTCCCAAAGATAGGAAATACTTAGTTCGTGTTACAGATAGAAAAATAAAAATCAGTAACCATAAGCTTTTCTTTAATGAGGACATTAACAAATCCGTTTATGATGAAATGATATCTATGGCAAAAAAAAGATATAATGACGATCTTCTAAAAATTAATGAAGAAATGGAAGCTAACGAGGACAAAAAATTAGAAGAAGCTTATTTGGATCTAAGAAAAATAAAAAATAAAACACAAAGTATATTGGAAAATATATCTTCCAAAGATCTAATTATAGAAAAAATAAAAGAAAGACTAGCACAATAATATGGAATTAGTATTTATATCAGACACCCACACTAAACATGGTAATAAGTACCTTAATGAAAAACTGAAACAAATTTTAGAAGATTATCCCGATGCCATATTAATTCATTCGGGGGACATTTCTTATAGAGGTGAACTTTTCGAAGTTGAGAATTTTCTAAATTGGTTCGATAGTATTGGATTCAGAAAGAAAATTTTCATTCCAGGGAACCATGATTTCATATTCGAGGAAAATCCTGAGATCGTTGAATCTTTATTAAAAGAAAAATATAAAAGCGTGACGTACCTAAACGATAGTGGTATTGAGATTGATGGTATAAAATTTTGGGGAAGCCCAGTTACACCGAGATTTTTTGATTGGGCTTTTAATAGAGATGAAGATATTCAAAATCACTGGGATTTAATCCCAGTGGATACTAATGTTCTAATTACACATGGACCACCTTATGGTATTCTTGATTCAACAATTAGAACTCAGGAAAGTGTAGGATGCAAATATCTTAGAGATAAATTGTATGATATTCATGGATTAAATGTTCATGTTTTTGGCCACATTCACGAGGGATATGGATTACGTAGAATAAACTATGGAAATGATGGTGAAAGAATAGTTAATTTCATAAATGCAAGCCATCTGAATTTTAAATACGAGCCAGTGAATCCTCCTATAATATTGACCATTTAATTTTTTTCCTAGTAATGTGAAATAATATCATCAGAATCTACTAAAATGTATAAAAGAAAAGATAAATGAAGACATTTTATAAACCCTCTGATGCAATTAAATGGACTAAAGAAAGACTTCGTAATTATGGATATGTCGTAAAAACTGAGAAATGGCAAGGTATAGAATCACCTGATGACATGTGGGAAACTATGAATCACTCTTTCCAATTCTTTATTCCCCATACTATAGACGATCTTGTAAAAGAAGTAAAACCTAATCTTCCATGGGCAGACGATCACTTTGAGGAAAGAGTAGGAAAATTACCAGTAAATCCACCACCTTCTCATAGTTATTGGCCATTTGCAGTAAAAAATAATGAGAAGTTTGGGGGGAATGATAAGTTCTCCCACACATACCCAGAAAGGATTTGGCCTAAAAGAGCTCCGATGGACGAAGAAACTAATAGATTACAAAGAAATAACTTAAAAGGTATTAGATACGAATATGGGGACTTTGGTGATGTTGTAAATCTTTTAGAAAGAGAGCCTTTTACTAGACAGGCATTTTTACCCATATGGTTTCCTGAAGATACAGGAACGGTCCACGGAGAAAGAGTTCCTTGCACAATCGGATACCACTTCATGAGAAGAGGAGATAATTTACATATGGTTTATTATATTAGATCTTGTGACTATATTAGACATTTTAGGGATGATATTTATATGGCTTGTAGAAAGTTAATGTGGGTATTGGACATTTTAAAGAAAAGAGACCCTATAAGATGGAATAAAGTTAAGCCAGGGTATTTTGCAATGCATATAACTTCTTTGCACTGTTTTAATAAAGAAAAAGAAATATTAAAACAATCAAATGTCTAGCTTAATTTCTTCTTAGGAGAGCATAAATAAATAATTAAAAAAATAGATAAATGGAATCAAAAACATTTAAACTTGATTTGGAATTTAGCAGTATTGGAACACCTTCAGAATCCTTAAAAGAGCATTATGCTAAACTCTACAGAAGGAATCAAACAAAATTTATAAGAAGATCTAAATTGGAATTGGAACATCTTGGTTCAGAATTTGAATATGATGGGAACACTTATAAAATTATAGGGTCTATGGATTCTATTCTAATGGTAATTATGGACGTTAATGATAATAAATATTACAAGGTTCATTCAGATATACCAACTAATCGGATTTTAAATAATAAATAAGCTTTGTTAGAATTTTATATCAAAACAGCAGATCCAAAATCCCACATACAAGCATGTGAGATAATATCTCTAATGGGTGCGGAAATATTAGAAGACGAATTTGGTAATGAAGATGATTCATACTACGGATTCTTTCACGTAAATGCATCAGAGGAATGTTTTGAAGTGTTTGGTGATTTTCCGGAGATAACATTGGAAATACCTCCAAATAAAATGATAAGATAATTAAATAAAGACTTTTTTTAATCCCCTTTAGGGGATTTTTTTTGATATATAATAACGTAACACACTTTTGGAAATTGGGCAATAAATCCAAAAGAATAGTAACAAATGGACGAAAAAGAAGTAACGCAGACTTTACTAATGAAACAAATACTGGATGAGTTGTCTAGACTTAAATCCAATATGCCAAATGGTGATATAAAACACCTACAAAACGGTATAGAAGGATTGAGATTAGATCAGAAGTCTTTAAAAGATGATATATCTGACATTAAGAAAAAATTACTGGATCCAGAAGATGGAGTAATAGTAAAAGTTAACGAAAATACTAAATTTAGGCTTCAAGAGGAGGATAGATATGAAGATTATCTAGAGCTTAATAGCTCATTGAAAGAGTTACAATCTTGGCAAAATGGAGTAAATAAAGCTCTTTGGATATTATTCGGTGCAATAATAGCTATTGGACTTAAAGTAATATTTGGTGTTGGTTAAATCTGATTAAAAAAGACATGAAACCGGACGAATTTATGGACTTAAATAACCTATCAGAATTTATAGGTGATATGTTTTATAAAAAAATAAAAAACGCTATTCTAAACAATTGGGAAAGTGCTTCTATTTTTGTAACCTTTCCAACAGACAAAGATCCTTCTATACAAGGGGTTATTTTTAAGTTGGAAAAACCACAGTTCAGTTCATTTCTAACTTCATATTTGAAAAAGTGCGAGGTGGATGAAAAATATGAAGTTTGTTCCGATATAATATCAACAATAAATATTTTAGAATCTAGTGATGTAAAAACTAAATAAAAATTAATATTTTTTAATATATAATAAAGGTTTCCGATTTTTTCTGAAACCTTTATTCATTAGATAGATATAAAATACTATAACCTTAAACGACAATAAATGAAGTTTTCAGACTTAACTCCAGAAAATATTTCGGACCTTTCTGGGATTTATTGGAATAGAAAACTAAGCTGGGACGAGAGAATGAAACAGCTAAGCCAATATCTAGGTAAATCCGAAAGAACTGTCCAAAGCTGGATCTCTAAACTAGGCATAACTGAAAAAGCCATCCAAGAATCCCCACAATTAATAAAAGCCAGAGAAAGAAAATTCAATAAGAAGAAGAAGAAATTTATAATCACTTGGGCACAAAATGATACACCTGTACACGAGACCTTCATTTCTAATATAGAAGCTTATGCTAATTTTATAAATGCAGATATCCATATTATAGCTGGTAGATATAAGAATCCAACATCAGTTTTTACTGACAAGAACTATGATACCTGGTCTCCTAGAATAGAAGAATATCTGGATGCTAATAGACATGAAGTACATAAACATATGTGGATCATGTCGGATGTTAAGATACAGCCTACAGCAGTAGATCCAATGACAGGACTTCAAGGTATGAGCGGAATTAATTCTTGTGTTTTTGGATCTCCTAAGGTACATTTAGAAACTATACCAGTATTGGAGGGAAATCTACCCAAGATGATGATGACAACTGGAGCATGTACGGTTAAAAATTATACGGATTCTAAATCTGGAAAAAAAGGAGAATTTCATCATACTCTAGGATTTGTGATTGTAGAAATAAAAGATTCTTCGACATTTTTTGCTAGACAGGTAACAGCAACTGACGATGGGGATTTTAATGATTTATATTATAATGTAAAATATGATCCCGATTTGGGAAAAAATGTTATAAGTCAAAACGAAAGCATATCAGCAGCTATATTAGGAGATCTCCACTACGGACAACATGACGATAGGGTCATTCAAAAAACTCTTGACATGTTCAAGATAATAAAACCAGATAATATAGTCCTCCATGATGTTTTTGACGGTCTTTCTATAAATCATCACGAGATAAAAGACCCGTTTGTACAATTTCAAAGGGAAATGGATGGAACTAATTCACTAAAAGGTGAAATAGATTCTATGCTAGATGGATTGGGTAAATTTTCTGAGTATAATGTTACCATAGTTAGAAGTAATCATGACGATTTTCTAGACCGATGGTTAAAGGGAACCGATTGGAGAAAAGCGCCAACACTAAAAAATTCTATAGAATACATGGAATATAGTTCTTTGATACTGAAAGGAGAAGCGCCAAATGGGGTTATTCCATATCTAATCAATCAAAGATATCCAGAATTCAGAACCTTAGGTAGGAGTGATAGTTTTGTTGTTAATGGATGGGAATTAGGTCAACATGGAGATATTGGATCAAATGGATCGAGAGGTTCGTTATTACAATTCAGAAAACTAAATACCAAGATAGTAGTTGGTCATTATCACTGCCCAGGAAGAAAAGATGGAGCTTTAGCTGTAGGAACATCCACTAAATTGAGGGTTAACTATAACCTAGGCCCTAGCGGGTGGTTGCAGTCTCATGTTATAATACATCATGACGGTAAGGCTCAACATATAAACTTTATTAAAGGTGAATACACCACAATAAAACTCAAATAAGGGTCCAGATAGGAATCCTAGTTTTGAATATAAAGAAAAAGATGAAGGATAAAAAATCCATTCTATGGAACGAAACATTCAGAAGAAACCATAGATAGAATAAGGAAATCAATTAAAAATATAAATAATGATAGAAAAAAATAATCCACCTCTTCTTCGCGAGCTGAAATTTATTGCTGGCGTGGACGAGGTGGGCTGAAGGCAGAGGATGTCTAGCAGGACCGGTTGTTGCAGCAGCTGTGATATTACCTGAGGGATTTTCAGATCCTAGAATAAAAGATAGTAAATCTATCAAAAGCGCAAAAAAAAGGGAAGAGATAGCTAATGTCATTAAAGAAAATGCAATATCTTGGGGAATTGGAGCTAGTTCTCCTCTGGAGATAGATCAGATTAACATTTTACAAGCAACTTACTTAGCTATGAAAAGAGCTATAGATGCATGTTCAAAAACCCCAGATTTCCTTTATGTTGATGGTGACAGATTTATAGGCCACAATAACATTCCATATGAATGTGTAGTAAAGGGTGATTCCAAAATATTACAAATCTCTGCAGCTTCTATTCTTGCTAAGGTCCATAGGGATCAGTTAATGCAAAATCTAGATTCGGAATTTCCAAATTATTTATGGATTAGAAATGTTGGATATGGTACTGCAGATCACATTAAAGCTATAAAAGAAATAGGAATTACTAAATATCACAGAAAATCATTTTGTCAAAATTTTATATAACATGGAAAAATCAAAAGACTTTATCATAGAAGGAAATTTACCTACAGAAGGTGAAATTAAGGAAATACTAGGAATCGAACAATTCGAACAAGCTGAATGGGTTTTTCAGTTTGATGATGACGAGCCTGTAGTGATGGCATGGAGTAGTACCGAATCTGAACCTGGTCAGCTCAATTTTGTTTTATTTGCTGATTCCGAGAGTAGCATTATTTTTCAATCTCCCGACGGTAAAAAAACAATGAGACTTTTTTGTAGAAAAATGTCAGAAGAAACTAGGAAAAAAAGAACCAAATAGCAAGAAAAACAATACTTTATGGAATTTCTTTCTTTCAACGTTTCAACTTTCAATGGTATAGACAGTATAGAAGATCTTGCTTCTATTTACATATCAGTGTTTAGTGACAAAGATGATACAGTTAACTACATAGAAATTAATATTCTAAGAGAAGAGTATATAATTAAACATGAGAATGTTAAAAAATCTTTATATTCATTGGAAAAAATAGCATCGGAAGGAAGAAATTCTTGTTATATTGACAATTTAAGATCCTATATAAATCTGATATTAAAAGAAAATAATATTTCACAGAATTTTACATTAGTAACAAGCGATTTATTAGGTAAATCTAATATAATAAAGTATATCTTCGACGATTATAATTTAGATTTATTCAACTGTAAAGTAGAAAATCCTGAGAATTTTAAATCACCAATGGATTTAATAGACTTTCAGATTAGATATTTTAAGAAAATGTTCAAAAAAGGTCAATAAAATCATTTTTATTTTTGGGTATATAGGTAAAATAAAAATAGTAAATGAAAACGGATTATTTTTTAAATGTAGAATTAACATCAAATAAAAAGTTCGATAAAAGTGATCTAGAAGAATTCAAAAATTCAGTAGAGCTAAATGACGACTTTCTTATTTTTTGTGAATTATTTTCAAAGTATGCTGAAATAAATTTTTCAGGTCATCTTGAAATTTATATAGAGGATTACCCATTTGAATCTGACGTTTTATCTGACGTTAAGAACTTTATAGAAATCTTAGATGAACTTATTCCTGAAGGTTGGGAAAATGATTCTAAAATTGAATGGGTTACAGAATTACCTCCTAGCGCGGCTTATGTTTGGTTTAAAGATGGGGATTCTTGGGAATCGCTTATAAACTATCATGAAAGAGGATTCTTAGATGAGGATGAGTGGGACGATGATGACTATCCTTCTTATGATGATAGAGATTTTAGAGAAGATTATTAGACTATAAATATATATATTAAAATTCGTATTGAAAGGTGCCTTTCATACTTATTGTCTCGGGCCAATAAAGGCCTTTGAGTTATTCATTTAAATGAGTAACGAAGAGATTTTAAAAAAAAGGTAAATAAAATGAAAAACAAAAACAAAGTGCTGTGTAGTAATATTCTGCAGCAAAATCCAGAAGCTTGGGTAGCAATATCCAACAACAGACAAAAGATCTACGGATCAGACGATGATGTAGTTTATCTTGAAGATGGACAGGAGTTTCAAATAGAGCTCTTCAACCCAACACAAATTTCATATTTAGCAAAAATTTATTTGAATGGAAATTTGATCAGTAAGTCGGGTTTAGTTATTAAACCAGGACAGAGATATTTCTTAGATAGACACATAGACGAGAACAAAAAACTTCTTTTTTCTACATATGATGTGGATTCCTCCGAAGAAGTTAAGAAAGCCATTGAAAATAATGGCAATATTAAAGTTGAGTTTTATCCGGAGGTCTTTATGAACCATTTCTCACTTCCGTTTCCAACATACGTACCACATAATAGTTGGAACGGTACATACATCGGAAATCTTGTAAATCTGGTGACTTCAGACTCTTCCGGTAGTGTAATCGGAAAAACCAATCTAGGTGATTCCACTAAAACAACAAACATTTCTTATTATTCGTCAACGAACTCAATAAGCTCAAATTTATCTGATTTTACATATTCAACTACCAATAATTTAGTCAATCCGGATTTAATTGAAACCGGTAGGATAGAGAAAGGTGAAAAATCCGAACAATCTTTCGGAAGGGATCATGGAACATATTCAACAATTTGGGCATATTCATCAGAATATAAGATTCTGCCAAAATCAGCTAAACCTATGGAAGTTTCCGAAATCAGATCATACTGCACAAAATGTGGAACCAGAATGAAAAAGAAAAGTTGGAAATTCTGTCCTAATTGTGGACAGTCTATAGTATAATTTAATTTTGTATAAAAGGCACCTTTTCAATACAATTTACGAAATTAAATCTATTTTATCTACTATAATCCACATTAAAAGTAACTGAAGTGAGAATAGCTTATATAGTACCACATCTTTCCACTGGTGGAATGCCAGAATATTTAAGAAATAAAATAGAAAAACTAAAGAATGTTGCTGATATTTGGATTTTCGAAAAATCCAAAGAGAGTGTTTATAATACAGTAAGACTCAGAATAGAGAAGCAAATAGGTGAAGAACGTATAATAACTTGGGGTGATAAAAAAACCGAACTTTTGTTAGATAGGCTTTTTGGAATTAATCCCGATATAATACACTTCGAAGAACCCTGTGAACAATTTGTAGATGATTTTTTACTAGATAAAATATACTCCAAAGATAGGGATTATAAAATATTTGAAACGTTTCATGATTCTTCCATCAATCCAAAAGAAAAAAGATACCTCCCTGATAAATTTCTTGTGGTTAGTCCATGGCAAGTAAATTTATTTAGCGATCTTGGTGTTCCTATGGAGGTTATCGAGAATCAAATCGATAAAAAAGAGATTCCTTCAAAAGAAGAATGTATTAGAATTCTTGGATTAGATCCAAAAAGAAAGCATATAGTTCAAGTTGGTATATTTACCCCGAGAAAAAATCAGATAGAAACTTTTGATTTAGCAAGGGATTTACCGGATGTTGATTTTCATTTCGTCGGGACATTAGCAGAAAATTATAAATGGTACTGGGAACCCATAATTAACAATAAACCAAATAACTGTAGGATTTGGGGGGAAAGAGATGAAGTTGATTTGTTCTATAAAGCATGCGATGCTGTTATATTTCCGTCAATAGCACTATTTAACGATAAAGAAACAAGTCCACTTGTAATAAGAGAAACCATAAATATCGGGACCCCTTTGATAATGAGGGATCTTCCGGTTTATGTTGGTATGTATCAGGAATCAGATAGCGTAATATTTATGAAACCGACAAGAGAAGAAAATATAAGTTTAATAAGAAATACTATAAAAATGAATTCTACGGGAAATAAATCAAAGGAATTAGAAATAAACTTTAATCCAGAAAATAATCAAATCGACATTAGACCTTTATATAGCATTAAAGGAAATTTTTGGGTTTCTATTAAAGATATAGATTCTAACGCATGTATATACGGATTTAAAATGCAAGAAATTGAACCAGGACAAAGTTTTTGGTGCGTTCCGATCCCAAAAGAATTCTATGATTTTTACGGAGATAAAAACTTTAGTGGATTTGGGATTGAAATTTATAGTAATAGAGGTGATGAAATTCCTCTAATATTTGAGGAATATGTTATTAAAAAAAGGATTAATAAGAAAAAATTACCAAGCAACCCTTATATGAACTTCGATCCAGTTTTTGTGAATTATACGCAGTTCTTTGTAGACGGTGTTTATAATTTATTCTTTGCCGGACAGAGAATAAAAACAGCTATCGATATTGGTGCTAATGTTGGTCTTTTTACTGAATGGGTTCTTGATAGATTTGGTAGAGATACTGAGGTGATCGCAGTTGAACCTAACGAAACTGCAGCAAAGGCATTCCATGCTATTCATAGAAATAATACTAATGTTAAATTAGCAAAATATGCACTTTCTGATAAATCAGGGGAATTTATAGAGATGCTTGTGAATCCAGAAAACAGTTTAATCTCTAGTATAGAGGGAACCGGAGAAGGTTATAGCGAAAGACAGATGGTAGAAACCATAACTCTCATGGATCTGCTGGAAAAATATAATATACAAGGGGCTGATCTCCTAAAAGTTGACATAGAGGGAGCTGAATACCAAATGTTTAGCACGGTCACAACTGAAGATCTAAGAAGGTTCAAAAATCTACTAATTGAATTTCATAATAATGAAGGTAGAGCGACTCAGCTTATTAGAAAAATCGTAGAAGCAGGATTCACTGTCGATATTAGAGACGATGATACTAGATACACAGCCAATGAGAATAATGATAGAGGTACAATTTTTGCAACCAGAATAGACTAAAAAAATGAGAATAGCCCAAATAACACCAGGTAATATACCAATCCCCACTGATGGATGGGGTGCGGTGGAAAAAGTAATATGGGAATACACAAAGGTTTTGAGAGACCTTGGCCATGATGTCGAGATTCTATATACAGATGAAGTAGTAAAAGGAGAATGGGATGTGGTGCATGTTCATATGGCTAATCTTGCTCTCATTTTAAAAGAAAGAGGAATACCATACGTCTTCTCTCACCACGATCACCATGCATACCATTTCGGAAAGAATTCGGACGTTTATAAGCAAAATATGGAGGCAATAGAGGGATCACAGCTTTCATTCGTTCATGCTAAATATCTTGTTGATTATTTCGGATCACCAAAAAATCTTAGATATCTGGAGCATGGAGTAAATATAAAGGACTATTCATTTTTAGATAGATCAGAAAAAGTAAATAATGGAGATTTTAGACTTTTAATGATGGCAAACAATGGACTTGGTGGAAATCCTATGTATGATAGGAAAGGATTTTTACCTGGTATTGATGCAGCTAGATCTTTAGATTTACCGATAACTATAATCTGTCCAAGTAAGGGAAATAAAGAACTCCTTTCTTCTATAGAACCATACGATAAATTAAAAATTATTTACGATCTACCGTATGAAGATGTACTGGAGGAAATGAATAAACATGAAATATTTTTAAATCCGTCTATGTTAGAGGCAGGTCATCCAAACCTAACAGTAACAGAATCTATAGCAAAAGGAGTCCCTGTTGTTGGTACGTGCGAGGAAGAATTACCAGGAACTAAAAAGATTAGTCTCTCTGAATCTCTTATGGTTGATCATACTGAGCTAGCCGATGGTATATCCGATGTTATTAAAAGATATCCCTCATATGTAATGGAGTGTCAAGAATATAGAAATCTAATTTCATGGGAAGTAATTGTTTCTAGAATGTTAATGGAATATACCAGTTACCTGGGAATAGATCAAGGTAAAATTCTTATGGATAGTTATACATCTACTAAGAAAATTGAGAATAATAAAAGTGGGAATTCCGGCATTTATTCCTGGTTTAAATCTGTACCTTTCTTACATAAATCAAGAATAACTAAACCAGGCACATCAGTTTCCTTTATAGATAAATTAACGGGAGAAATCATAACAAAATCAGAAATGCCTACTGACTCTAGATCCTGGATATATTCAAAAACAGATCCAAATAGATATGTCGATTGGGAAATAGTTGTTAAGGAGGGGGCTAAAATTATCTATAGGGAATCTATGGACATAAGAAATCGACATATAATTATTAAGGGAGCTAATTCATCACATAAGAATCTTCTGGAAATATTCTCAAAGGAAACCGGGTCTATAATTACTCTAGATACTTGTATTTCTGGATTTTTCTATTTAGGAGATAAATCAGAAGATTTTTTCTATTGTCAATTTAATATTGGTCAGATTGAAGACTATTATGAGGAAAAAATAAGAATACCAGAAAGAACATTGATTAAATTAACTTCAAGGTCTCTAGGTGATAATATTGCATTTGTTCCTTATGCTAACGAATATGGGTTAAAACATAATATTATTGTTGATGTTTTTTGTGAGTTCAGCTATCTTTTTGATGGTATTTATTCCAACATAAATTTTGTAGATAACACAGAATCGGCAAAGTACACTAATTACATAAGTCTAGAATATCTATTTGATGTTCCTTTACAGAAAGGGTTTTCTGATCAACTTCTCTTAGAATACAGTGAGATATCTCCAATTATAAAGAAATCTTATGTAAAAGAAAGAAAAATTAAAGGTAAATACATTTGTTTCTCTATGCACAGTACTGCACAGGCTAAACATTGGAATAATAACGAAGCTTGGTTTAAACTTTGTGAAGAATTAAGAAAGAATAAACTTATACCAGTTTGCATTGATAGGTACAGCTCCTTTGGTACTCCTGAAAATTGGAACCCGATACCTAGAAACTGTGTGGATATGACAGGAGGAGATCTAGATGAAATGATAGCTATTATTGAAAATTGCGAATTCTTTATAGGGCTATCCAGTGGACTTTCTTGGCTTGCCCACGGGTTAGGTAAGAAGGTTGTTATGATATCGGGGGTTACTTCTAAAGATAATGAATTTACACATAATTGCATTAGGATTCATCGGGAGGATGTTTGTAATTCTTGTTTCAATCAACCCAACAAATATACGTTCGATAAAGGCGATTGGATGTGGTGTCCTTTATATAAAGGGACGGCAAGAGAATTTGAATGCACCAAGAAAATATCAGCTAAACAGGTAATTGACAGGATCAAAAAAGAGAAATTAATTTAATCTGATATATAAATAGATATATAACTTAAAAAAAATATAATATGGATAACAAGATAGCTTCTTTTGAGGAGTTTAAAAAAATGGCTTCTGGTTTTAACGAGGAAGCAGAAGAAGTTCTAGCCCCTGAAGGTGGAAAGAAAAAGGAGAATTATATGCTTTTCCAAAATCTAGCTTCAATTAAACGTAGCATAGAAAATATTCTTAAATTAGACCCATCTAAAGTTGATGAGTTGATTAAAGATGGGCATGGGTGGGCATTAGATCACTTAGCAACATCTAAAGATGATGTTCAGGAAGTTTCAGATTGGTTAATGAATGAATTAGAACCAGAAGAATCTGATGATATAGAAAAAGTAGAAATAGATTCGCCTGAATTTATCGAGGGTCCAGAAAATATCCAAGTTGAGATAGAAGACGAAGATGAAGATGAAGAAGTGGATGATGAAGAAGATGAAGAAGTGGATGATGAAGAAGGTGAAGAAGAGGGTGAGAAAGGCGAAGAAGACGAATAAAAATATGAATAATACAAAAAAAGGCAGATTAATTCGAATTAATCTGCCTTTTTTATTGAAACTAAATCTTTATACATGTATATGATATGAAAATGATCTTATGGATGTACATATAACAAAAACATTTACAGATTCTCTAAAAACTCTTATTAGAAGAACAAAATGGTGGAATAGAATATATCGAGCTTTAAGGTACGGGATTCCTAGATTTTTCAAAAACGTTTATTTATTTAGAAAAGATTTATGGAATCATAGATGGTATGATTATAAATACACCATATCGATTATGAAAACCTCCTTGGAAATAATGGAGAAGGGAATGCACAATGGCCTAGAGGTAGAGGAGACCAGAAACAAGAAAATTGCTAAGATGCAAAGAGCAATTCAGATTTTAAATAATATAGAAAAAGATCTATATATAGAAATTGCCGAAAAGGAGCTCGGGAAGATTATGTTTAGAAATTGGTCTTTCGAGATTGCTGACGAAGAAAGAAAAACATATAAACTTGTTGACGATGGTGACGAGTTTGCTAAAGAGCATAATTCGAAAGTCTATGATAGATCCAGAGAAATAGAGGAGAATGAATGGAACGAGCTCTGGGATATATTCAGAGGTCAGGACATTAAAGAATTTAGAAAGCTACTAGATTCTATTCCAGAGAAAGAAAGAGGTGATTATTCACATTACTCTAATTGGTTTGATGGTTCTGGATTAAATGGTTGGTGGGACTAATGGAAAATAATAAAATTAAATACACGGAAAAACAGATCCAGGATGTCTTAGAAAAGCATTATGATCGAGGTGGAATAAAGTACACTGTCAGTAATTTATATCTTTTCAAGAATAATTGGGAAACTGATTTTTTATTAGTTCAGAAAACATCTGGTTATTGCTATGAGATTGAGATAAAGACATCAAGATCAGATTTTTTTAATGATTTTAAGAAAGTTGAAAAGCATACCATACTTAGAGAAGGAACTCATCAGGTAAAAAAGTACAGATATAAATTTGATCCAGAAACTAAAAAAACCGTAACTAATCATTACTATGTGACGAAAGAGTGGAAATTCAGACCAAATCGATTTTATTATTGTGTACCAGAAAACCTAATAAAAATTGAAGAGGTTCCTGAATATGCCGGACTTATGTACGTAATCGGGGATAAAGTTAAGACAGTAAAAGAAGCAAAATTTATACATAAGGAAAAATTAGATTTAATAAAACCTCTTTGTGATAAATTTTACTATTATTGGAAAAATGCAAGATCTGCTAATCTTATTCTTGAAAAGAAAATTAATGAATATAAGGAAAATAATAATATAAACGAATCTAAAAAATCTAAACGAGCCAAATGATCTGGAACATTCTAATAAAAAACACGACTCCATATAAAGGAAAAATTAAAGTTAAGTTTGAAAATGAATAATGCAGAAAGATGGACACATAGTAATGCAACTATTTTTAATATAGCATACCATATTATTTGGTGTCCTAAATACAGACGTAAAGTTTTAGTGAATGAAGGGGAAGATAGATTGAAGACGTTATTAGTTGAGAAAGCAGAAGAAATAGGTTGTGAAATATCAATACAAGAAGTAATGCCAGACCACGTACATATATTTATCAAAGCTAAACTAATGTTAGCACCCCACTATATTGTACAACAATTGAAGGGTTATACAAGTAAGATTCTAAGAAAGGAATTTTCTAAACTAAAAAGTAGAATACCTACACTATGGACACGTTCCTACTATTGTGAAAGTATTGGACATATTTCAGAAGAAGCGGTTAAAAAATATATAAAAGGCCAAAAGAATGTATAACCTCTCATACAAGGCATATAAAACAAAGAAACTAAAGCACCTACATAGGAGTGTATCTACTTCTGCGTGGATTTGGAATTATTGTATTTCGCTTCAAAAAAGATATTATAGTTTATATGGAGGTTATATAAATGTAAACAGACTCCAAAAACATATTGCTAAACTTAGAAATAAAAATCCAAAATGGAAAGAACTTAATTCACAGTCTGTACAAGAGATATGTCAAAGAGTTGATGAAGCTTATAAAAGATTTTTTAAAGGTTTAGCTAAACGACCTCCTAAGTTTAAAAAAGCTAAACACTTCAATTCTTTTGTACTAAAACAAAGCGGTTGGAAAATAGAAGATAATATTTTAACAATAAATAAAAGAAGATATAAATTTAGCAAATCAAGAGAATATGAAAAAATAAAAAGAATAGTAGTAAAGAGAAACAAACTTGGAGAGATTTTCTTTGTACTTTGTTGTGATTTAAAACCAATAAAATACGAAAGAGTAGGTGATACTACCATCGGAATAGATTTTGGTTTAAAAACATATCTAACAATATCTAATGGGCAAGAAATACAATCCCCAGAGTTTTTCAAAAGTAATTTAAAAGCTATAAAATCTCTAAACAGACAACTTTCGAAAAAGAAAAAGGGATCTAAAAATAGAAGGAAATCTTTAAAGAATCTTCAAAGAACTCATATTGATATATCAAATAAAAGGAATGATTTTGAGTGGAAGTTAGCTCATGAACTTTGTAAAAACCACTCTTTCATAGCTTTAGAAGATTTAAACATAGAAGGTATGAAGAAGATTTGGGGAAGAAAAGTTTCCGATTTAAGTTTTTCAAGTTTTGTTCTGAAATTAGAACAGGTAGCCAATAAGTACAACACAGTAGTTCAAAAAGTTGATAGGTGGTTTGCTTCATCAAAAACTTGTACTTGTGGAGTTGTAAATAAAGAGTTAAAGCTCTCTGATAGAGAGTGGGCTTGTTCGAGTTGTGGAGAAATACACTCAAGAGATTTATTAGCATCAAATAATATACTAAGCGAGGGCATTCGCTTATACCGTACTAAATGTGAGACCAACATACAGTTGGCGGTTTAGGTTTGAAAGTAGAATCCCACGTGTTTCAACCGTGGGAGTATGTCAAAAGCAGCAATAAACCTATCAGAATACCTTTAAAATAAAAACAACTACGCCAGATAGGAAACAATACCCATGTAAATTTAATGAATCTATAAAAAAATAAAAATATGGAAATTTTAACATCACTTGCAAGAAGAGCATACAATAACTATTTAGAGTCTTTTTCATTAGATGAAAATGGCTCGGAAACCCCTCTTAATGTTGGTGATTTCATAGAGAAGTTAAAGCTAGATGATGTATTCTATGAAAAATGGGGAGATTGCTGTGCAGAGGAACTAACGGAAGAGGAAAGATATAGTATATGGTTTACTAGAAATTATGAGACCGGGATGGAGTATAATCCTAATATCATTCCAAATTTTGAAGATCCTAATTACGAACCAACTCCAAAAAGAAAATTAAAGGTTACATTGAGCGAGAAATATTTGGATTTTGTTCTGGATAATGTGATCTCAAAATCCATTAAAGTCAGTATACCAAGGCCGATGGAAGACGGTAAGACATTTTGGGTAAAATTAGGACCAATTGTTACTATTGATGTGAAATTGGAAGTTCTTGAGAAATATAGCAGATCTGCTAAATTTAAGGTGATGTTTGATTGTTATGAAATTGAAAGGGTCTTTCATATTCCCATCGAATCAGCACCTACTGCAATTAGGGATAAATTATACCATAAACTCTCAAATCTTGTTTATAATACATTTATTGAAAATGGTAGAAGAGATGAGATTTCGAAGATGCATGAGGATAAGCATAAGTTAATGATCGAGAATATAAAAACCTCAACAGAATTTACTAATAAAATAAACAAAGATAAAAATTAACATGAAAAATTTAGGGACGGATTATAAAGATGAATTAATTAAGTTACTTGAGGATCAGGTGGCACAACTCTCAATTATGTCAAAAATTGAACTTGGAGATGATGTGATTAGTGAGATTAATAGACTGAGGTCTAATATTAAGAATGAATCTCGAGTAAGTATCGATCAAAAATACCAAGATTTATTAAAGGATATTTTGGAGAATGGTGTAAAAAAAGAAGACAGAACAGGAACAGGAACACTATCAGTATTCGGAAGACAAATCAGACATGGAATGTCAGAGGGGTTTCCTTTATTGACAACTAAAAAGATGCACTGGAAATCAATTGTAACAGAGTTACTTTGGTTTTTAAGAGGAGACACGAATATTAAGTATTTGGTTGATAATGGATGTAACATATGGAACGGAGACGCATATAAGCGGTATTGTGGTAATTGGAAGCCAATAAAAGAAGATTGTGGTGGGGGTTTAACTCCATATACACAAGAAGAATTCATCAACAAAATCAAAACAGATGATGAGTTTGCTAAGAAGTGGGGTGAATTAGGCCCAATTTATGGTAAGCAATGGAGAAGGTGGGAAATTGTCAATACAGCTAAGATATTCAATGAACCTTCAAATATTTTTCCGGGTAATAAGGAAGTTACATTTGATTATATAGACCAAATTGCAAATCTAATCAACGACCTTAAAACAAACCCAGACTCAAGACGATTAATGGTTAATGCGTGGAATGCATCAGAACTAAATCGAATGGTACTTCCCCCTTGTCACTATGGATTTCAAGTTTATACGAGAGAGTTGAGTGAAGGTGAAAGAAGTATTTTATATTCTAAAAAAATGGAAGGATATGTTGATACCGATGATGTAAAAACAACTGAACATTACGATAGAATGAATATACCTAAAAGAGCAATCTCTTTAATGTGGAATCAGCGTTCGGTGGATACATTTTTAGGTTTACCATTTAACATTGCTTCATACGGATTACTACTATTAATGATTGCAGACGAAGTAAATATGGTTCCTGATGAATTAATTGGTAATTTAGGAGATGTTCATCTATATTCAAACCACATTGAACAGGCAAAAGAACAGATCAAAAGAGAACCATTTCCTCTTCCAAGAGTATTTGTTAGAGATGGAATTGAATCATTTGGAAGTGACGATATAATTTTAGAAAATTATCAATCACACCCAGCAATTAAAGCACCTTTAAGTAATTAAAAAACAAAAACTATGACAACATTAAAACTGAGAAATCTTCTCTTACGCTCTTCTGATCATAATCCATATTCAGGTAAATTATCTAAAAAAGAAAATGTATTAGCTGCAATAGAGTTAGCTAAATTATTTAAAGATTTTGCAGATAAAGGACAAACTGAAGAAGCTATGAATATCGAAAGTAATCAATGGGTTGAAGTAATAAGCAAGCTACAATCACACCCAGCAATTAAATCGCCTCTATCAAATTGATAAAACGAATGAATAAGAATAAAAAGTTTGGATTTCACTTTGTGACAATTACAGAATCCGATATTGAAAATGAGGTCAGAAATCTTGTTAATGAGATAAGTGAAGAAAAAATTAGTGAATATATTTTTAATGGTGAAATCTTATATAAAACTGGTGGTTATGGGCATTCTTTCGGTAAGGGGTATTACTATGAATACATAACAAAGAGTGGATTACGAGCAACAGAGTATTCATCCGGTGAATGGATCATTGGTAACAAATGTTTTCATTACGATAATGGTGAATTCATTATAGACGAAATTCAAAAAATAAATGATAATAATATTAAATGTGATGAGTTAATATTCCCAATGATAAAAAATATAAATTCTAAAACCTTATCAGAAGAACTTGAATCAATAAAACCTATATAAATTATAATACCTTAGATGGATAAATGGATTAATAAATACTAAACACAGTTTTATTATGATTCAACTATGGAGATATGATTCACTTCCAGCAATTAAAGCACCTTTAACTAATTAAAAGTACGAAAACTTTAAATATCAAAGATGATGCGGGTCCTCCTGAATTCACAAATAATATTAATAAAAAGACAATATGAAACTTTTAACCTAATTTAAACTTAAATATTATGATGAAATTTATAAAAAAACTAAACTGGACTGGATTTTCAATAGTTTTCTTAATAACATTAATGGGATCTTTATTAAGAAAGCAAGATGATACCATATATGAAAGCTTATTGGTTTTCCTATTGATAGGGTTTCCGTTATCTTTACTCTTCCTATTTTTAGGAATTGATGAAAAAAAAGAAAAATAAAAAATGAAAAATAAAAAAAGAAAATATTTAAAAATCGAGAAAACGATAATTGCAACAGGCGGAGAAAATTACGAGACTTATGACTGTTCTGTTCATGGAGTTTTTCAGAAAAGAAAAGACGTTGATGATGGTAAATGTCCATATAAGTGTGAGGGCATTGTTTCAAAAATTGATAACATAGAGGAGCTTAGAGTTCAATTTAAAAAAGAACTGGGTTTTTAATAATAGATTTGAAATAATAAATAATGGGAAAAAGTAAAAAGTTTTTAGAGAATTATTTAAATGCATATTCTCCGGTTGCTCAGGAAACTGAGGGTCAAAATATATGGATTAACTATGTAAAAGATTTTGCTGATGTGGTTAAATTAGATGCATATGGAACTGCATACGCAATCAAAAAGAGAAATAATAGGGATAAATCAATTCCATACAAAGTAGTTATAGAAGCACACTGTGACGAAATTGCCTGGATAGTTACTTATATTGAGAGTGATGGGTTTTTAAGAGTAAAAACACACGGAGGATCGGATAACATGATAGCTCCATCAAAAACCGTTCTTGTGCATACACACGATGGCAAGAAAATTCCTGGGGTTTTCGGTTCCCCTGCAATTCACATGAGAGAAAAAAGAACCGATATGGGAAGCGAAGTTCACGAGCTTTGGGTGGACCTTGGAGTAGACTCTGCTGAAAAGGTTAAAAAACTCGGGATTGGTGTTGGTAATATAGTTACCTTTGACACTGAGTTTAGTGAAATTGGTGACTATTATGTCGGTAGATCTTTAGATAACAAGATAGGTGGCTATATCATTGCCGAGACTCTTAAAAACCTTAAGAATAAGGATCTTCCGTACGATTTATATGTGGTTAACTCGGTTCAGGAAGAAGTCGGCTTATTTGGAGCTAGATTGATCGCACAGACAATTAAACCTGATGTTGCTCTTGTTCATGATGTTTGTCATAATACAAACCATCCAAACACTATAAAGGCTAAAGACTGTGATGTTAAAGGAGGTGAAGGTCCTTGTGTAGAATACACTGCACAGAATCATAGGAAGATCATTAACCTTTTTAAATCGGTTGCTGAAGAAAATGATATTAAGTTACAGGATACGATAGGTTCTTACGGAAATGATACTGTTTCATTTTTTCTAGAAAACATTCCAACAGCAATTTTAGCATCGCCTTTAAAGTATATGCATACAACTGTGGAAATGGTTCATAAAAAAGATGTAAAAAACGCTATAGAGATTTTCACAAAGTCTTTAGAAAAAATAACACCTGAATGGATTGATGATGTAAAAAATCCAAAAATATCTTTTAAATATTAAAAAATGATACAGAAGATGGGAAGAGTTAATAATTATAGTAAGTACCCCAATATAGGATATAAGATCTCCAAATCTTTAAAAAAAGATATCGGAACGTCTAAAACTACTGAAAAAATTATGAATCAATATTCAAATTTAATCACAAATAAAAAATCGAGTAACAATTCAAAGAAGAGTAGTTATGAGCCGAAATTGGAATTTGACATCAATAAGATCTTAATGGATCATATTAATTTTGTCTGGAAATCTTATTATAGGTTAATTAGCAAAATAACAGATTTAATTTCCGGTAAATCCAGAATTAATCTAAATCTAGGTCGAAATAGAAAAAAAGTTTCGGAGCCAAATAAAATTGAATATGAGACAATTGGTTCTGCTTTAAAAAAATAACGACTAATTCCTATCTGGAAATAAAGGATCTGGTTTAATTACCTGGTCCTTTTTATTTTTTAAATATTCTAAAGCAGTAGATCCCATTTGATCCATAAGTTCCAGTATTTTATATCCGGTTAATTTATCATCAGAATCTTTAGCATTCCTAATAGGAGATAAAGCATTCATAGAATCTAACTTTTTTGCTATGTAATCTAAATATTCTTTACATGGTTTCATAAACTATATACCTAAATATTTTTTTAACACGTAACATATTATTAAATTTGCAACGTTATTAATTAAAAAAGTTATTTAGAATAATGGAGTATGTTAAATTTTCCGAAATTATAAGCTTATTAAAGAGCCAATCAGACAAAGTTAATGCTGCATACAATCTAAAAATAGACCTAATTGATTTTAATGATGAATTAAATCGGGTCATAGATATTTTAATCAAAGAAGTTTATGGGGATGAAGGTTATGAATGGTTTACGTGGTTTTGTTATGAGAATGATTTCGGCGAGAAGGATTGGAGCGGATTACCTTTATATAAGAAGATAAATGACGAAATTGTTAAAGTCGAGGAGGTAAAAAAAGACAGATTCGGAGCCCATGACGAGGAAGGAAATCCAATATGTTATTCAATAGAATCTACTTGGGAATATCTTGAGAAATATCACAATAGAATACCAAAGGATCCCTGGAAAAAAATTGAAAATTCATTTAAAAAGAAAAAGAAGTAATTCATGAAAGTTATATTTTTAGATTTTGATGGGGTTCTTAACATAATACCAAAAAGTTATGATCAATTTGGTGGAACCTTTCATGATGAATTTGTTGAGAATCTAAAATCCATAATAGATCAAACTGGAGCTAAAATTGTAGTCAGCTCTACTTGGAGGCTTAGCGGAATTTCATTTTTGAGAGATATGTGGAAGTTTAGAAACTATCCCGGGGAAATCATAGGAACAACACCGGATACTAATTTTACAAGAGGTCATGAAATACAAATGTGGTTGGACAGAAATCCGGATGTTGAAAATTATGTTATATTGGATGACGATAACGATATGCTGGATTCACAAATACCAAACTTTGTAAAAACATCGGAGAATTTCGATCATATGGATTGTGTAGATATAGGATACGGTTTAACCAAAATCTGTACCGATAAAGCTATAAAAATTTTAAAAAAATAAATATATGTTAACAAAAGAATTTATTGGGGATGCCAAGAATTTCAGAAAACAATTGAAATGGATGTCCATTATCTGTTGGATTTTCACACTAGTTTTTATCTTTGCCCCAAATAACAAAGAAAATGAAGACTATTCTTGGATAGTTATAACTTTCGGCGGAGCTATTTTTACTGTACTATACCTTAATATGAATTCAAAAATTAAGGAATTTGAGAAATTAAATAGAGAAGATGAAAATGCTGAACTCTCTAAAGAAAATGAAAGCACAGAATAAAACTAGAACAAGAGGTAATGTGATAGTTGAAGATATTAAAATCGGAGACGTACATTACGAGTACGAGTATGGAGTGGCCATCAAATGTGAGGTTATCACTTTGCCGGAATTAAATGAGGATGGTCAATATGAATGGGAAAGCAGAAACTTAGTCAGCGGTAGTATTATAAACTATCTTGTGGATCCAGAATACCCACATTATTCTGTTAATCTCTATGATTATGAAGCGTATAATATAAAAAATTTCATCTAATGGAAAATGATAAAAAATACGAAAAGATAAAAGTCGAGAAACGAATTTTTTACGATCGAAAAAATACTCCCTTTAAATGGTGTGATATAAAACACCTAGATTTGGAAGATGATGATATATTTACAATTGGATGGGTTGAACCATATTATTCCGAAAATGAATCTTGGGATGGTCATTATAATGCACACATCATCAGAATGAGTGAGGAAACTGACGAGGAATTCGAAAAAAGAGTCGAAACAATCGAGAGGTCTCAAAAATTAGCAAAGGAAAGGAGATATGAAACCTATCTAAGACTAAAAAAAGAGTTTGATTGTGAAGAATAACCAAATACTGATATAAATTAATATACTATGAAACGTTCTCATTTTTTAAAAAGATTGGTTCAAATAGGTGCGGGAATATTTATTGCTACTCCCCTACTTTCTTCCGAATCTAAGGAATCCAATATGAGTCAAATTAAAAAATATAAATTTGATGATTTATTTTATCGTTCTGACGGAAACCCAAGATTGATTTACCCAAAAACAGAATCTGAATTTTATAAAGAGGTTTACTCAAAAGTTTCTGATAGAACATCGGATTCTGCAGAAACATATCTTCCAGTTCATCGGTTAATGATCCCGATAAAGGATGAATATAGTGAGGATGAACTTAAGCCTATTATTTACTATTTCGAAAATGTCTATAGCAAGTGTGATAATTTTTCAAATAGAGTAGGATCTATTTTTAGAATGACCCAGGATAAACCCGATAGAATGTATCTAGAGGTTTTTTTAGGTTATTCCTTTAATAAGATATAAAAAGTAGTTAATTATGCCAAAATTAAATGTAGATTTTGAAACTGAATATATCATATGCTCTGCTATATGGTATAAAGAAATTCCGTTAAAAAAACCGGAGATTTTAGAAGTTCGTGGATCTAGACCATATAATATTAAATCTGGTGTTGTTGTTTGCGGGTGGAGACATTCAAATTGCATACATCAAATTGTTTCAATAACTGGACTAAGATCAGTTTATAGTGAAATTGGAGAATATATTCAAGGATTTTTAACCAATAAAAATAGGTTTGTTGATAGAAAAGAGGGATGGATGATTGCAGAGAAATCCAATCAGATAATAAACAAAGAAAGTGGAATGGAAGGATTTTTATATTCTGAAGATTTATATTAAAAAATATTAAAGAGAAATAAAAATGATAAAAAATGAAACGTTATCTGAAAAATGGTTTAAATTTAGAAGATATTATTTCAAGGACGGATTTATAGATATCTGGTTTGGAGACTGTGCAGATAATCCAAATTCAGATAAAAAATCACATTGGAATTTAAATGCATTTGCAACTTACGCTAGATTAAACGGAGGTGGAAAATGGACATCTAATATGGCTAGAAGGTCAGTTATTTTATCCGATGAATTTGAGGATAAACCAGTTCAAGAGGTTTGGAACGATTTAACTTACACAGAATAATAATAAAAAATGGCAAATAAACCCAAAATAGTTTATAGAGAGAAATATTACAACGGAACGGTTGTTAATAAAAGTGAGATTCAGAGACTTATTAATGAAAATATAGACAAGATCACTACGGAGATCAAAGAAAGAACCAAGTACCAAGACGGAAAGGAAACTATAGTTATCAAGATAATATTATAAAAGAAATGAAAGTTATATTTTTAGATAATGATGGAGTTATATGTCTAAGTAATAATTGGGGAAGTAGACATAAGAAAGCCACAAAATACTTCAAGCTGAATCCCGAAGTCGAATTCACAGAAAGACCAGTAGAGGTAAGATTTGATAATTTTGATAAAAAAGCCATCTTGGTCCTTAATAAAATTCTAGAGGAAACCGAAGCAGAAATCGTGGTTTCTTCTGATTGGAAAAAGCATGCGACACTAGAGGATCTTGGAAATTATTACATTTCACAGGGAATAATAAAGAAACCAATCGCAACAACTCCAGATCTCGATGTTTTTGATTGGCTCACTTATGAACTTTTTAGCGGAAAGGGATGGTCAGAAAGAAAAAGAATCCTTGAAATTAAGGAATATCTAAGGTTAAACCCTAATGTGGATAAATGGGTTGCTGTCGATGATCTGGATATGAGCAATGAATATAATGGAGGTTATGGTCTTGATAATTTTGTACTTGTCTCAAGATCTAGCGAAGGTATAAAACAAATGGGAATAAAAGAGAAGATAATTAATTTTTTTAAATAGATAAGATATGATTAAAAAAAAGTTACTTGATTTAATTTATAAATATAAAAAATTCATCAAAAAGGATTATTATTTGCAGGGTACACGTAATGAGGTTTCAAGCAGTCTTGATGACTACCCAAGAGGTCTTGATGAATCATTTCTATTTGATTTCAAAAACTACCAATCAGGATATTCTAATATTAATAACACTTCAATTTCAACATTTTTTATAAATGGATCAGATTCGTCAGAATCTGATAACGATTCTAAAAGTTCTGGTAACGTTATAAAAAAAATTGGGGTTAAACCGATAGATGTTTTGAATGAACTTGAGACTATACCAACCCCATGGACCCTCTCCAATTTAGATGACAAGATAGAAGTTCTTGAGTATAAAAGAGATTTAATAACTCAGAAATATTCAAGGAGAGAGGTCGAAGCTATGATAGAAAGATTACATAATAGAAAAAAATGGGACAAACATAGAATTTTCTTCGAAGGGTTTCAAAATACAACAGATGAAAAAATAGAAAAGTTATTAAACAAATATGATCTTGTTATGAAAACCTCTGATCTTTTCGTACCTGAATTTCCTGATATTGCTATTTCAATCATGAAGAGTTACACTGATGAAGTAATGTCTATATGTAAAAAGAAGCCTGTATTTTATGTGATAGCAGAACCTGATAAATTTAGAAAAGCTTACGAAAAGAGGGACCCGATTTTATTGGTCCAAAGTCCGTTCGGTTTCTATTGGCAGATATTAGGAGCTTGGGATAAGGAGATGATTCTTCTGAGCGAATTATAGAAAGTCATATATGTGAACATTACCAAGTCTGAGATAACCATGATATATAATGCAACAAAACCAAGATACGGAAGACTGAAACATTGGCCAATAGTTTACAATTAAACGTTTAATCTGAGGTATATATAACATGGAAAATAAGATACATAACTTTTCAACTTTTATAAAATTATATGAAAGTGATGCAGACATTAATATTATTATCGGGGATTCAACAACCCCAATAATTCTAAAAAATTCAAAATCATTAGATGTAATAGGTAACGCTTCATCCGAGAGATCTTTATGGAAAAGTGGAATGAATGTTAAACATTTAAAAGAAGCTGTTGCTAAATATCAGGTTAATGAAAATGTTAGAAATGTTGTTATTAATATTGGAACTAATGGGGGGTTTAATTTTAAGGACGATATAAAAGGTTTGGTTAAGGAAATAAAAAGGGCCTTTCCTAAAGCTAATCTTTTTGCTGTACAAGGATCTTGGGGATGGGGAGGAAATAAAAAAGTAACTCCGATAACTGTTAAGAAATATTATGATATATTTAGAGCTGAGGGTGTTAATGTGCTAGAACCACCAATAGGAGATGTAGCAGATCCACATATTAATCTTCCAATATATTCTCAAATTGGTTCAGCTATAGATAAAACTTTAACTGGAGGACTTGAAGATTTAGCTAACACATCAAAAAAGGAGGATCCAATTGTTAAAAAAGTACAGTCAAAAGAGGATGAGTCAATACAATCCAATATCATAGTTAGACCTGGCGACCCTTATAAGTATAAAGTTGAAAATGATCACTGGCTAGCTAAGAGAGACAATCATACCAGATGGTACGAGATAACAGGAAGGGACTTCAAACCAACATATCAGGTTTCAATAGATACGCTAGATAACGAGAACCCAACTGCTAGAACTAAAAACGCTCCAAAGAGAACAAAATCTGCATAAGGGACTATAATATATAAAATTATATAAAATGGCAAAAAGAATAGAGCTAATTGATTTCCACGCAGAATGGTGTGGCCCATGCAAAGTGATGAATCCTATTATAAATTCTCTTATGGAAGAATATAATAAAGATGGTTCTGATGTTGAAATAAAGAAATCTGATGTTGATGAAGAAACGGATTTAGCAGCGGAGTATGGAATAAGATCCATACCAACTCTAGTTTTTCTTAAAGATGGATCAGAAGTTTACAGGATTTCTGGAACACAGAGAAAAGAAGAACTTGTAAATAAAATAGAAGAATTACTAAAAGACTAGATAAGAAAATTAAAAATCTCATAAAATAAATTTTATGAGATTTTTTTATTAATTATTTTAATAGATTGTAGAATTTCTGAAATTTCATTATCCTGTCGTCTAGACCTATGCTACCTCCATTAACTCTAGTCGAAACTTTGGCTACTGTTTTAGTATCAGAACCCAGATCGCATATATCAAATATTTTATTTTTCCAGAAAAACCATGCAGCTGACATTAGTTGATATTTTGTTGCTACTAATTCAGGATTATCTAATATATTATCATCTACAAATTTATCAAATTCCAAGTAATGAGATTTCCCAGTTAATTGGATTGCTCCTCTACCTCTATATTTCCACCCATCACCGGATGACTCGTTGCCATTCCCCATTCTAGAAGAATAAACCCTATTCGCTATTTTCTGTGGATTTCTGTTATATGATTCGTTAAGGTTTCCCGGGAAGTATTTAGGAAAAACGGCCTTTAGTCTAGCAGAAGAATAATTTAAATTCTCTTCGAACACTTTAAATCCTCCTGATTCATGTGCACATTGTGCTAAAAAATGTGACAGTCTAAGAACTGTATTGATGCCAAATTTCTCGGCAGTTTCCGGTATTTGTGATATTATATAATCAGGAACATGTCCTTTAAGTGCTTCTAATTTAAATTTAGTAGAGACTACCTTATTTTTATCCGATTCGGACGGAAATAATTTTTTCCATGTTTCATCTCCAACTACACCATCATCAGCAAGCCCATTTAATTTTTGCCACTCTTTCACTTTAGCCTCTGTTCCAGATCCGAAGTCTCCGTCTGGAACTATCCCTAGTTTAGTCTGAAGTTTTTTAACTTCTTCTCCTTTAGATCCTTTTTTTAATAACATAATAGTTTTTTTCATTTATATATTCTAATAATAGATAATTCTTAACCTATTATTTTTTTATCCCGGATTCTTTATATAAATTTGCACTATAATAGAAAAAGAATAAAATATGAAAATGAAATTAAGTTTATTTATTACAATTCTATCGGTCTTTTTTAGTCTGAGTATAAAAGCAAATCAAGTATATGAATACTATCCAAATTCATATTACTACAATCAAAAAGATGAGGATCCAGATGATTTGATTCTGACGCTGGAAAATCTATACAAAAGGATTTTAAAATCCGGAATAGAGTTTCCCGATATTGCTTTTGCTCAAGCTATTCTCGAGTCTGGATATTTTAAGAGTAAGATCTCTAAATCAAATTCCAATATATTTGGTATGAAAATGCCTAAAAAAAGGCCAACAACAGCAAAGGGAGAAAAAAGAGGATTTTCTTTTTATGAAACATGGCACGATAGCGTGGATGATTATAAATTATATCAGGAAAGAATTCTAAAAAGAGGAAATATCACTAGGACAGAATACTTAGAAAAATTAAATAGAAACTATTCTTCTAACTCTTCATACAGCATAAAGATAAAAGCTATTATAAAAAAGCATAAGGATATAATAGGAGAAATTCCATCAGATAAGAGTGACGGTAAATTTTAGAATTGGTGACGGAAATCAAACCAGGAGTTTTTGCTACGTAGATGATCTAGTAGAGGGAATTTATAGACTCCTTCTGAGTGATTATAGTTATCCAATGAATATAGGGAATCCGGAAGAAGTAACGATAAAACAATTTGCTGAAGAGATCATAGAATTAACAGGATCTTATAATAAGATTCAATACAAATCTCTTCCGCAGGACGATCCTAAAAAGAGAAATCCTGACATAACGAAGGCAAAAAATATACTTGGATGGGAACCAGTGATTAAAAGAGCAGAAGGTTTAAAAAAAGACATTAGAACACTTCAAAAGATTAAGCGATGAGCGAAAAGCCTAAATGTTACACTTGTAAATATAGAAAAAATTTAATTGGTGATGCACACTCTAAATGTGATGCTGAGATTAAAGATGGTGACGTAAAGATCCATGTTAATCAATGGTCATTTCTATTCCCATATAACTACGATCCAATTTGGATCAAGTCATGTAAAAAATATGAATCTAAAATAGAAAAAAATGAAATACATAAGCATTGATATCGAGACCAGTGGTCTCGATATCGAAAAAAATCAGATACTTTCGATTGGAGCAATAATCGAAGACACTGAAAAAAAATTACCCTTTGACGAATTACCTAAATTTCATGTGGGTATATTAAGACAGGATATATCTGGATCTCTATTTGCCATTAATATGAATCGGGATCTCATAGAGACTTTGGTTGAATACCAAACTGCAAAATCACAGGATGAAAAGAATGATATTGTTCATATGACAGGTATGCAATTTTTAAAAGAAGAAGATGTCGTAGAAGCATTCCATGATTTTCTATATGAAAATGGATTAGTATCAGTCTCTTCTCTAGATACTCCTATGAAAGTGATTAATGGAAAATCATACCCAATCTTAACTTCTAGAATGACTCCTGCACAGATTAATGTCGCAGGTAAGAATTTCGGAACTTTTGATAAGCTTTTCCTGGAAAGATTGCCTAGATGGAAGCAAGCAATAAGAATTAGACAGAGAATTATAGATCCTGGCGTATATTTTATAGATTGGAAAGATGACGATTCTGTTCCTTCTCTAGATTTATGTAAGGAAAGAGCAGGATTGAAAGGAAAGGTAACACATAATGCACTTGAGGATGCATGGGATGTTATAGAATTATTAAGAAAACAATATTAAAAAAAATAGATTATGTCTTCACGAACAATATTAAATTTAGTAAACCCAAAAGACATTTGGAGTTTAAAATATGAAATAATTAAATTCCCGGACGGTCAACAGAATGTGAAATTTACCAATATGCTTTTTCCGAAAATAGCCGGAGAGGAATCGGTTACGATAAAATCAAGATTGAATAACTTTAGAGATTTAGAGATTATCATATGTGCAAACCAAGCTTTAAAAGAAATTGGGTTTAAATCAGTGGATCTTTATGTTCCGTATTTTATTGGATCTAGAAGTGATAGAAAATTTGAAATGGGAAGTGTAAATTACCTTAAAAAAGTTATTTCACCAATTATCAATGCTCAAGGATTTAATAGAGTTACAGTAACGGATCCTCATTCTGATGTTTTAGAAGCATGCTTAGAAAACTACACTAAGATTAATAATTACGAACTAGTTAAATTTGCACTAACAAAAATTGACAATAGAAACGGTGCACGTGATAGAGTATGTCTAGTCAGTCCAGATTCTGGAGCTTATAAGAAAGTTTTTGACGTAGCCCAGAATTTCCAAATAGAAAATATAATTACTGCTAATAAGATAAGAGACCTTTCTATTGGTAAGATTATTAAAACAGAAATCCCAGAGCTTATTAAAAAGGGTTTAAATTACATTATCGTAGATGACATATGTGACGGGGGAAGAACGTTCAACGAGCTTTCTAAAGCGATTAAAGAGAAAGATCAGGATGCTAAAATATATCTAGTTGTAACGCACGGTATATTTTCAGCCGGGTTCGATGAGCTAAATAAAAATTTCGAAGGAATTTTTACAACTAATTCTTATTCAGACTTAGAAGATTTAAAAGGAGATACAAGTAAAGTAACACAAATGAACATATTTTAATTAAACAATAATAATATAATGAATCCACTACTTTTAACAGATGGTTATAAAACAGGACACCATCAACAATACCCAGAAGGAACAGAACTAGTTTACTCTAATTTCACTCCAAGAAGTAATAAATATGCACCTTCTGGTTGTGACGCAGTCGTTAGCTTTGGAGAGCAGATGACGATGATGCAAATACACGAAGCTTTTGAAAAAGAATTTTTCCAACACGGTCTAGAAAGAGATCTTATGTTAGTTAAAAGAAAAAACGATCCAACTTATCTAGTTCCAGTTGTTGAAGAAATGAAAAAAGAACTTTCAATGTATCTGGGATCTGATTACGATGTAACGCACTTCCAGGAATTATGGGATCTTGGATATCTTCCAATCCACGTTAAAGCTATAGATGAAGGTAGCTTAGTTCCTATTAGGGTTCCGGTTTTAACCATATACAACACACACCCTAAGTTCTATTGGGTTACCAATTATCTAGAAACTATATTATCAAATCTTTTATGGAAACCGATGACTTCAGCAACCATCGCACACCAATACAGAAAGATTCTTACAAAATGGCAAGAAAAAACAGATGCCGAAAAATCTTGGTTCGTTGATTGGCAAGGTCACGATTTCTCTATGAGAGGGATGGACTCGGTAGAGGCTGTAATCTCTTCCGGTGTTTCTCACCTTACTTCTTTCTTGGGATCTGATAGCTTACCAACTATTTACGGAGCTCGTAAATACTATCATGCAGAAGGAATGGTTTGTGGAAGTGTAAATGCAACTGAACATTCTGTAATGTGCGCAGGAGGAAAGGAAGACGAACTAGAAACTTTTAGAAGACTCATTAAGACATATCCTACTGGGATTCTATCTGTGGTATCGGATACATGGGATTTGTGGAAAGTTTGTACTAGTCATGTCAAAGAATTAAAGGATGAAATTCTATCCAGAGATGGTAAATTGGTAATTAGACCTGATAGTGGGGATCCAGTAGATATCTTATGCGGACTTAATACCAATCCAAAAGCGCTAGAAGCATTTAAGTATTACGATGATGTTGACGAATGGGATAGACCTGAATTTAAGGGTGTTATTGAACTTTTATGGGATGTTTTCGGCGGGGAGGTGAACGAGCAGGGATATAAGGTTTTAGATCCTCATATCGGTGCAATTTATGGAGATTCTATTACATTAGAAAGAGCAGAAGAAATTTGTAGAAGATTAGCAGAAAAAGGATTCGCATCAACCAACGTTGTTTTAGGAATTGGTTCATTTACATATCAGTACAATACACGTGATACTTTCGGTTTCGCAATGAAAGCAACCTACGTAGAAGTAAATGGAGAAGCAAGAGAAATCTTCAAAGATCCTATTACAGATGATGGTATTAAAAAATCTGCAACCGGTTTATTATCAGTATTTAAAAATGACGTTGATGGTAAATATGAATTATACGATCACTGTGATTGGGAAAGAGAAAATCAAGGTGAACTAAAAACAATATATCTAAATGGTGAATTTAAAAATAGAACAACTCTAGAGGATGTTAGAAATCGTCTAAAAGAAAGTTTAAAGAATTCATAGATAAATTTAGAATATAAAATAAAAAAACCTAGAATTTTAAAGTTCTAGGTTTTTTATTTTTTTTTATTTTGTCCTTATTTTATTAAATATCTCTTTTACCTGGATATCCTAATTTTTGATGGACTCTTTCGAAAAGATCCCTCTGCTTCGATTCTTTTAAATATTGAGAAAGATCTCTTACTCTATCATAATCTTCAGCATCTAAAGCCTGATCAATTAGAGCCATTAGATCTCTTTTTGACATATTTTCGTAATCTACTTCTCCTTCTTCTTCCGGCTCATTATCAGATGGAGATTCGAAATCCCCATTTTTTATAGCATCCTTATAATCATTAATCTCTTCTACAACCTCATTGATTAGTTTTTGAATAGCATGTTTACCTCTAGGATCGTCGCTAAGAATATAGAATATGGTATCTAAGAATTGTTTTGCTGGTAATAACATAAGTTTACCAAAAACGTGTTCTCTTAAATTCTCAACCTTGTTAGATTCGGGAAATCCATTTATAAAATCTCTAAGATCTGCAGCAATTTCAGGACCGTATCTAAGATCCTCGATTTCATCTGCTAATGAATCCGTATTTGAAATTATAATCTCTGCATCTTCCTCATCGTCCGGTATCGCATTAGCTGCGATTAGTTCGTAGATACCTTTAACCGTTTCATGAAGCAGCATAGCAAAATCTGTACCCAATGCATGAATAGTTGGTTTAGTCTCATCAAAAAGATCTTCCACGTCGTCTTCTGGTAAATCTGAGCTATTCATTAACTTATCTAGGATGTCTTGTGCATTCTCTTCGTTCTCTTTAGAGTCTTCCGGAGTTTCCCATTCCACTTTAACAGATCCGGAGAATCCTGATTTATCTCTAGCCCACATTTCTTTTTGAACCTCCATTGGTATGTTCCAATCAAAAAACCCAGCAATTTCTGTTATCTTATTAAGCAAATCGACGTATTTTCTGCCATTTTCTCCCCCCATTATTTCCTCCAATCCATCAACAACTTCAGGTAAATTTAGCATAAGTTTCGTGTTCTTTGCTTCTCCTTGAGTTATATTGTTTGCAATCTTTCTCTTATGTATTTCCGAAATAATGCCAGCATCTTCAAGTTGTTTCAATTGAGGCATTTCCATAGGCTCTGGTTGGACTTTCTCCATCATGTCCTTAATTGCTCCAGGTTTGGGAAATCTAATTTTAAGTTCAACCTCATCCAATATACTTCCATACATTGCTCTTATTGCTTTTTCTGCAAGTTTTTCTAGTTCTTTTTCCTTTCCAGATTGTATTTGTCTAGCTTGTGAAACGAAACTCATAAAACGAGGGATATCTCCTCCGTGTCTTCTAGCAAGCTCTGCATTTCTTTCTTCTGCTCTTCTTTCAACATCAGAAAGATATCCCCCTTCTTTACCACCTTCTCCTGGTATAGCAGGATTTCCTTTAAGAGATGCTTCCTCTATTCTTTGGTTAATTTTATTAATCTTCATACTTTTCTTTTAGTTTGCTTAAATTGAAATTTATTGGTGCTTTAGTTTTTCTAAGTTCCTCCATGAATCTTTTCATAACGTCATTAACCTTAGCCTTCGGAGCAGGTTCAACTGAAGGTTTATCTCTTCTGATTGGACTTGGCCTAGATGGGGTCGGGGTTGGTGTAGTCCCCGGTCTGGTTTTTGGTATAGTAATAGGCTCTGCAGGCTTAGTTGAAGGCTGATTAGCTGTTTTAGTAGCCAAAAACTCATCAATTTTAGTGATAATTTTCATATTATTTGATTTTGATTTTTGATATATATCTAAATTAAAATATTATAGATATGAATAAAATTAAAAGTTTCCATGGGTTTTTTGAAGTTGCCCCTTTGATGGAGAATATTCAAGCTGCAAAAGATTATTTAATTAAAAAATATGCAGAGAAGAAGAAAGTTAAACCATCAGAATTGAGTGATGAAGAAAAGAAAGAAATTTTAATGGATCGTAAATTTATTGAAATTAAGAATCTTCTTAGTAAACAACCTGGGTATGTCTTCCCTTTCTTAGTATTTTACATAGAACAAAAAGCTCATATGGAGGAACTAGAAGAAATATTAACATACCTTACTAGATTCAAAGGACAGCTTTCAGAGCTTAGTATGCCAGTAGGAGATTTTACCAAGGTAGTTCCTGATGATGAAGATCATAGACCAGGATATGAACGTTTGGGTGACGAATTAAGAAATATAGAAAGAAGAAGAAAACTTAAGGAGTTTTACAATGAGCTAACTCCTAGAATGAAAAAAGCATTTAATAGAGCATCCAAAGAAGAACTTGATGAATTAACTACCATTTCAAATCAGTTAAAAGGATTGAAAGATGTAGTAGACGACGAGGGTACTGTTAAAAACGCATGGAAGACTTTCTCCAAAACTATGAAGAAGTACGATCATGTCGAATTATATCCTCAATATAGCGACGAGAAAGTTGCATTAAAAGACCTTATCCAAGATGCTTTAGATCACATAAAAACTTGGGGTCAAGATGAAAATGGTTTACTTAAAAGTCTAAAAGAACTTGGTCCAAAAGCAGGGATATTATATTCAAAAGGTGGATATATTGCGATGTCAGCTAGAACACCAGAGGCTCAGAGAGCAGTATGTGCAGATACAAACTGGTGTATTAGAACAGATTCAACATTTTGGTCTTACGGTAAAGGAAGAGTACAGATTAACATTCTTAACAAAAAATTACCAATAACGAACGATTTAAGCTTAATTGGAATGACAGTAAACCCAGACGGAACTATACATACCGATGCAAATAGACCAAACAATAGACTTAGGGATAAAAATGGTAACTATTTCAGAAATTATATAGATGCTCTAAGAGGACTTGGATATCCTGAAGATTTGATATCTGAGGTACAAAATAAATTTGAAAAGGAGTGTGACATTAAATTAGCATTGGAATATTATTACAGAGAAGGGGAAAGTCTTACACCGTCAAAAATTATACATTCATTAATTTCGATGAACAAAGGTTTCCTATCTGGAGTAATGTCAGAGGAAGATTGGAAACAAGTTTCTGGTATTGTAGCCGAAATTATAGCTAAGGATAAAGGTTTATCTAAATCAACTTTTATGAAAATGTTCACAGAATTTGGAATTTATACAGAAGCAACATTTAATGTTTTTGATGCTCTTGTAGGAAAGGAGTATACAAAAGAGGAGATGGAAAAAATTAAAGAAACCTCACTAGACGGGATTCAAGCTATGGAGGATATACTAAATTTGGATGATCTAGATTCACTTGGGGTTAAGGAAAGGGACATTATCGATATGGAAAATATAGTAGCTAATAGAGACTGGATAATTGAACAGTTTGATAAAAGAATTTAAATATATAGTTATATGGAAAAAATACTTGGTTATAAAACATTCGAATCTAATTCTTCTGAATTTGAACTCGACGAAGGTAGAAAATGGTATTCTCTTAATGATAGTACTAAGGAAATGTATGACTCATTCAGAAATAGCATAGAAGGAGGAGACTTAAAATCCATCGGAGTTGATGTTTATGAAATAAGATATAGAGAGGTAGTTCTAGAAAGAAGAACCGGTCCTATGGCAAAGGTTGCTATATTTAAAAACGAAGAGGGTGAATATTGCTATGAGTACCTTTCGTCTAAATTGGGGGTTGAAAGATATAACCTTTCTAAGTTCAATACACCAGAGGAATGTTTAAGAGCTCTTCTATTAAGAATTATAAGAAATAATATACCAGCAGCTATCATACCAAAGAAAGATATACCTAAATTAAATTTCGAAGAGCTTGTTCCTATTGGATCCAAAATGGATATGCCAGAGATTCTTTCTAGAATGAAAGAAGTTATAGGAGGACATGAGCTATCAGATTTAGATGTTAATGCAGTTGTAGCATTACCGACTATACAAAATCTGGATGACATGGGAATTGTTGGTAAGGGTGATAAAAACGATAGAACTATAATAAATAAAGTTGATCAGATATCTCCAAAATATAGGTTCTATTCAAGAGCAACGAAGAGAGTTGGGGAATTATACGGGGAATTAGTAGCACGGATAGTAGGAGTTAGCCAAAGTTCTTTAGCTGGAACGATGTATGGCTCAAGCTATGAGGTATGGAGGGTTAATAATTCTAATAGGATGCCTTTAAATAGTGTTAATTTTAGAACGGGTGACAATTCGGTTAAATGTAATATTCAAGATAACGAAATATTTGGTTCAGTTTTTATCGCAATATTTAAAAGAACTTTCAAGAGAGCTAAAGGCAGATATGAAAAGGAACATTTAATAACGCCTACATATAGCATCAGAAGTAATGCACAGGAAAAAATCGAAACCATTAATGAATTGAACAGATTACTGAGTGATTATTTCACCGAAGCTGCAGAGACCTTATCTGCAAGCGTTTTCATAGATCCAGGTCAGGAAGGATCAGCTATTCATAAAAATGCTAAAGCACTATTAATAAAATATCTTTTAAAAAATGGTTCTGTTAGATTAAAGGGAATAATCGGAGAAAATGAGGATCTACAAGAACTTGTTAACATTACAACCAGAGGAGAAGATATTGACGAGTTAACTAAGAAATTAATTAAGGTTTCAAGAGCACTTAGATTCATCTAAAAATAAATAAAGAAGATGAAAAATCTACTTGAGAGAAAAAGACAGGATACATGTTCAGGGTGTGGTAAATCAATATTAGATCCTGAAAAAGAATGTCCATACTGTGGAACATTTCCTCATAAAGCATACCACGAAAGAGCAGCAGTTAAAGCACTAGGTGTAGCTAAATGGGTTCAAGATGCTCCTGCGATGCAGCCAAATCAAAAATTATCAGAAAATGGATTAGAAAATGGATTAGAAAACCTAATTCATTTTGATGATTTTCGTCATTAAATAAAACATACAATTTAGAATATTACCGAATTCCAATCTTTAGATTGGAATTTTTTTATTTAGATAGGTATAATAAAATATGGAAAAAATAATACATCAAATCTGGATTGGTCCATATCAAATGCCAGATCGAGAGAAAATATTTGTCCAAAGAATGAAGAATATGAATCCAGACTGGGAACATATTTTATGGACAGATTCTAATTTGCCGGAACTACCCAAGAACATCAGAAAAAGATGTGATATGTTTCTTTCACAAAAAGATTATGCTCATGTTGCTGATGTTCTAAGAGTTTTTATAGTTAATAAATTCGGCGGGCTTTATCTTGACGTAGATTTTCAGCCTATAGGACCTCTAAGTAAATCTGATCTTGGTAAACATGATTCTGTTTTTTTCTATCACGGAGGTAATGATTATACCATTCCAAATGGATGCTTTGGATCTTCCAAAGGGAGTGAGATATCTGAATATTTGCTAAATGATATATCTCCTGATTTTGGTGGATGGTATGGTCCAAGTTGGATGGGTGAAGTTGTCAAAAGATATTTAGGATTTAGTTATGAGACGGATCACAGTATCGTAGGGAAAGAGATGGAAAATAGAAATATAAAATATATGATGTTTCAGGAATTGGAAAATAATTATTGCACACATAGAGCTCTTTATTCATGGAGTCCAGAAAACAAGAGGAATTTTGAAGAGGGTAATATAAATTATTTGGGGTATTATGAGGGATAAAGTTAGTTTCGTTTGCACGACATATAGAAGATTTACTTGTGTTGAAAGAATCGTTGCCCAGTATTATGCACAGACATACTCTAATAAGGAACTGATTATATTTAACACCGACGAAGAATATCCATATGAACTTGGATTTTCTGATCCTGATATTATAATTATCAACAATAACATTGATTATGAAACTGGGAGACCTTACGAAAATAGAGGACAAATTTGTAGAGATGCAGTCCGACATGCAACAGGAGAGTATTTCATGCTGGCTGATGACGATGACATATATCTTCCCTGGCATATTGAGCAAGCAGTGGATGGGATAAAGATTAATGGAAATGATGCTTGGAAACCTGCAGCCAGTATGTTTGCATCTCCGGAAAGAATAGAAATGTGTCAGAATACTTTGGAGGCTTCAGTTATAGTTAAAATGGAAAGAATTAGAGAAATAGGATTCAGATCAGATTTAACTGGGTACGAGGGACTAAGTTGGTACACCAAATTAAGAGACGAGGGTAATCTGGACGAAAACTTCTGGAATTACGTTCCGTCATATTGCTTTAATTGGAGCGATCCTCATGAAATATCAGGACATAAACAGTCAGGGGACATAAACAATCCCGATAATTTCAAAAATCACAAAATAGCTTCTTTAGATTTTGTAAAAAGACCTCTAAGAAATGATTTTGATTTAGAAAAAGTTTATTTCAAATATTACGAATTCATAAGAGAAAATGCAAATACTTTCCATAAAGAATCCTTTGAAAAATATGCTTCTAGATTTTTATAATTAATTTATTTTTTTAATCCGGATTTTTTAATTATATTTACGGATCTATAAAATTAAAAAAATAATAAAATGTCAACCAATAGAATTTTAGAACAAACATTTTCGTCCGAATTTATTAACAAAGCAAGAGAATATGCTATTCTTAAACATTCAGAAACCAATCATAAATATGACGGTAAGCCTTATGATGTTCATTTAAAAATGGTTTATGATTTTGGCTGTAAATATATTCACATATTACCCAATAATGAAACCATAGAAGAAGTGCTAGCTTCATGTTGGACGCATGATGTAATTGAAGATTGTAGAGAAACTTACAATGACGTAAAAAAAGTTTTAGGTGAAAAAGTTGCTGATATTGTCTATGCATTAAGTAATGAGAAGGGGAAAAATAGAAGGGAAAGAGCAAATTCAAAATATTATGAAGGTATAAGAAACACTCCATTTGCTACCTATGTAAAAATTTGCGATAGACTTGCAAATGTATCATATTCAAAGCAATCGGGAAGCAGAATGTTCGAATCTTATAGAAAAGAAAACGAGCACTTTAAAAAACAACTTTGGTCAATTGAATATCAAGAAATGTTTAATGATCTTGATAATCTTTTAGCAGAAAAAAAATATAATAATCTGGGGGAATCTGGAAATACCAGAGAATCTAAACCCGATTTAGGAAATGTATTATACGAATTTGTATTTAGTGATTGCATCCAGGAAAGCCCATATGTAACGATCAGTCTACATAGAACCAGAAAAGGTGCAGAAACTGCAATGCAATTACACAAGGAAGAGAAAAGAAAGGAATTCTATGAAACGTATCAGTATATCGATCAAGATCCGCCATATGAATTTGGAACTTTTGAAAGATGGGATGTGATAGAAACAGAGGTTCTTGAATAATTTAGATAAAAATGGAATAAAAAATTAGATATGTTAAAATCATGAAAATCGTAAACAACTTTGATACAATAAGAAATCTTTTAAAATTTGATAATGAGAATTCATTCTACTTCCTTCAGATACTTAAAAGAAGAAAAGACAATCCGGATCTAAATAAGGATATGGTCCATATATCAGATCACTATATCTATAGTCTGGAACAATTTGATGGTATGAAATCTGATATCATAGCCACATGTAACCAACATAATGCTAGGGCATACTTCAGACTTAATGTTAGAGACGCAAATAAGGTGGCTATGCAGACTTTAAAGAAAATTGTGGATCATATCACTTCAGGAAATTACAAAGCCGTAAAAAACGCGTATGCATCCTCTACAGGGGAGCATCATTCAGATCCAGATAAAAAGTGGATAGTAGATATAGACTATAAGGATCTGGAAGGCGACCATGATATGAGAATTAATGAAATTATTGAATTTGTTCAGAAATTAATTTTCGAAACAGGAAGAGATGATAGTGTTCATACGATCCCTACAAAAAATGGGATTCATGTGATATGTAGACCTTTCAACCTTAAAAAATTTAGAGAGGTTTACCCAAATATAGATGTACATAAAGATAATATGGTTATATTATACTGCCCCTAGTGAATAAAAGTTATCCAGTCCATCTAAATAACTTAAAAAAATAAAAGGCGATGTCTAAATTTAAAAGCAAAAAACCAATAATAAATCTAGAAACCCTTAATTCAGATCAAAAGAAAGCTTTTGAAGAATTAAGGGATTTCATATATGATAAATCCGACGATAGTGTTTATGTTCTTAAAGGTTGGGCAGGAACCGGTAAAACTTACTGTGTGAGTTTACTGGTTAGATATGCTCTTGAAGTGATACATCCTAAACATAATTGGTTTAAAATAGCAGTTACTGGACCTACAAATAAATCTGTTAGAGTTATTAAGAAAACTAGCGGATTAAGAAATAGTAGAGTAACATTTCAAACAATACATAAGTTGCTTGGGTTGACTGAAAAAATAACAAATGATGGCAAACAAGAATTCGTAAATCAAGGGGACTTTAAGCCTCAGATAAAAACAGTTAGACTACTTATCATCGACGAGGTTTCTATGCTAAATGACGATTTATTTCACGAGATATTAAAATACAGGGATAAGATTAAAATTATATGCATGGGAGATCCTGCTCAGATACCACCAGTAGGTAAGCCGGACTGTATACCTTTCAGAGAAGAATTAGCGGACCACTATAGAATCAAGACCCTTCAGCTTAATCAGATAATGAGACAGAAAGAAGGTAATGCAATAATAGATTCGTCTGTAATAATAAGAAAAGAATTACATTCAAATAAACTTAGTATAGATAATATTTCTAAGGTAAATTCAAATGGGGAGGGTGTTGAGTTTTTAAATCTCAATTCTCCGGAGGTAAGAAGGGGATTTTCTGAAAAGTTAAAAGAGTATTTCGTAACTGATAAATTTGCGAATGATTCTGAATATTCTAAGGTGATAGCTTGGAGGAATAAGACAGTGTCAACAATGAATGGAATAATCAGAAAAGCTATATATGGTGAATTGTCAGAGAAATCTAAGATATTAAAGGGGGAAAAACTAATAGCTAATAATCCGATTATTGAAGAAAGGGAGATCGTATTCAACACAAACGATGAATTCTCGGTGATTAAATATGAAACAAAAACCGAATCCAGAAGATTTGTCATTGACGACCATCCAGACGCAGAACCGTTAGAGATTGAATTGAAGTATTATAAAACTGTTGTTGAATATTTAGACGATTCTGATGAGCATAAAGAAGAAACCATTAAAATACTTCACGAAGACAGTGAAATCGAATTCCAGAAGATTGCAAATATATTAAAACTTAGAGCAATAAGAAAGAAAGGTAAAGATAGATCCTGGTTAGATTATTACAATTTTCTAAGGTCTTATGCAGATGTTAATTATGCATATGCTATAACAGCACATAAATCACAAGGAAGCACATATAACACAACTTTTGTTCTCGAGGATGATATTGATATGAATCTAGACATAATAGAGAGAAATAGAATAAAATACACTGCATACACAAGAGCAAGTAGAAAGATGTATGTTCTGAAAAGGTTTTAAATTAATTTAATTAAATAGATATAAATATGACAGAAAAAATAAAATTTCCATGGGTTTTTTGGATATCCATAAGAAAAAGAGATTGGTATAAAAAATTTTGGAAATCTAGAGGTGCTAATCATTTAGGCATTCAATTTTTTAAACTTTATATAAGTATAGGTTTACCCTGGAGGCAGACAGTTTTAAAAAAAGCAATAGAAGGAAATTATACTATAAACGGGCTAAAAGCACTAAAGGAAACCAACAAAACATTTTGTAGATGGTATCATATACACATAGGTTCATATAAAGATTAAGAATCACGGAAACCGATTGGATACCAGGATAAAAAGATTAAGATTAAATCAATAAAATAAAAAAAATATGTTAGTTGATCTATCTAAAAATGAAGAAAATATATTAGATGTAATAAGAGAATCTAATAAATATAAAGACGGGAATTTTTATGGTAATTACTATAAATTATCATCAGAGTTAAGATCTGTTTTAGAATGTGCTAAAATCTATATACTGGACAATTATAATAGGATTGAGGATTACTCTGATCTATCACTAACATTGAGATGTGCTAACCACGAGAACGTGGTCTATTTTGGTAAAAAAATGGAACTTAAAACTAAAAAAAGAATAAAAATATTCGATGAGATTGTGGAGGATCTAAATAACCAAACCATAAAAATTACTTCTTTTGATAGTGTTGTATGGGACTGGAGTGATGGGGATTTTTCAGTAACTCTAAACGGTGTTGATTATAATTGGATAGATTCAAGATCGATTATAGATATAGCCGAATACATCGAAGAAAGATTAAAAAAAAATTAATATGAAAGCTGGGGGATCTAAATTAAGAATTCTAAAAAAACTCACTAAAAAAGCGGACGCTATTTTAGATTGGGACAATAAAAAAGCAAATCCATCAATTATAAAAAGAATAATAGGTGCAACTAACCAAGAGTCGGAATATTATAGACAACAAGAAGAGAATTTTATATCTATATCAGACCAACTTCCTGAAAAAGGTGTGGACGTAATAGCAAAAGACGAAGATGGGAATTCATATTGTTGTTTTAGATGCGATTGTAAAAATGATAACTGCTTAGAATGGAGATGTTCCCTTTCTGGATGCTGTTTGATGATTAAAGTAATTAAATGGAAATATGAAAATTAAAAAACTTATTAAAAGATTCTTTGGAAAGAAAGAAGAACCGAAGATTGAATTCGCTTTACAATACCAATTAGAAAAAGATCCGGAAACCGACGAGAATGAAGTTTGGTTTGATTTTGAAAAGAAAAAACCCGGTCACGAGGTGGTTCTTGCTTCTATAGATACTTATGACTGTGGATGGGTTATCGATACAGCATGGTGGTCTCCGGAAAGGAAATGTTGGATGAGTACTGGTGGGGTTTCAGGAAGTGAACCTTCTGGTCTAGCATACACTCACTGGAGAAGATTGCCGAAAGGGCCAGATGGAAATTTTTTATATTAGATAAAAGGGTTGATTGAATATGATAGAAAATGAAACTAATTACTATAAAGCAATTATAAGGGTCGTTAAATCTATAGCTACTGATTCTTATAGTGGATTTGACACAGTCGAGGTTCTAAGAGAGCCTCTTATAGAGGCCAAGGATAAAACTGAAGTAAAATCGATATTATTAGAAAAATATCCACAATTCTTTCCTAATAACAAGGTCTATGAAAGAGAGACCAAGGATCAAGCACAATTTTTTTATGTTGTTATATTTCCATTATATCAATATGAAATAAATGATATAAAAAAAGGAGAATGGAAATGTGATTATTGCGGAAATGTTCATAAGAATAGATATGAAAGCAGACCTCTAGTGAGTAGAATTTTTCCCGGAAAGGTTTTTTGTGGAAGCGACTATAGAACTGGTAACGATATTATAGAGACCCCGGATTGCTACGAAAATTGGAAAATTGAGTATTATAAAAATGCAGAACTAGAGGATGATATCAATTATATAAATGAAGGATCTCCTAATTACATCTATAAATGTACAGAAAAATCAACAGGTAAAAGCTACATAGGGAAAACAAGAAATGCTCCATTTTTTAGATGGTGGAACCATTTAACACACTCGTCAAGCCCATTTGGTTTATATCTAAGGGAAACGAAATTAAGCGAATGGACATTCGAAGTTCTGGATGAATTACCACCAGATACTCCAGATAAAGAAGTTTTTAGAATAGAATCAGAATATATTCTAAAATATGACTCCATTAAAAATGGTTACAATTCTCTAATAAGTAATAAATCAGTAACGGGATAGTCGAAATAAAATAAAAAATTATTATTATGATAAAAGTTTTAGTTGAAGGTAAGACCAGAATAATAAGAGATAAAATGATAACACATCAAAGTGAAAATTCTCTTGAATGCTACTACAAAAACCATCAAATAATTATAGAGAAACAAAGAATAGACGATTTTTATGTTTCTGTAACAGATGAAAGAGGAATGCATGCTGTTCATGGGGGATTTGGTGGCGATTACTGCACAGAAAATATAAAAACAATTGAGGATTGCTTGGTCATGTGTATTAAAAACATATTATTATAGATTATTTTTTTTATCTCGTTATCTTTTATTATTTTTGCATTCAAATAATAAAGGAATGGCTAAAAAGAAACAAATGACTCCAGAAGAGCATAATGCTGAAGCTCAAAGAAGAATTTCTATTGCTAATATTAAAGATTCACTAGAAACCCCATGGACATTTGAATGGGATGGTAAATCACCTCCTAGAATATTAGATAAAAATGGAAAATGTGTATGTGTACTTAGCACAGGAACCTTTGAAGGGGCTTATGAAATAGAAGAAATTATTTCTAATGCTAAAAGATTAATATCAGGAAACTTATAGATTTCTGATATTTTTTTTATTCGTAACATTTTTATAAATTTGTCCTTTAATAAGATGGACATTATGGAAAAAGAATTTATACCTTATAATTTGGCATTAGAACTTAAAGACTTAGGTTTTGATGAACCTTGTTTTGGTTATTATGAACCAAATGGAGATTTAGATTATATTGAAAGGCACATATTAAAAGATTTTCCTTATTTAGCAAAAAATAGTGAATGGGAAGATTTATGTGGAGCACCAACATTTTCTCAAGCATTTAGATTTTTTAGAGAGAAATATAATATAGAGTCTCATATTAAGTCATTGTATCAACAAAGAGAAAATAAAGGGTTCTATTTTGGAATAGATGATTACATTAAAAAAGATTTTTATTCAAGTCCTTACTATTCTTACGAAGAAGCAGAACATGAGTGTTTAAAAAAATTAATAGAAATTGTTAAAGAAGAAAAACTATGAAAAATATACATATATTACCAACAGATAAACCAAGTAGATTATGGAAAAATAATTTACTTCAAGGTAAGTTAGAATTATCAAAAAATGTATTACCATTCAATACATCTCAACACATCTACATTACTTCTGATGAAATAATTAAAAAGGGAGATTGGTGTATCGAATTTACACCTAATAATGAAAAAATTACTGAATTATTTAAATGTAATGAGGAACAAGTCTTGAATATATCAACAGGTACTGATTATAAGTATAAAAAAGTAATCCTAACAACACACCCAGACTTAATCAAAGATGGTGTTCAAGAAATTGATGATGAGTTCTTAGAATGGTTTGTTAAGAATCCAAGTTGTGAAAAGGTTGATGTTAAATATAATTACGTATGTAGTAATTGTAATGAAGACAAAAACAATCCTAAATATAAAACCTGTCATGGTAATTATAGAACTCACATACTATTTAAAATAATCATTCCAAAAGAAGAAAAGAAACAAGTAATATCAGTAAGATTAGAGAACTCTTTAAAACAATTTAATCTAACTTTAGAAGAAGCACTTAATATAGAACAAAGTAAACTAAAACAAATAGGCTTTGGTACTAGAAGTATTATTGAGTTACAAAATTTAAAACCCAAACAAGAAACACTTGAAGAAGCTGCTGAAAGAATATTTGACGGTTTTGGAGATATAACAAAACCTATAGTCATCAAACGAGCAATAGAATTAGTCAAATGTCAACAAGAAAGAATGTATAGTGAAGAAGAGGTTTTAAAAATTATTGATTTATTATTTCATAAATATGCTAGTTCATTTAGAGTAGATGCAAAAGAAGATTTTTTATTATCTAAAAAGAAATAAATGGAAGAAGTAAAAAAACAAGGAATGGAAAGTCTTTTCTGTCCTTACGAATTAGCATTAGAACTCAAAGAATTAGGCTTTGATGAAATAAGTTTATTTTGTTATGATACTGTAAATGAAGGTAATCCTCTATCACATTGTCCTCATTTACTTCTAAATAGTCAATTAGAAGGATTTGAAAATGAACCTATATCCGCACCACTATATCAGCAAGCATTTAGATGGTTTAGAGAGAAGTATAAATTACACTCTTGTATAGTTTTACCAATTAATAAAATAGATTATGCTTATGAGATTAAAAATATTTCTGAAAACATAAGGCAAGACTTTTTATCTGAAATGCAAAGTGGAATAATTTATAACTCTTACGAGGAGGCAGAACTTGCTTGTATCAGAAAATTAATAGAAATTGTTAAAAAACAAAATATAAAATAACTTTTGCTTACTAAACAAAAAAATATGGAAGATACAAGAGTAACATTTGAAACCGCAAAACTTGCTAAAGAAAAAGGATTTTTCCAAGAAACTAACAGACTTGAAATTCCTTATTATAATTACAAGGGAGAATTTAAAGGAGATGTATCAGATTGGAGGATAAGAAAGTATATAAGAGGAGAAAATACATCTGATATAGAATTTGTTTCTGCCCCAACACAATCACTACTTGCTAAATGGTTGAGAGAAGAATATAGTATAAGAGTATACCCAATACAAAAAATTGCAGGAGATTTTGGATTCGAAATTTATATTCCAAATAAAGACAATCCTGTCGGAAAACCTTTTGAAAGATTAGCATACTTCACACTGCATTTTAAAACTTATGAAGAAGCCTATGAGATTGGATTACAAGAAGCATTAAAATTAATTTAAAAAATAATAATTTTACAGAACTTAAAAAAAATAAAAAAAATGAGCTTTATTAATGCGAATGTGGTAATGCTACCAACTAATCAAAAAACAGATGGAATGATTTGTAAAGATATAACAGGACAAGATAAAATAATTGCTATTAAAACTAAATATTTAATGGAACATGAAGATTATATTGGGCATCATCTTTATATTATTTCAGATGATGAAATTAAAGAAAATGACTGGTATTTAGGTACATCTATGAAATCTTCTTATTATGGATTACATAAATGTGATTCAAAAAGATTAGAGGCTATTACTAAGGAATTTAAAAATGTAGCTAAAAAAGTAATTGCTTCGACTGACTCTTCTTTAGAATTACCTCAACCATCACAACAATTTATTCAAAAATATATTGAAGAATATAATCGTGGGAACATTATTACCGATGTATTAGTTGAATGTGAAAATAAATTTGAGGGTAAAGAATATGTGGATGAACTAGATGCATATGGTTATGATAAGGTTAAATCTATATTAAAAATAAATCCACAAGACAATACTATTACAATTAAGATAGCAAAAGATAGCTGGAGTAGGGAAGAGGTTATTGAATTTGCTAATAAAGTAAAGGAATATTGTGAAAATGGCTGGAAATCGGATTCTTTGCATAGTGTCTTTTTTGAATGGGATAAATGGGTTGAAAAAAACCTATAAAAACATATTAAAATGATTGAACAATTTCAAAAGATTAAAAGTAAATGATGATTTTGTAGTAGTATTAAATTTTTATAAAATATCCCGTTGAATAAAAAATAATTGTTATATATTTGTTATAGAAAATTAAAACAACAATGAAAAACTTATACATCTTACCAACAAATAAACCGAGTAGATTAGTTAAAATTTACAATGATGTTAATAGAGAAACTTTCACATTAAAATTAGATGTTGAAGTAAATGACTCATTTAAAGAATATGTTAATATTTATATCACTTCTGATGAAGAAATAACAGGTTTTGAAAATGATGTTTGGGTTTATAATAACGGTAGAGTTTGGTTTTGGCAAAACACAATGGCTTTAAGAAGTAATAATAAACCTAAAAAAATCATTTTAACAACAGACCAAGACTTAATCAAAGATGGTGTTCAAGAAATTGATGATGAGTTTTTAGAGTGGTTTGTTGAGAATCCAAATTGTGAGGAGGTTGAAGTTGAAAAATATTTTCATGAAGTTGGGGATACTTACGACTATGAAATAATCATTCCAAAAGAAGATACCGAAATATCAAAAGAAGAACCTATCAATTGTCCAAAATGTAGAACCTCTAATTTTAAAAATTGTCATTCAATACATTGTCCTATGAGAAAAAAAGAGCCTAAACAAACAGTTCAAGAATACGAGCAACAAGGTTTAGAAAAATATTCTCATGAGTTAGAGTCTAAACAAGAAGCACTAGAAGAAGCTGCTAAAAAATGGGTATTTGAAATCAATGGTAATAAGTGGTCAAATAACGATAATACCGCAGGAGACAACTACGGTTCATTTATAACTGGTGCTAAATGGCAACAAAAACAAGATGAAAACTTATATAGTGAGGAAGATTTAAGGGAAGCATTTAGACAAGGAGAACAAAATATTAGTTATTCTGAAACATATGGATTAGACTCTAATTTAACAGAACAACAATGGTTTGAACAATTTAAAAATAAATGAATCATGAATTGTATAAATTGTAAATTTAGAGAAAAAATTATAGGAGACGCTCATTCAAAATGTAATGCTGAATGGCAAAAAGAAGATTTTAAAGGAAGAAATAAAAAATTAGATGCTACATGGAATCAATGGTCTTTCTTTTTTCCTAGTAATTATGACCCACACTGGATTAAAAGATGTGATAAATTTAAAAAGAAATAAATGGAAAAAGAATTTGTACCTTATAATTTGGCATTAGAACTTAAAGAATTAGGATTTGATGAGACTTGTTTTGGTAGTATAGACCAAATAGGTTACATTCACGTTAAAGGAAGTAAATCTTCACCAAGAGGTTCAATGTTGTATAATACAATTAACTGCCCAACATTCTCACAAGCATTTAGATTCTTTAGAGAAAAGTATAAATTATGTGGTTTAATTGAGATTGGAACACAAGAGTTTTCTTATCAAGTTTTTGATAATAAAGGAAATAGACAACTTGGAACTGAACCTATGAACTATAATGGTACATACGAAGAAGCAGAACTTGAATGTTTAAAGAAATTAATTGAAATTGTCAAACGAAAATAGAAGGTTATGCAAGGATCAATGTGACTAAATATGAATCCAAAAAATTATCACACATAAAGAACATCTATTTTTTTTATTGTTATTTTTTATCCTCGTAATAATTTTATAGATTTGCTTCATAATAAAAACGATATGGTAGATACAAGAATAACATCTGAAACAGCAAAACTTGCTAAAGAAAAAGGATTTCCACAATCAAGAAAAACAAAAGGAAAGTTTAGAGATGATGGTAGTATAGAAAATTTAGGGATAGGTGGTGCTATGGTTGATACTTGTAAAGAATGGTACGAAAGGGCAACTCAATCACTACTTGCTAAATGGCTGAGAGAAGAACATGAAATTGATATTTAGTTCAGAGAGCTTTTTCCAATGGAATTAAAAAATATATATTAACACCTTGTTTTGACAAACCAATTGTAAAAGGGTATCAAAGTGTAGAAAAAAATAATTATGAAGAATCCTACGAGATTGGTTTACAAGAAGCATTAAAATTAATTTAAAATGGAAAAAGAGTTTTTACCTTATGAAGTTGCATTATCTTTAAAAGAATTAGGTTTTAATGAATCTTGTTTGGGATTTTATGACGAGTTTAGTAACAATAAAGTTTGTTATGGATATTCCGATGGTATCAATAAAGCACCAACATTTTCACAAACATTTAGATGGTTTAGGGAAAAGTATGGACTGTACTACTCAATACAAATAAAATACGGAATGTGGTTTTTTGAAAAGTGGAACCTGAGCGTTTTTAAAACATACGAAGAAGCAGAACTTGAATGTTTAAAGAAATTAATTGAAATTGTCAAACGAAAATAGAAGATTATGGAAGAACAATTTATCCCGTATGAACAAGCATTAGAACTTGAAAAACTTGGATTTGATGAACCATGCTATGCTTGTTATCTTGATGATAAGTACCTTAATATGGAGTATTGTAAAAAACAATTCAGTTTCCATGGTCAAGTTGCATCAGCTCCCCTTTGGCAGCAAGCTTTTGATTTTTTTAGATATAACTATAAAATGGAGAGTAGTGTTTCCTATGCTTTCGAAAATCCTAAATTACCACTATACTACTCTGTAGTAACGAAACCCGGTTTTACTTTTATTAAATCTAAAGAATTTAGTATCTACGATGAAGCCAGACTAGAGTGCCTTAACACATTAATTAGATTATGCAAGGATCAATGTGACTAAATATGAATCCAAAAAATTATCACACATAAAGAGCGTGCATTTTTTGTTGTTATTTTTTATCTCCGTAATAATTTTATAGATTTGCTTCATAATATAAAACGATATGGTAGATAGATTGATATCAAAGAAGACCGCAAAATTAGCTAAGAATAAGAATTTTGATTTAGGAGTTTATAATTCATATGTGATTTATAAGAAAGATTACGTTTATGACGATGATCCAGATCACCCAGAATCTTATAAAAAAGATCAGGTCGAAATGTCAAATTTTTATCATAAGAATGGTGTCGATGGTTTTGATATGTCGAATAATTCTTATGAGGTATATTCTGCTCCTACTCAATCACATCTTCAATGCTGGTTAAGAGAGACCCATAAAATAAGGGTCCTAATAGTCCAAAAAATCGCTGGAGATTTTGGATTCGAAATCTATGTTCCAAATAAGGAAAATCCGTCGGGTAAACCTTGGAAAAGATTATCTTTCTTTACTATTCACCATAAAACCTACGAGAATGCACTAGAGGAGGGTTTGTATGAATCTCTTAAACTTATTGATCATTCTACTGATATTATGTAATAATCACTAAAAAAATAAGGGCATGAAAAACATACATTTATTACCAACAGAAAAACCAAGTAGATTACAATTGTTTAAAGGTATAAATGAATTTGAATTTGAATTATGTTCAAAGAATTCATTTTTTAATAAAGGGGTTCATATCTACATAACTTCTGATGAAGAGATTAAAAAAGGAGATTATGTTCATAGCACTTCACAAGACTACGATATTCAAAAGGTTTTTAAAGGACTTGAAAAAGCATACAATGATGTTGAACATTATAGTAAAATTATTCTAACAACTGACAAAGATTTAATCAAAGATGGTGTACAAGAAGTTGATGATGAGTTCTTAGAATGGTTTGTAAAGAATCCAAAATGTGAATTTATTGAAGTTATTGATAAATTAAGGTATTTTAATATTGATGAATTAAGAGAGAGACATCTTAATGGACTACCATATATTTACCATGAAAAAATAGGGTATCAAATAATAATTACAAAAGAAGAAACTAAATACATTCTATGTGGAGAAGCTAATAAATTTTACAGATGTGTAACTTGTGATGCTCCTTGCGGAAGTGAAGGTCACTACACAGAAGAACCAAAACAAGAAACACTTGAAGAGGTTGCTCATATGTTATACCCAATTGTTTTAGAAGATGATGAATGGGATAAAAATAAACAATATAGGGACGAATGGATCGAAGGTGCTAAATGGCAACAAGAACAAAATAAAAACTTGTATACAGAGGAAGATATGAGAAAAATGTATGATTTTGGTAGTATTGGTCATTTTACAGAAAATGAAAGTTTAGAACAATTCAAAAAGAAATAATATGAGAAAACATTGGATTGGTATTATTAAATGGAATGATGGTACTATTTTAAAAACTGAACCTTTTTATGATTATGATGAAGGTATTAAAGTATGGTCAAGTAAATTTTCTTATGAAAATAAAGGTAAGTTTGAATGGATTGATTATAAAAAAATTGAACCTAAACAAGAAACACTCGAACAAGCTGCTGAAAAATATTCAGAAAATTGGGAAGAAATAACAGGTTTAGATTATGAAAATGTTGTTCCAAGTGAAGTAAATAAATTAGATTTTATTAATGGTGCTAAATGGCAACAAGAACAAAATAAAAAATTGTATAGTGAGGAAGAAGTTCACGATATAATTGAATCTTATCAAAATAATGTTGAAAATAATCCTGTTCATATTACTTATGATAAATGGTTTGAACAATTTAAGAAAAAATGTCTATGAAAACATTTAACAGATTTTTCGAAAAGACACATTTATTTAAGGTGTGGATAGTAATATATCCAATTTTAATATTTTTTATATCAACTTTGTTCTATGGATTAGACTACATTTCTGGAGAAAGAACATTTACTGATAATCTTAATTATTTAAAATATGGTGTTTTAATGGGAATGATATTTTCTTGGTTGGTTATTCTTGCGATATCTATAAATAGAAAATCTATTATATTCTGGAATTATGCTGAGTATTTTGAAGAATTAGTAAATAAAACAGGTACTAAAGAAGATTTAGAAAAAATCTGGTACAATGAGTATAATGAACTTGTTAATAAATGTCAAGGAGGTGCTCAAATAGGAGAAGTAAGGAGACTTAAAACTATGATTCTAACAAAATACACATACATTAAAGAATAATTATGAAAAACATACATTTATTACCAACAGAAAAACGAAGTAGATTATATATTTATAATGGAAAGTTAGGATTTGCTAAAGGATTTCAATATGGCACTGATACTATATTAAATCAACATATCTACATCACTTCTGATGAAGAAATTAAAGAAGGTTTTGTTTTACATTTATATACAAATCGAATATTAGAAGTTGGAGTAATTACTGAATCGAACGGTAATAAATCTTTTAGAGAAAAAAACTATCATATTAATGGTATTGAAGTTTTAATTTGTGATTGTAAAAAAATTATCCTAACAACAGACCAAGACTTAATTAATGATGGTGTACAAGAAATTGATGATGAGTTCTTAGAATGGTTTGTAAAAAATCCTAATTGTGATTTTGTTAGAACTCTCAAAGTTCCTTATTTTGATGAAAGTAGTCATTCTTATGTGTTAATTATTACAAAAGAAGAAGATATTTGTCCTGAATGTGGTTCAAAAGGAATGACATTAACACCTAAAACACAATGTTATTGTGGATATTCACCAAAAGAAGAAGAGTTTGAATTAGTAAGTATAGGTGAAGAGACAATCAAATTAGCTATTCCAATGATGCAAGATAAAGAAGAAATAAAACAAGAAACAATTGAAGAAGCTGCCGAAAGATTATATCCTACAACAATAAATAGTTTTACTGATTCAGGTTTTGATATGAGTGAAACAGAAAGATTAATCTTCATAAATGGTGCTAAATGGCAACAAGAACAAAATAAAAATTTGTATACAGAGGAAGAAGTTAAAGACATGCTTATAAATATAAGTAATTATATTAACACTAAAGAATTAAAAGATAACTCCAACACAAATTTTGATGAGTGGGTTAGAAAAAGAAATTGGTTTATAACTTACTTGATTCAACAATTTAAAAAGTAAAATAATGGAAAAAGAATTTATCCCTTATAATTTAGCATTAATTTTAAAAGAATTAGGATTTGATGAAGCATTGAGTTTTTATTTTGATATAGAAGAAAATAACAAATTAAAACCTATTCCTATGAAAGATGAAATATGTTCATTTCATTCAAATAGAGATAAACTAATGATTGCTGCACCAACATTTTCACAAGCATTTAGATGGTTTAGAAAAACCCACAATTTACATAAATTTGTGCATTATCATACAAAACCTTCATATACATTTGCTGTTTTTTGCGATATTGAAATGTATTGGACTTTACATGAAGGAATATCATTTAATTCTTACGAAGAAGCAGAACTTGAATGTTTAAAGAAATTAATTGAAATTGCTAAAGAACAAAATTATGGAAAATAAAGATTATTACGCTCTTATAAATTTTAGAGGTCGTATTAAATACTATTACGTATCGGCAGAAGAAGGAAAAAATTTAAGAATAGAACATATTGATTATAAACCTGATAGATATAATTTCACTTGGATTAATAATGGTAAAGATAGAATAGTAAAAAAATTCGAAATTGGTAGTGAAGAATATAATTATTTTACTTCTTTAAAGAATGAAGTAGATAGACTTATAAAAATATTAGCAACTAATGAATTTAATAAATCAGAAGACAAAACACTTGCAGATATTTTTTATTATGCAGGAATTGGGTCATATTATATAAAAAAAGCTTATAAAGAAGCATATGAAAATATTCTAAAACCTGAAAATATTGATTTTAAAATTTAATTATTATGAAAAACATACATTTATTAACAACAGATAAACCAAGTAGGTTATGGTTATCAACTAGAAAGGAAAACTATTTGATATTTGATAAATTTCCTAGAGGAGGTGTTGAATATGTTGAACCTAAAAATATCTACATTACTTCTGAAAAAGACATTAAAGATAATGATTGGATAATCACTAAAGATGGTAGATTGGTTCAAGTATCATATTTACTTTCTAAAGAATTAGATAATGCTTCTAAAATCATCTTAACAACAGACCAAGACTTAATAAATGATGGGGTACAAGCTATTGATGATGAGTTTTTAGAATGGTTTGTTAAAAATCCTAGTTGTGAGTTTATTAATGTTGATGAAAAAACTCCTGATGAGATAGAAGTTGAATTAAATATTCACGGACATGATATAGGGTTAACTGACAGGGAATTTGATGAGTGGTTAAATAACGGTGGTCAATTATATAAAATAATCATTCCAAAAAAAGAACCTAAACAAGAAACACTTGAACAAATAGCAAAAAGAATTGCTTTAGAAACTTTTAATAAGACTTTTTCAGATTATCCTAAAGGTGGAAAAATATCAAACGAAACACTAATTGATAGTCTTATATTATTTTTTAGACTAGGTTCAGAATGGCAACAAGAGCAAAACAAAAACTTGTATAATGAGGAAGAGGTTGAAAAAATTGCTAAACACTCTTATAATGAAGCATTATCATCTGTAGGTTTTTCAAAAATACAGTTTGGCGATTGGTTTAATAAATTAATTTTAAAACAATTTAAAAAGTAAAATAATGGAAAATAAAACAAAATGTTATTGTGGTCATACAATTTATTGTGATTGTACTCCATTAGAAGAACCTAAACAAGAAACACTTGAAGAGATTGCTTATATGTTATACCCAATTGTTTTAGAAGATGATGAATGGGATAAAAATAAACAATATAGGGACGAATGGATCGAAGGTGCTAAATGGCAACAAGAACAAAATAAAAACTTGTATACAGAGGAAGATATGATTGAATTTGCTGATTTTTATTATCAATATAAAGAGTTAATAAAATTAGAAAAATGGGAAATTATTGAAATATCTAAGAAAGATGTTTTTAAAAAATGGTTTGAACAATATAAAAGAAATAAATTATGAGAGAAACAGTGCTTGTAATAATGATTATTCTATTTATAATAGGATATTTTAAAGTATGCTATGCCATTGATGATAAAAAATATTCAAGAATATATTATGTATTTTTAATGGTGGTTTTATTTGGATTTTCGATCGCTTTAAACTTTAGTTTAATAGTACAACAAGATGATTACAAAAAGGAAATAAAAGAACTTAAAAAATGGATTACCTCAATATGAAGAAATTCATGGTGTTTATATAATTAAAAAGTAATAAATGGAAAAAGAATTTATACCTTATGAACAAGCATTAGAACTTAAAGACTTAGGTTTTGATGAACCTTGCTTTGGTTTCTATGGTACTGATGGTTATTTGTATATTCAGTATGCTAGAAATGGAAATATATTCAAGAGAAATAATGGATGTCTTTCTCCAACGTTCTCACAAATCTTTAGATGGTTTAGAGAGAAATATAATATTCATTACGCAATGAAACCCATATTAGGTTCAAAAAATGGGTACGATTCTTTCCCTATATTAGGGGGGGATTACGATATTTTTATAACTAATAAGGGGACTCAAAATTCTTATTATATGGGATATCCTGTAGGTGAATGGTTTACCGCAACATTAGATATGTTTGATGAAGGTGAAACTTTAGAAGATTTAAACATTCATCCACTTACGTATGAAGAAGCAGAACTTGAATGTTTAAAGAAATTATTTGAAATTGTTAAAGGGCAAAATGAAAAACAACTTTAACTTACCAAACAAAAAACTATGGAAGATACACTTATAACATTTAAAACAGCAAAACTTGCAAAAGAAAAAGGATTTAACATTTTTACAGATGTTTGTTTTGCTAACACTCCTAATAGTGATAATAAGCAGTATAAGAAAATAAAGCTACATCATAGTCATTCTGTAGGAAGTGTAGATAGTTTTGGTAATATATTAACAATAGTTGCTTATGCACCAACACAATCACTACTTGCTAAATGGTTGAGAGAACAACATAATATCCATATTGAAATAAGTAATAATAATTACAATAAATTATTAAATTGGTCATTTGATTTACATAGATTACCAGTTGGTATTATCCAAATGTGGAAAAGAGGTGATATTACTTACGATACTTATGAAGAAGCCTACGAGGTTGGGTTACAAGAAGCATTAAAATTAATTTAAAATGGAAAGGGAATTCGTACCTTATAAAATTGCATTAGCTTTAAAAGAATTAGGATTTGATGAATCTTGTTTTGGATTTTATAGTCAAAATAATAGTTTAATCTACTATCAGGATTCTCCTAATGATTACAATTATTTAGAAGAAGCAATTCAAAATATATATGCCCCGACATTCTCACAAGCATTTAGATGGTTTAGAGAGAAATATAACCTATTTTGTGAAATTCAAATAGACAGAACAACAGATCCCAAATTCTGTTTTGACATATTCCAATATGAACATTTTGGAAATTATAAGGAAATCGGAATAGGAGAATGGTACTTGTGTAGAACACAAGAAGAAGCAGAACTTGAATGTTTAAAGAAATTAATTGAAATTGTTAAAGAAAAATAAAGGTCATGAAAAACATACATTTAGTGCCAACAGATAAACCAAGTAGATTATTTAGATCTGAATTGACAAATAATTTAGGACTTGATAAGAATTGTATTATTAGAGGAGGAAGATTGAATAACCAACACATTTACATCACTTATGATGAAGAAATTAAAGATGTAAGACTACATAAAGGGAAATGGCATTTAGAAAAAGGAAATATTTTAAATAAGTTTCCTAATTATCTAACTGATTTATCCGAATGTAAATTAGTCATAATGACAACAGACCAAGACTTAATCAAAGATGGTGTACAAGCTATTGATGATGAGTTTTTAGAATGGTTTGTTAAAAATCCTAATTGTGAGGAGGTTAAATTTGATTCTATTTGTAAATGCACATCTTGTGATAGTTCTGTTAAATCATCTTGTGATTATACTTATAAATGTAACCCACAAATTTTTTACAAAATAATCATTTCAAAAGAAAAACACAAACCTAAAACAATTGTTGAAAATTTACAAGAATATCTAAAAAATAACCCGAAAGAAAAAGTTCTTGGAGATTGGAATGAATTTCAACATTTAGATAAGGAAGGAGTTAAAGAGTTTTTAGAAAATCAAAAACAAGAAACCCTTGAAGAAGCTGCTGAAAAGTATAGTTTAGAATTATTAGAAGCAAAAACCATTCAACCCCATGAAAAAACTTGGATAAAATCAATGTTTATTCATATTGCTAAATGGCAACAAGAAAGAATGTATAGTGAGGAGGAAATTATAAATGCTTTACATAGTGTAGAATTAAGAGATAATAAGGACTATTCTAAAATCTATAGTGGAATGAAAAAATGTTTTGAACAATATAAAAAATATGGAAAAAATTAAGTTACTTGAGGACGTTCAAGTTGTATGGCGAGTCGAAAGTATCCAGTGAAAGGTTGATGTTGATGACGAGATTGTTGAATTTAGATATTCGGAAAACTCTAAAGGTTCATAAGGATATATTTGGAACGAAATATCGAAGAATTGGGAAGAAGATTACGACGAAAAGTATAAAGGAATCTTTTCTGTTTGTGACAGTCTTGATATAAATAAGGATTCGGAAGATTATGAATAATATTTCATAAGGAATTTATTGAATCTATAAAGATATTAGAATTATTATATTTTTTAAAAACAAAAAAATGCTAGAAACAAAGATATCGGAGGAAACCGCAAAATTGGCTAAGAAAAAAGGATTCAATTTAAGATTTGCAGATTTTTATTGTGACAACTATAAAGGATTATGCACGGAGCATGATGAGTTTTTAATAGTCGAAGATTTGGATGGTGTAATATATGATTGCAATAATGAATTCGACGAAGGTGAAAGGTATTACGTAACAACACAATCTCTTTTACAGAAGTGGCTTAGAGAAGAACATAAAATAGATATCCAAATATTACGAAATAAACCTGGATATAATGAATATAAAGTAGAGATCTATAAAACTGATGAATATTCAGACCACTATTTATATTTCTTCATAAAAGAAGGGGGTTGTACCTATGAATCTGCATTGGAGTCTGCTTTAAAGGAATCTTTAAAATTAATACAATAGAATAAAATATTTGTTTTTCTATGAATTTTCAATTGATTTAGATTCTATTGGATCCGCTGAAGATCGTTCAGTAGATATCAATCAAACTGGGAATAAATGATATGATCCAGAATTAAATTTTATAAAAAAAAATAATTATTAAAATATATCTTAATGAAAAAAACCATCACATTCCTAATGTTAATTTTTACAATAACTTTAGGATACTCACAAGAATTTTTAGGAGTTAAAGTTTCAGGTAAACTTTATGAAGTTGTTGCCAAATTTAAAGCAAAGGGATTTAAAGTAATTGACAGTGATAAAAACATCATAGTTCTAAGCGGAAAGGTCCAATATTCTAATGCTAATATAGTTTTGGTAAGCAGTCCAAAATCTTATACAGTTTGGAAATTTGCAGTTTATTTACCAGAACAAACAAGCTGGTATAGCCTAAAGGACGAATATAGGAAATATGTAGAAATTTTCAATAAAAAATATGGGATAACACAAGACAGATACGAATCTTTTGAATCCCCTTATTATGAAGGTGATGGATATGAACTTCAGGCAGTAAGATTCGAGAAAGCAAGGTATACCTCTTTTTGGATCCTCGACACAACTGGATATTCAGTAAAAATCCACAAAACACAATGCATAGAGTTGGTATATGAGAATAGATTAAACTTTTTAATTCATAAAAAAGAACAAGACGAACAAGATTCTATAAACTTCTAATTGATACGTAAGAAAGAACATAAATCACATTTAAAAATAGTATGAAAAAATTATTATTGATTTTAGTTTTATTCACTATTGGGTGTAAAGATTGTGGGACAAATCTACAACAGTATCAGCCAGATAAAACAGTTAAAAAAGAATTTAAAGAAGGATCATTGGTCTATGTCTCAAATGAAAGTTTCATTGTGGAATCTTTTAATGAATATGATGGGACGTACTGGTTAAAAAAAATAAACTGTAAATCTTCGGGATCTGGGTGTTCGTATGAAGTTTTAGGTTCTGAGATAACTAAAACCCAACAAACCATTGAACAACAAAAGACAACATTAGATGAAGGCTTATAAATTAGTTAGAAAACTTAAAGATGGTTCGCTTTCCCCTCTTTTTATAAACAAAAAACAGCGATTATCGATCGACGAGTGGATGGTAGCAGAGGAACATCCGACCAAAGGATATTCATCTAGAAAGGGGTGGCATTGTCTAAAGAAACCAAAAGCTCCTCATCTATCCAAAAAAGATAGGGTTTGGGTTGAAGTTGAGGTTGAAAATTTTGAAACTTTCAACAGACCAGAATCACAAGGAGGTGAATGGATTTTAGCAGAAAAAATGAAAATAATTAGAGAACTATAATAAAATGCAAGAAAAATTAGTATCTTTCAAAACAGCTAAGGCTGCAAGAGACATAGGATTTAGCACTATATTTACATCTTATTCGAATGTTTATTATGAAAAGAATGGGGATCTTACAAGGAGCCAATATAATAGCCAGATTGGATATTTTCAGATAGAAGTCCCCACACAATCTCTTCTCCAAAAGTGGCTAAGGGAATATAAAAATATTCACATAGCAGTGATACCTAAGAAAAAAGATAAGAGGTTTTTCTTTGAAGGTTTGATCGTAGGAGATGACGTAAATATATCAATAGGATCAAATTTTACGGACTATGAAGAGTGTTTGGAACAATGTTTATTAAAAGCATTAAAACATTATACAATATGAGAAAATTATTTAACATTCATATTCCAGTAATAGGAATTCTATATGTTTTTAAATATTTAATTTTGGATGATGGTGAATTTTTTAAAAAATTTAACTACACTAAAATTATATTTTACACATCAGCATTTATCCACGCAATCTCAATTTTTTTGATCATAAACTATTTGGTTAATTTATATAAATAAAGATTTAATAGATAATATAACCAAATTAAAAGCAATTTCATCTTATTTCTCCTGTGTCTTAAAAGAGATAGTTAAATTGACAGGCATTTACTGATATTAAAAAAAATTATGGGATTTCCGTAATTTTTTTTATTTATCGTAGATGTTTATTAATTTTGTTGGATTAAAAAAAAGATCAAATGGGATTAGATAATATTCAGCAAGATGTTACTGAGAAAATTTCATCAAAGGATAGAATAAATAAATACTTAAACATCGTTAAGTGGCTTCCTTATTCTGACCGGGAGATTTCGATATTTCAATATTTTTTCCTAGAATATTGTGAAAAAAACAATAATAATTTTACAAAAAATGATTATTATAAAATAGCAATATTATCCACTAATGTTCAATATCAGATGAGAATTCTAAAATCTAGAATAAATAAGGAGAATATTACTCAGGAAGAAATTGAGACAAATAATAATTTTATTTCTTTCATTTGCTCTTTAGATGGATTAGTTGAATTTATTATCGGTAAAATGAACAGCTATTTTGAGAATCTTCCACCAGATAAAAAATACGAATACATTAAAGATTCTTTCTATTCCTATTATTCATCAAATGATTCCATACTAGATTCCATTAAGAGAGACGGTGAAAGATTCATTAAAAAAGAATTTAAAAATAAATAGTAAAATTTTTAAATTATATGAGATTAGTAAATTTTTTAATTATTTTATCATTTCTTTTTTCTTGTGAAAAAGAAAGTTATGTTTACACTTATGAAGATCAATGTTATGAAATCAAATCCAAAAAGTATGTAACGGGATCTATAGGAAGAGGAATTATAGTAGAAAGGTATTACTTTTTGCTCGATAATAGTGAATTGAGAGAAGTTAACCTCCATGAATATATGAGTTTTAAAGAAAGTGACACTATATGTTTCCCTGTTATAGTAAAGGAGAAAGAAATCGAAAGGTAATGGAGTTTTATTTTAGATTCACGATTAATCATCTATATTTACATTCAGATAGGTTTTTATACCTCATTAAAATAACAACTTTATCCCAGAAATAATATTTAATTTAATCTTATTTAATAAAAAATTCTCACTTATATTAAGTGAATTAAAGATTATGGCATATCAAGTAAATTGGACAACCGAAAAAAAAGAATTAGCAATAGAAAAAATAACAGAGTTTTTAGAAAAACATGGAATAGGAGAATGTATACAGCAAAGTGACGATGCATTAATAGAGGCACCAGACATTTTTTCAGATATTGCAGACAATATCTTATTGGAAGGTGAAGGGATAATTTACTTAGAAAAAGATTAAAAATTATGAAAACACAAAACACATTAGAAAATAAAGCAAAGTTTTTTGCTCAGTATTGGGGACAAAAAGTTTTATCGGATATATCAAATTCAGGGAATAAAGAAATTTATCCTGTAGATACATCGAATATGTATGGTATAGATAGGAGTTACTTAGAGCTAAAACCACTTTCACAGATTAGTAATGAAGACACGATCCAGGGCATTATGTTTACATATAATAAAACTTATGATGAACTAGGGGAGATATTGGAAGTTAATCATTATTTTACTTTTAGTGAAATTGCCTCGATTGAATTAGGTCGTAATTTTAAGACCTTCAGAAGTCTCCATCATTGGAATGGTGATAGAAAAATTGGGTCAAAGGAATGTGATTACTTTCGTTCCAAAGGTTATGCATTACCTTGGATGGATTTATCTGTAGATAACCTAATTGAATATGGTTGGATTAAATTGAAAGAAAATTAAGTTATGAAAACAGAAAACACATTAGAAAATAAAGCAAAGTTTTTTGCTCAGTATTTAAATCAACAAGTATTTTACCAAGATAGAATAGGAAATATAGTTTCATTCTATTTATCATGTGGAAATTTTACAAAGCAGGTTTGGATAGTATCATTAGAAGATGAAAATTTTGAAAAAAATGAATTATCATGTAATGCAAATATAAATGAATGCCAATTAATACTAAACCCACTTTCACAGATAAGTGATGAAGATGCTATTGAGGTTTCTAAAATATTTGGACTAGGTCATTTATCTGGTGCAATTAAAGAATTAATACTATCAATTTTTAGAACTTCAATTAATGACAGCGGAACTACTTCTAGTACTAATGGAATTAAAAATTGGATGCAAGTTTTTGATTACCTCCGTTCTAAAGGTTATGCATTACCTTACGTGGGTTTATCTGTAGATAACCTAATTGAATATGGTTGGATTAAATTGAAAGAAAATTAAGTTATGAAAACAGAAAAATTATATTTTGAAAATGAAGATGCTAACATTTGTTATCCTTTACAAACTTATTTAGAAAGAGCAAAAGAAGAAGGATTGAATGAAATAGAACTTTTTGAAGCAATTCCTTCAAAAGAAAAAGATTATATATGGTGTTCAGAATTAGAAACTGTTGGTGATAAATCTGAATGTAATAAGGATTGCCCTTATTATAAGGTTTCAGGAAAATCTAAAATTTGTGATTTTAGAGGTAAATTAATGGATTTTGGAGAACTAGTAAAATTTAAAGTTAAATAGAATGAAAAATTACAAATTAGAAAAGTTACAGAATGGAGAAACGTTTGTAACAAGTGAAAAAGGAAACTCAATGATACCACTAATTAAATCAGGACAGGAACATAAACTTGCTCCTGTAAAGTGGGAAGAATGTAATGAAGGTGATATTGTTTATTGTAAAGTGAAAGGTAATTTTTACACTCACTTGGTTAAGGGCAAAAACAACGAAAAGGGATTGCTCATCGGAAATAATAAAGGTGGTATCAATGGATGGACAAAGCAAGTTTATGGTCGTGTGGTAGAGGTTATTTAGCCTTGCATATAACATCTATATAGACGAAATAAAAGTAATACAAACCTTTAACCTTAAAACTTCCCGCTATAAAGCAAGTGAAATAAAATTATGCACTGGGATAATAAAGTAAAAATGATACAACTCGGAAATCAAAGACATAATTCCGAAGAAGCAAAAAATGAGTTTCAAAAATTTGTTTTAGAAAACGTTGATTCGTTTGATAACCAATCTTGGGATATGTTTTGCAATTTGGTTGATTTAATTATCGATGAAATGAAGCAAGACATAGAGTTTTGGAAAAAAGTTTATACAAAAATTAAAGATGTAGATTGTAATGATTCTAAGTTTGGACTTCGTTCCGGATTTAGGATTGCAATGATTCAAACTATTTGCGAAGAGGAGTTATCACTTTCGTAAAAGGACTATAACTAAAATTTAACTTAATAACTATGGTCTCGCTAAAGCATTTGTGATGTAGTGACTTTGGAAAAACAAATGTTTAACTTAAAAAAAAATAAAATGGAAATTTATAAAGCAGAATTATCAAAAAAATATGAAAACCCAATAGGTTTAGAGTTTTACACATTCTATCTTGAAAAATCAAAAAGAGGTACAGAATGTAATAAAAAAGGGGAGATATTAAATAGCAAACTTCGTAAAATGGGATTAGATGATTTTATTGAAAAGAATTTCATCTAACATTTTTCTGCTTGGTGTTAGTGCACCTTTCCATGAGCTTAAATTTTAGCACTAAATTATCTGGTGACATTACGCCAAACCCGTGTCATAGGATATTTTTATTTTTTGTGGGTTGGCTTAAACAAATTTAAAAAAATGAAATTATTTAAATTATTTATTCCAAAAGAGAAAATGCAAACAGTTACAGAACTTGAAAGCTGGACGGTAACTTGGTATGTAAAAACAGGGTGGTCAGACGACACAAGAAGACAAGCAAAGGTTTTCATCAAAAAAGAAGACGCTAAAGAATTTGAAAGACAATTAATTGAGCAGGCTAAATTTATAGGTTGTTGGATAAGAACAGATTTAACTAAAAACTAATTGTGCGGTGAAAAAAATAAAAATATGAAGGAATTAGTAGAAAAATATGTTAAAGCAGGTGTTCATCAAAACAAAATAATTACAACAAAACATCCAAGCGTTGTTAATTGGTCTTTATCAAGAAAATGTATTGTTGGTGAAAATGGTATAGAACCATTAGAAATTATTGATGATGTGAATGGAAACAAAAGACTTTCTTATGAGAACAATAGAATGGTAAGTATGTTAATTAGAACTGAACTTACAAAAGAAGATATAGACGAAATTAACAACTCAGATGGAATTATTTGTACCGATGCGTTATACGGTAGAGAAGGTTTTAGATATGGATTTATACCTTCATAATTTTATTTTACACAGAACTATAATTGAAACCCTAATGTAGTATTGTGTATAACATCCATATAGACGAAATAAAAGTAATACAAAATCGCTATGGAGCATTTAACCTTAAAGCTTCCCACTAGGCATAGAGAAGTGGAATTACTAAAATGGAAAAAGAAACAAATAGTTATAAAATAACTAGAGATTACGAGTTTTTAGGTAAGTCTGACTTAGTTTCTAGCAGAGAAAAACGTAACTATCGTAGAAAAACGGAGCGTAAAATTAAAGGTAAAAAGAAATTTGGCTTTAAATAAAACTTCCCACTTGTAGAAAGTGGTAAAAATTATGAAAAATAATAAAGAATTTATTGATGAAATTCATGGATTTAAAGCTAAAGCAATTAGTAAAGTAGCTGCTTGGATGATAATTCGTAATAAATGCCATGAATTGAACATTATAGTTCCTACAATAGACAAGATAAAGATAATAAAAAAATAAAAATTAAAAACATGTTAAAACAAGCTTTAGAAATTTTCAGGTATTATGAGGATAAAATCCATAGTGGAAATTATGAACAGTTTACAATTGATTTTGTTCAAGATAATGAAGTTGATTTGAATTTTCATATAGATGAAGAATTAGAAGAACAAAGAATAAAAGACATCGTTGGTTCATTGCGTTATCAAACTAGTTGTATTTTGGGAATAATTAAAGAAGGAAAAGACAAGGAATTATTTGCAGAATTAGAAAAAAAATTAGATTCTATTAATATTTAAAAATCATAATTATGGAAACTTATAGAATTACCATTATAAATGATATTTCTGGAAAAAAAAACGAAGGATAAATATTTCAGCATTATCATTTGAAAGAGCAATAGAACAAGCGATTTGGAAAATTAATCGTACCTCAGAAAGAATTATAAGTGTTGAAATATATAACAAAAAAATAAACTTCCCACTTGTAGTAAGTGGTAATAATTATGAAACTAATATCAAATACTTCTTTTGGTGAGTTATGTAAATCAAAAGAAAAAGAATTTCCTACAAGAAATGTATATCTTGCTTGGTATGAAGAAATAAGAACTAATTATGATAATTTTCTAAAACAGCCTTTAAAATTAGAAATGGTTGCGCCTTGTGATGAAGATGATGAAATTTTATACGAACCTAAAGACTATGAACAGAGACTTCCTAATATTATGACAGAGTACAATGATGAAATTTACAGATATAAAAAAGCAAAAGAAAAAGTTTTGTTTGAAGGATTTGAAATTTTTAAAGGAACTATTTACATGTGTTCAGTCCCTATATTAAAAGTAAAGGATTTATATCAAACTACAATAGAATGCTTAATACACTATGAACCTATATTAACCGAAAACGCAGTAAAACAAATAGGAATACGAAAACAGAAAAATTAAGCTAGAAATTAATAGATTAAAAAAATAAAATATGGACATTTCGGCTATAGTTGGGAAATCTATTTTACTTTATAATAATGGTGATTATAAAGGTTCCTATGATATACTAAAAAAAATACTCGGTAAAAAATTAGATAGTAAAACACTATCAATAATTTACTACAATATGGGTCTTTGTAAATCTGCAATATTTGATTGGAAATCTGCTTTAAGATGTTATAGAAAATCTGAATTAAATGGTGGTGAATCACAGTATGAAATATTTTTATGTTTAATGCATCTCAAAAAAGCAGAAGAAGCTAAGGGATATTGGAAATTTAGATGTGAGGGTATCAGAAAATCATATCCAGATCTACCTATAAAAAGATTGAAATTCGGTGAGGAAGCAGATGCAATTCTTGTCTTGAACGAACAAGGATTTGGTGACGAGATTCTGTTCTCCCGGCAGATAGAATTTTTATCAAAAAAATATAAAAGCGTATCTTATCAGGTATATGAAGAAACCTTAGAATTCTTTAAAAAATATTTTAAATTTCAAAATGTTACATTCTTTACAGAAAGATCAATTTCATACGAATTTGTAATGAATCACGACAGATTTTTATTATCTGGTGATTTCTTCTTTGATTTATCGGATCAAAGTTATCTGATAGAGGTTCAACAGGAAAGTAGAAAATGGGATATTGGTCTTTGCTGGTCAGCAAATTCAAAATCTAAAAATACCAAGGAAAGAAGTATAGATCCAAATTTAATCAGAGATAAAATCAACGATAAAAAAATAGTATCTCTTCAACATGATCAAAAATTAGATTTTGCGGATTATGTTGAAATAAATAATTTATTAGATACATCAGAATTGATTCTAAAATGTGATGAGATTTGGACTATTGATACCGTTGTTGCACATCTTGCTCTTTCTCTTGGTAAAAAGGTTAAACTACTAAAAAAAGATTATCTAGACTGGCGTTGGAAAAATGATTTATATAAAGGATTTGAAATTATTCAGATTTAACTTGATATAAAACTATAAGCCTTTGAATTTTTTGAAACAGAACCTGGGTTTATATGCAGTGTGTCTAAAGATGAAAATATTTACTTGCGGGCTCAGAATCACAAATTATCAAAATATGAATAACTTAAATTAGATAACAAAAATGGGAAAAGAAGAAAAAAATCCAAAATTGAATATCACTTCTGCTAGGCGTAGTTTTGTTTCAAGATTACTTTGCTTAATTGGTTGGCATCAATTCACTTGTAAGATTCAAGATTGTATAGATGAATTTGGATACGTACCAAGTGATGGACGTATGCCAAAAAACACTAAGTGTAATAGGTGTGGTAAAAATTACTCCTAACATCAAGAAATACACTAAAAAAGGTCTAAAATAACCAAAACATACAGACAGAGTTTCGGCACTCTTGTTTTTTGTGAAATATTATAGTACGTTTTATTATGGAAAAAGAACTTAAAGATTGCAAAACCGGAGATAAGGTAAGGTTATGGTGCATAGGTTGGATGGAATGGGATGATGTCATTGTGGAAATTTTGGATAATGGGCTATCATCTTTGATAAAAGTCAAATACCCATCAGGTAAAGAATATGAATTTGTACCAACAACAAAATGTATGACTGTAGGGGTTTAAAATTCACTATAAGATTGAAAGCAACAGTTATATTTATTTCTTATATTTGCTGCTATATTTAATATCAAAAATTTTATACAAATGAAAAATTATAAATTAGAAAAATTAGAGAACGAGGAAACATTCGTTACAATCGAAAAGGAAATTCAACGGTACCTTTAATTAAATCAGGTCAAGGATATAAACTTTCTCCTGTAAAACGGAAATATTGCAACGGAGGAGATATTGTTTATTGCAAGGCGAAAGGTAGATTTTACACTCACCTGTAAAGGGAAACAACGAAAAGAGATTGATTATAAGAAACAATAAAGGTGGAATTAACTGGTGGACAAAGAAAGTTTGCAGACGTGTAGTTGATATTTTTTAAATATAGAGGACTCTGAAAAATGACAAAAGAAGAAGTTAGATTAAAAAAAATGAAATTATTTACTTTATGATAACAATAAAACAGCTCTACGATGGACTTGTTTCCGGAGAGATTAAAATAGACGAGAATGGGCACAATCCTTTTTATGGATGGGGCCCTGATGGAATGATAAAACGTCTTGGAAAAAGAATTGAATTTTGGGATAATAGTTCAGCTCTTTCGAAAAAAGGGATTGTTTGGTCAGAGTCTTTAATTACTGAGTCAATTCCGGACGGTGATAAACACATTAGGGAAATAGAACTGGATTCACCATGTGCAAATTGTAATCGATCACTCGGTTGGAGGTATGATCCACTAGAGTCTAAGATTATTTGTTTTGTTGCTGAACTCAATACCAAAGAATCTCCAGCAAGTAAATGGTTTTATGAATACCAGGAAGATCGTTGCGAATTAGAACATAACTTACCCCAGTCATTTGAATTTAAAGTAAATGGAGAAATCGTCTTTGCTAACTTCTTTAAAGATCACATTGCTAAACTAGACGAAGCTGAAAAAGACTTTTCTTATAATTACTTTTCTTTGAATACTATAGTTGGAAGAAGACGTATTGCTGAGTTTCATGCCAATGACAATATTGGCTACCAACAACTGGGAAATACGTCAATTGATATCTATTTGTCTAGTGATAAACAAGAATTCATAATCATAGAAGAGACTTATCGTTGGGCTGAAGGTCAAGGAGATAATTCTGGAATGGAGTTCGAGGCCAGTGAAGAACTTCCAAAATTGGGTTGGATTTATTGCGGTTCAATTTCATGTGATATGTGGAGATACATGTTTGGAAATGTCAGTGATGTAAAAGAACCATCCGGATCAGTTGTCAAGATTTCTCCAAAACCCGGCAATTATCTTGTGACTAATTACTTTGGAACTAGTGAACATGAAGTTCATACAATTGCTGGATTCAAGATAGCCTCTCGGGTAAAACTTATTGGATAGTCAAATTATTTTTAGAAAAAATATCGATATTAACATATACAAGAAAAGTATGAATCATAACGAACTAAATCATAACGAACTAAGAAAAGTTGCAACATCATTATTTGATTTACAATATTCTAAAAATGGGCTCTATGGTCATGACATTTCTTTTAGAATGGTTACCGACAATAAATCCTTTCATGTGTCAGTTTTTCATAATGGGATTAGGATTAAATATGTTGATATTAGAAGTCTAGAAGATGTTGAAAAATTGGAAGATTCTATATGGGGTTAATTTTTATTTAAAAAAATATTAAAATGAAAACATTACAGAAAGTTCCTTTAGAACTTATTGAAGTAGAATTTATTCCAGGATTCAATGAAATGGAATCAGGTAAACTATATTATTCAAAAGAATATAAAATAGCAAATCACCTTTGTCCTTGTGGTTGTGGAAAGCAAACACCAATACCTATTAAAGAAGGTGAATGGAACTTAACCATTAATAACGGTAAAGCGACCATAAGTCCGTCAATACTTCATAGGTTTGGGTGTAAAACTCATTATATAATTACCAATGGTGTGGCAAATATTGTTTAGTATTTCTAGTAAAAATTTTGGATCTGTGTGTAGTATTTTAACATTTAATTTATGGAACTATATCATAATATACTAAACTTAAAAAGATTAAAATCAATTTTAGATACTGGTTTTATTTATATGGATCAGAGGATATTATATCCCTGTGTTTATATGACAAGAGATTATAATTATTTGGCCCATAGAGGTATAAGAATGGTTTTTGATTATGGTAAATTAAGACAAAATTATAAGGTGAAACCTTTTTCTTTAAAGGAGTACAATGAATTAAATGACGTTAAATTTATTCCAAAAAAATGACGAAATAGAAGAACGTGTATTCAGTAATGTTGATGTGATGAAGTGTTGTATCCGAATTGATATTGATAAAAATAAGTTTAACGAAATTGAATTTAACCACCCATTAATAAACCATACTCAAGAATTCAATAGAAAGTTAATGAAATGCCACTAAATCAAAAGAATTTTATACAATTTTAAATATTGAAAAATTATGTTAGCAATTAATTATTGGTTTAAAGGGCAAGTAAGAACAGCATCATTAAGTCATTCAAATGTATATGAATGGGGAAAAATTGTTGATGCTTTAAAGAAAAATAAAGGAATTTCTACAGAAGCTAGAAAAGTCCTCGAACACAAAAAAGAAATTTTAGAAAAAGACAAAAGAATTAATAAATGAAAACTTTAATTATTTACAATGACATTGAAAGCCCATTACAATTTTTATTGGTAGATGGTGACTTGTCAAGATTTCATGGAGTTACTGTTAATGCTGGTAATGGTACTGGTTTTGAGGATGAATTTTGTGATTGGATGTGGGATAAAGAGAGTGGCGAACGAAATCATTTAGGTCAATGGTCTGATGATAAGACTTTACTTGAAAATAAAAATTGGGACAAAGTTGCTATTTGTACATGGATTCCTTAGTTGAGTTAGAAAAATTTAAAACTTCCAACTAGGCATAGCGAAGTGGATTAAAATATGTTTGTAAAAGCAATATCAGAACAAGAAGTAATAGGAGATTATGTTCATATAGAAATTGGAGATGAAGTTTGGGGAAATGTTAGGTCTTATGGTCAAGATTTTATGAACGTTGAAGAAATGTACGATAACAAAGACTATGTTGAAGGAGATATTGATAAAAATGGTTATCCTGAAAATATAGATGATTGTTTTAAATATAGAAATATTAGGTTAAAAATAAAAAAAGGTTCAATAGAAAGACTTTACTGCGGTTGTGGTGAATTAGCAACTCACGAAGAATTTTCTGAGGCTTTTTGTAATAATTGTAAATATGAAGAACCAGAAGACCACTCTTATTTATGTTATGATAGGTCTGATTGGCTAGATGGATAAACAAAACTAAAACTTCCCACTAGAATTTGTAAGTGGATTTAATAAAATGAAAACAGAAATACAATTAATTGCTGAAGAAAGGCAAAGACAAATTGAAATAGAAGGATGGACTTATGAACATGATGCAGAACATAAAGAAGGAGAATTGGCAAATGCGGCCTGTGCATATGCTATGACTAATGATATGATTAGTTTTATTGATAATGAATGGGGAAATGATATGTTTTTACATTTCTGGCCATTTGATTTAGAATGGTTAAAAAGAGATTATACAGATAATACTAATTTACGAATTAGAGATTTACAAAAAGCAGGAGCACTAATAGTAGCTGAAATAGATAGATTATTACACGAATCAAAAACTTCCCACTTGTAGTAAGTGGAAGCATAAAATGAAAAATATAAAAATGACATTACAAGAAGCAATAAATAATGGATATAAATATTATGTATATCCTGATGAAGGTCACCAAAGACTAAAAAATATTTCTGATGATATTGATGCTATTAATTTCGATAAATCTCCAATGGCAACTGAAAAAACTCCTATTATTTTTAATGGAATAGACGAAAATCAAATTCGAGATTTATTAGCAGATTCAACTTGGGAATTGTGGAATGAGATAACAGGGGACGATACTGACATAATTCATGATCTATTTAAAGAAATTGATTTTTCTGATGTAGAATCTCGTATCCAAGAAAAATTAAAATCCCTTAGATACTACAAACAATCAAACATAGAACTTGTTAAAAACCCCACTTGTTATAAGAGGATATAATTATGAAACTAATATCAACGAACTCAAAAGATTATAGAAATATTCATGATTGGATTAGAAGAAGAATGAAACACATAAAAGCCTGTGAAAGATGTGGAGATACAGAATCTATATTGGATAATGCATTAATAAATGGCAAGTTTCATGAAAAGAATGTTGAAAACTATATAAAGCTTTGTAGAAAATGTCATTATAATTATGACCATCCAGAAGGCTATAAACATACAATAGAATCTAAAAACAAAATAGGATTAGAGTCTAAAAAACGTATATCTAATAAAGGTGTATCAGAAAAATTTATAAATGCTAGAAAAGGGACTTCTATAACAGATAAGCATAAAAAGTCAATTTCAAATACTATGACAGGTGAAAAACACCATCAAAGCAAATTAACAGAAAAAGATATAATTGAAATTAGAAATTCAACATTAAAACCAACTGAACTTGCACTAAAATACAAAGTAACATATCGTAATATATATAATATAATTAACCGAAAAACGTGGAAACATTTAGATTAATATCAATGACAGATTTTGTTCTTAATCAAGATATTACAGATATAAAACAAAGAGATTCAATTGTAAAATATGCTAACTTTCTAAAACAGCCTTTAAAACTAGAAATGTTTTTTCCTTGTGACGAAGATGGAAATATTTTAAATAATCCATTTGCTTCTGATAAAGATGCAGGAAGTGAAAAAGAATTTAAACAAATACAATACAATAATTCTAAAGAAAAAGTTTTATTTGAAAATATACCTATTGCTCAAGCTAAATGGTTAGTGAATACATTCTCAACAATAGAATCTTTATCAGATATTATTAATACAATAACACCAATTTATTTAACCGAATCAGCAATTAAACAAATAGGACTATGAAAAAAAAAAACAGATTATTAATCAACATGCAAAACAAGGTTGAAATAATAAATGGTGCTATAAATGTTATTTTTCGCATTAAAAAGGGTGAAACGATTGTTTTAAATGGTATTCACAGATTTGAAGTTTCGATGGAAACCAACAAAGATTTTGACTACAATAAACGTTTGTCGGAATTATATGAAGAGCGAGAAAACCTACAGATTAGAATTAACCGAATGTCTGGTAATAATTGCTTATAACACAAAAATAGACGAAATAAAAACAATTAATATTAAAACTTCCCACTTGTAGTAAGTGTTTATTAATATGTATTTGGATGAACAAAGATTTCAATCAAAGTTTAAAGATTTTAAACCAGAAACGCCTGAATTTGATTTAAAAACTCTTTGTTATAGTTGTTATTCACAAGGATTAACAGATGCTGTTGAAGCGTGTAATATTAATACTAAAAAATTATAAAATGAAAAGACCTAATTACAGATTATGGGATGGCAAAAAAATGAGATACAATGCCATCGTAGGAAACGGAAAAGCTCTTTATATTCCAGACGGAACAGGAGAATATAAGTGGGCAAATCTTGCTGAAATAATAGCAATGGAAAAGACAGGATTTGAAGACACTGAATTTAAATTTATATGGGAAAGTGATATTCTTGAGGATAAAGAAGGAAATATTACTGTTGTAGTTTGGATTAAAGAATGGGGAATGTTCGGAGCTTTGTTAGATTATGAGTTTGAGAAATATAAAGATGGGGATATAAAAGAACTGGATGAAAGTATGTTCTGGACTTTTCCACTTGAAAATAGACTTTATAAAAAAATAGGAAATATTTATGAAAATCCGCAATTACTTGAAAAGAGGATGGGAAAAATAATATAGCGTATAACATCTATATAGACGAATAAAAAGTAATACAAAATCATTATGAGACCTTTATATACCGAAGTTTTTACGCTTAAAATTTCAGCTACCCAAAAAAGAACTTTAGAGAAATTGAAATCCAGAAATATAAAGGTTTCAGATTTTGTAAGAAAAGCAATCTCAGAGAAAATAAAAAGAGATTATGTAGAATTACAGGACAAACCTAAAAAAGAATATTGTCCTTTTTAACCTTAAAACTTCCCACTTGTAGTAAGTGGTGATAATTATGAAACTAATATCAATTTCTGATTTTGTTTTAGATCATTTTGAATTATTAGAAAATATTCCAACGCAGGAAGAAGCCATAAGACATATTAATACAGTGAAAAGATATGTGGAATTTCTAAAACAATCTTTAAAACTAGAAATGTTTGTTCCTTGTGACGAGGATGGTAATGTTTTAGAAAAACCTGAAAATTATATTGAAGGTTATGATGATGCCTACAATGATGAAATTTATAATTATTTAAGAGCAAAAGAAAAAGTTTTGTTTAAAGGATTTAAAATAGACAAAAATGGGTATCTAGTACACAATAATGACATATCAATAGGAAGATTTATTTCCTATGAAGAAGGTGTTGAATTTTTATTTAGGGATAACATGAAAAATATTGAAGATTTAGTTGATTTTGGTTTTTTTATAAACGAAAATACAATCAAATAAATATGAAAATACTATTGAACAATAATAAAGTATTAAATACGAGATTACTTTTCTATGTAATGACATTATCGTTATTGGTTGGATGTGAAATTACACGTAAACCGAATTTCATTAAAAACGGTAGAGAATATAGGATTATTGGAAAATGTGTCGATTCTCACGTTGAAAATAAATTTGGGTACCACTATGGATATAACTTCGTGAACGGTAAACACGAATGGCATATTGGTTATTATGATGTAAATGTTTGCGATAAAACATTTACAGATACGCTTGAAATTAATCTAAAGAAAAAATATTACAGATAAAACGTGAATATGAAAATAGAAGTTGTTCACGCGTATTTTTAAAAAATATATCTATCTTAAATTCTATTAATTTTTTTTAGAATTACTTTTAATTGATAGATGTATGTGTCGTTCCTTTTCTGAAATTTAAAATTACAAACGACCTTAATTGAAATGGTTATTGTTATGTGGATAAAATATAAATTGAAAGTTACCTGCATTCATTCTTATATAAATAATCATTAAAAAAGTAAAACTTTATCTTTAATTTTTTTTAATCCCGAAATAATATCATACATTTGCGACTATAATAATATGAAATGAAATACGATATAAATATTCTCAATTCCTATATTGAAAGAGGTCTTTTAGAAAAAAATTCTCATCCATCATTACCTTTGGATATTTATAACTATTCAAGAGAGTGCCAATTCTCTAAAGAGTGGGATGAAATCACTCTTAATATGAGAGGGACGGTTCTTGATAGGGAAGGAAATGTCGTTGCAAGGACATTTCCTAAATTCTTTAATTTAGAAGAATTGGATTCTAGCGATATTCCGAACGAAAATTTTGATGTTTTCGAGAAGATGGACGGATCCTTGGGTATACTTTTCAATTACGAAGGGGAATGGCATTTTGCTACAAAAGGATCATTCACTTCAGAGCAAGCGATAAGGGGAAGATCTATATTGGAGAAATATCATTATAAGGATTTGTTGAAAGATTGCACTTATTTATTCGAGATTATCTACCCAGAAAATCGAATAGTTGTTAGCTATGATTTTGAGGATATCATTTTACTTTCAGTTATTGATAATTTAGATGGATATGAATATGATATTCACTCTGACGAAAAAAGCTTAATGAACTTAAAAAACCAGGGTATTCTAGGAACTATAGGGTTTAAAGTAGTTAAAAAATATGACGGTCTTAATAATTACAAAGAGCTTAAAAAAATAATATCTTCAAATTCCGAGGGTTTCGTTATTAGATTTTCTTCCGGATTCAGAATGAAAATAAAAGGCGAGGAATATGTTAGATTACATAGACTATTGACAAACTTCTCGAATGTGGATATCTGGGAGCTCTTAAAAAATAAACAGGATCTTGGTAATTTTTTGGATAGGGTTCCTGATGAATTTGATCTTTGGGTGAAGAAAATAATAAAAGAATTGAAATATAACTATTCATCAATAGAGGAAAGAGTAAACGATATTTACAAGAGCTTCTTTGAAAAAAGACCAGATTTTGAAAAAGATAAAGGAAGGAAGGAATTTGCAGAATGGGCAAAAGAACAAGATAGAGATATAACAAGTATTTTATTTATGTTCTATGATGGGAATGACTATTCAGAAAAAATCTGGAAAATGATAAGACCCAAATATCAAAAACCATTTTGGAATAAAACAGAAGATTAGATAATTATGAAAATAACATTAGAAAAGAACCAGAAAATTTGGTTTACTAGCGATACTCACTATTCACACCAGAATATTTGTCGAGGAGTTTCAACTTGGAGTGATAAATCCAGCAGAACTAGGGATTTCCACAGCTTAGGGGAAATGAATTCCGCTCTTGTTAACGGAATAAATTTATATGTTGACGAGAATGATTATTTAGTCCACTTAGGGGATTGGAGTTTTGGTGGATTTGAATCCATAGAACAATTTAGATCTCAAATAAAATGTAAGAATATTATCATATTTCTTGGAAATCACGATCATCACATAAAAAATAATAGAGAAGGTATTCAAGAGATATTCAAAGAAGTTGCATTCTATGATATCTTAGAAATAAGAAGACCTCGGGATAAAGAAACTGAAAAATACAAATTTTTCTGCAGTCACTTCCCTGTTGCTAGCTGGGAAGATATGGGGAGGGGAGTTCCACATCTGCATGGACACGTTCATCTTCCACCTAATTTAAAGGTAAATTCGGGGAGAGCAATGGATGTAGGAGTTGATGGTAACGATTTAAAGCCATATAGTCTAGACGAGATCTTAGGTATTTTAAAAGGCAGACCAATAAAGACTCTTGTCCTACCTAAAGACCATCACATGGAAAATTAATTTAATAAATTAAATCTAAAAAAATCCACAAAAATGTTGAATCCTACACTATTTTTAATTAGAGGTGTACCTGGCTCTGGTAAATCTACATTCGCAAGACATCTTTGGAATGATTGTGAAATATGCGAGGCTGACAAATATTTCTACGATAAAGAAACTGGGGAATATAATTTCAATCCTTCTAAATTAAAAGCTGCACATGAATGGTGTAGAAATGAGGTTGAGAATAGAATGAAAGAGAATAAACAAAACTCTCGATATTATCCAGAAATAGTAGTTTCCAATACATTTACACAAGAATGGGAAATGGAACCATATTTCAAATTGGCAAAGGAATATGGTTATATGGTAACTAGTATAATTATAGAGAACAGACACGGGGGAACTAATGTTCACGAGGTTCCTGAAGAATCTATAAGAAAAATGAAAGATAGATTTGAAATAGAATTATAAAAATATGGGGAAATATTTAACTATAAGCAAAGCAAGGGAAAAATATAAAGTAAGAAAAGCTTTTGACGTATATTTGGACGATAGACTATGTACGGTTTACGACATAGACGGATATCACCATGTATTAGGAGAAATGAATGATTCACCAACAACTTGGTGGCTAGATCACACAGAAGAACCTGTAAGAGGTGAGATTAATTTCGAAAGAGAACTTACTCCTTATATAAATAAAGGCAATAATAGAATTTGTTGGGAAATCAGATATAAACAAAATAATTATCTGAAACATAAGTGGGATGAATATGATTTAAGGGCTAATGGTAAATGTGAAATCTATGCAAATGGTAAATTGATATATTCATTTGCTTCTAGAGATCTTGGTTATGCAATGTCGAAAGCTCAAGCTTTAACTATAGAACTATTAGAACATCCTTACAATTTCATAAACCCTGAAAATGAGACTGACAGAAAGATATGGTACTATGGTCTTCCTGCTAAGGTTAAACCTAGTCTATATAATCCCGGTGAAATTTCAATATATCCAGATTATGAGAATATCTCTAAAGAAGAATGGTGGAAATATTACAAGGAAAGAAAAAATCCAATAGAAACTCTAGAAAAATCCGAATATTACACAGAAGAAGATAGGGATTTTGATGAATCTGGAATTGAGGAATTTTACGATTTTGGGGCTATAAATCACGGAGATGCAATGTGGGATGGTATGATAAACTGGTTCAGATAATATGCCTACCATAGATTTCAATATAAAAAAAGAGGATCTCGAAAATTATAATATGAGCTATGAAGAGCTAGGAGAATCCCCAATTCTGGAAATCTTTAAAACAAAACTTCGTGGATCTATTCTAAGGGTATTTGCTAGATATGCACATAAAACTATAAGTTTTAATATTTCAAGGGATCTTTTAACTGACCTCGGAACAGAGATTTTTGGTAAGAACACTAAGATAATTCTAAAGTGTGACGAATTTGGTGGAACATTTAGTGATAGAGTTCTTCTAAACTCAATTTACATGGAAATAAACAATAAAAAAATCACATTGGTTGAATATTTATTGTGTATTTCCTCTATAGAATCAGGAAATTTATTTATTAAAATAAAATAAACGGAAAAATAATGATGAATTACAATTTATTTCTGGATGATTTTAGACATCCTTATGACTGTATAAAGTATATGAAGCTCCCAATATATTCTAAATTGGAATGGGTAATCGTTAGAAACTATGACGAGTTTGTTGATTACATCATCAAAAAAGGTCTTCCTAAGATAATTTCTTTTGATCATGACCTCGCTGATGAGCATTACTCTCCAAAAATGTACGGGGGTTCTTATAATAAATTGTACAAAAGATTTAAAGAAAAAACTGGGTTAGATTGTGCAAAGTGGTTGGTTGATTATTGTATAGATAATGATTTGGATCTTCCTGAATATTTGGTTCATTCTATGAATCCTGCAGGAGGAAAAAACATCTCCTCATATTTAGAAAACTATGTTAAATTTAGAAAAAAATGAGGAATAAAAATAATATTAAAAAACTCACAAAAGAAGATATTAAGAATTATAAACAGCATTTGACTGTTGGTGGGCTAAAGGAATTCGTAAAGAAAAATGGAATCCCAGATGACGCAAAAATAATGATACAGAGGGTTGAGGACTTTTATTTCGAAAGAAATGATTGGGGGGTTTATCTAAAGGAAGGTGTTACCTATCATTCAGCAAAAAAAATGAATGAAAATCTTTTAAAAGAATCTAAAAGAAGAGAATGTGGTCTTGAACCTGAATATGATATCGAGGATCCATTATCGAATATTATTGAGATTGGGGATGAGCTGAAAGAACAATATCATCCTGCTTGGAGTTGTGTTAGCTATAAAGACGATCAGGATTTTTTATTTATTGATTTACATTATTAAAAAAACAAAATATAGATTAAATATGAATACATCAGCGGAATTTAAAAAATATGCTCTGAGCAGCGGAATAAGTTCTATGAAATTGGATTATTATGACAAAAAAATCCAGTCATCAATGACTCCTATGATTCTCGAGGAGAGACAGCTTAGAGTTACTCAGATGACAGTCTTTGATAGGTTAATGATGGATAGAATTCTTTGGGTTGCGGGAGTTGTTAACGACGACATGTCTACCGTTGTACAAGCACAACTTATGTTTCTAGATTCTGTTGATGATAGAGACATTACAATGCATATTGACACACCAGGAGGATCTGTTAAATCTGGACTTAGTATGGTTGACGTTATGGGTTACATTAAATCCGACATAGTAACAGTGAATACAGGAATGGCAGCTTCAATGGGATCTGTTTTATTGGGAGCAGGAACTAAGGGTAAAAGAGCCTCACTAAGATTTAGTAAGGTTATGCTTCACCAATCCAGCGGTGGATTTAGCGGAAACATACAAGACGCAGAAATTGATATGTTAGAGTGGAAAAAATACAATGAGATTTTATTTGAGCTTCTTGGCGAATATTGTGGAAAAACTGCCGAACAGGTAAAAAATGATGCAACCAGAGATTTCTGGTTAAGCTCAGAAGATGCAGTTGAATATGGTATAATTGATGAAGTTATCAAATCTAAAAAGTTGAAATAAAAAAATTAATCAAGATGAATAATAAGGTAATTCATGCAGAATTATCCGATAAGCAGAATTCTTTATATCAGGAATGGATTAGTCACATTAAGGCTATTTATGGTGAATATGGAACATTTACTTGGAAAATAACACCCAATTCTATAGGTTTGGAAATATCGGTATATAGTCATTTAACAAAAACAGAATTAGATTTAACAGATGTTGACAGTTGGTAATAAAGAAAAAATATTGTGTGATTGCGGAAAATTAGCCGTATGGTGTTACGTTCCAGGATACAGAGACGGAAGCAGTCCATATGTATGCGACGATTGTGTAAATAGAGAATGTGAATGTGGTCATAGATACATCGACCCATATTCATACGATCCCCCATTGGAATCTGAGGATCATCCAATTGGAATTGAAGGTGTTGATTGGATATGGGTTAGCTATGAGAAAAAAGCTTGGCAAAAGATAGACGAAAAAGGAAGACCGTATCCTTGTTGCGAATATCATTATGATCAAGATGGGTTTGATGTGTACGAGGAGAATTAATAAAAAAAAATAAATAAAAATATAAAAGAAAATGGAGGAAACAGATTTTTTAAAAGAATCGGAAATGACCGATAAAAAAGACATTCTTTTGTGTAGTTGCTATTCGACTGAACATCAAATGATTATTTTATATAGCGATGATGATATTAATGGGGTAAAACATCCAATGTGTTATTTTCATATACATCTAAACAAAAGACCTTTCTTTGAAAGATTAAAATACGGCTTAATGTATATTTTCGGGAGAAAATGTAATTATGGTGCTTTTGATGAATTCATCTTTAACGAAAAGGATGCGGATAAATTACAATCAGTTGTTAATTACTTAAAAAAAACTAAATAAATGAAATTTGATTTTGATGATATTTTAATTACTCCCGCTACGATTAGCGAAATTACTTCAAGAAAAGAAGTTAATGTTTTATATGAGGATGGATATCTTCCCCTTTTTACAGCACCTATGGATACTGTAATTTGTGAAGAAAATAAAGATTTCTTCCTTAAAGCAGGAATCAAAGTAATAATGCCAAGGACCGAATATTCTGATTCCAATTTAGAAAATACATCTTTCGATTTTTTTAGAGCTATTGGAATGGACCAATTCGAAGAACTCTTTATTAAAAATAAGAGAGAGGGAAAGTATTATATTCTTATCGATATAGCTAACGGCCATATGACTAAATTACTAGATCTAGTCAAAAAAGGCAAAGATATGTACGGAGAAGATTTAGTATTAATGGTCGGGAATGTTGCTTATCCTGAAACATATAAGATTTTTTCAGATGCCGGAGCAGATTATATTAGAATTGGTATTGGTAATGGGGGAGGATGTCTTACTACAGTTCAGACAGGTATCGGTTATCCTATGGCATCACTAATTGATGAGTGTTATCGAATTAAAAAATCTCTAACGAATCCTTCAAAAATAGTTGCTGATGGTGGATTTAAAAGTTATTCTGATATTATTAAAGGATTGGCTTTAGGAGCAGATTATATTATGCTTGGGTCTATATTAAATAAAGCTCTAGAGAGTGCGGGGAAACATATCTTGCAAACAATAAAAAAGAAGGGTGGACAGAGCCTGGAGAAAGAGTAGATCAATACTCCAAGGAAACTGAACAGCTATTTAACTTCGGAACCAAAATGTTTAAGAAGTTCAGAGGAATGAGTACCAAGGAGGCACAGTTAGCAATGGGTAAAACTGTACTTAAAACTAGCGAGGGTGTTACTAGAATGCAGCCGGTTGAATATACAATCAACGGATGGGTTGATAACTTAAAAAGCTATTTAAGTTCTGCAATGAGTTACACAAATTCAAGGAGTCTTAATTATTTTATAGGTAAAGTTAAATGGAATTTGATCACCGTCAATTCTTTTAATAGATTTAAAAAATAGAAAAAATATGAAGTGGAAAAACGTAAAGAATGAAACCCCAAACGCATATAAAAAAGGTCACTGGGACGGTTCAATGAGTGATCCAGTGGTAGCCATGGACAAGAATGGTAAATTCCATATAGCCGTCGTTTATGAAGGCTATATGGACGGATCACACTTTATAGATTTCTATGATGATCGGGATTTTGAGCTTTCTGATATTGAATATTGGTGTGAAATTACGGGATACGAACATCTTTGGCCCGCAGATTCCAAACTTTAAATTTATCCACGGGATTCATAGATATATAATACTATGCTAAAACACATTAAAGAATATAGAGAATTTGAATTTCACCCCGAATTGGAAATTAACGAGGGATTTTCAGATGGAGTTAAGAATTTGTGGGATAGTTTTAAAAAGCTATTATCTAGAATTTTTCAGAAAGAAGCACAGAAAACCCTCCAACCAACACAGGTTAAAAAACAACAGGTTGCTAAACAACCTTCTCCTATAGAAGGACAACATATGTTATATTTACCTCATCAGCAGGGTCCTTCTGGAGCAGTTAAATTGGTTAACGTTTATCTAGGAAAGGAAAAACTGAACAGTTCTGATAGAAACAATATGCTTAAAAATATGCCTTCCTCTGATCCAGGATACGCTAAAGTTTTAAAAGGAAACGATAAGGAAGCTGTATTGGCTTTTCTGAATTATCAGAAGAACACTTGGGATAAATATAAAAAAGAAGCTTTAAATAAAATAAATCTTCCACAACATAAAGTTGTTAAGAATGCTATAGAAAAGCTACCAAATCCTAATTTCCCAAAAGAATTTCTGACGACCGTTGCTTACAAAGAATCTAGATTTGATCCAGATCCAGACACAAACAGAACTTATAAAGGACTATTTCAAATAGGTCCTTCTGCTTGGGAACAGCTGAAAAAGATAAGCCCTGATAAATATAGGGGCGAAATTCCAATAGATCCCTTTAAAAATACCCAAGCTGGTAACGATTATCTTAAATGGACATATGAACAATTTGAAAAAAATATGGTAGTTTAAAAGAACTACCTTTTTTGTTTCTTGTTTTTCTTTGCCTGGTCATATAGTGCCTTATCGGACATTTTAGTTGTTTTACCACCAGTAACAAAAGAATTAACTCTAGCCATAGCCCATTGCTGGGGTGTAGTCCCAGGAATATGACCGGTTTTCCAGGCTGAATACCCTCTAGACCAAACTTTTTTTAATATATTTAGAGGAAATCCAGTTTTATCAGATTTCTTTTTTAAAGCCTTATATATAGGACCATCTTTCTCCATCGAAGATTCCATAATAACCTTTTCGGTAATTTCAGTATTTTCTATAATTATATCCTCAAATAGATTGTCTGGTAGATTAAACACATCAAAATCTAGTATGTTTTTAGATTCAAAATTTTCTTTTTCTCCAAAGAGTTCCTTGTATTTTTTTGTGTATTTAGACTGTTTAGTTGGAATCGGTTTACCCTTTCCAGCTTTTCTACTTTTATAATCAGCATCCCAGGGTCCGTATGCGGAAGAATCGTCGTCTTCCTTTCCCCCGTGTTTTTTAATCTCTCTTTTCATTACATTTGGATTTGCTGTGAGATACTTCTTTGGATATTTCATTATTGCTAAAAATATATGATTTTTTTATATATCGAAAAATAAGAATTATACTAGACATATAATATTTTACAAATTAATTTATTTCTTTCAGTCCATCGAAAGAATGTAATCTAGACAAATTAAAAAGATCCATTAAAAAAATAATTATATATCTATATTTTTTTATCCCGTAATTTGAATGTAAATTTGGGTATAAAATTAATATATGAGAGTATTTTATAATAATAAATGAATCTGATATTGATTCTTTAAACCTATTTTTTGAATAGAATATAGTTGATACTTTAATATCTATATAGAACTGTCACATCTAATAAATTAAAAAATATGATAGAAAATAACGAAAACATATCAATTTGTTCATCGTGTGGAAGTTGTTGTAAAAGTCTTCCTGGTATACTTTCTCCTGACGATATGAAAGAAATTACTGTCGATTCTCTGGAGAAAATGTACGAGAAGGGATATCAATTTGATTACTGGGAAGGTAATCCTACAGAAAATCCCGAATATGATGATATAACATTTTACTTTCTACGTCCACAGACTAAAAAATCCTTAGGTAAAGTACTTGATCCTTCTTGGGGAGGAGAGTGTATATTTTTAACAGATAAAGGATGCACGATGTCATTTGAAGAAAGACCTGCTCAGTGCAGAGATCTTAAACCTTCTAAAGATGGAGATTGTAGGGGATCTAAAAATTACACCAAAGCAAAATTGTCAGAAGCCTGGCTTCCATATAATGAAATAATAAAGGAAACAATCCATACAATATTAAATAAAAAAGATTAAAAGATGGAAAGAAAATTAGCATCAGTAAAGAGAATTGATAAAATAACTAAACATCCCAATGCAGACTCACTTGAGATTTGTCATATTGGTGGATGGAAAGTTATAACTAGAATTGGAGAATATAAGGAGGGAGAATTGGCTATTTATTGTGAAGTTGATTCATTCTTACCAATTGATGAAAAATTCGAATTTCTAAGAAAATCCTCATATAAAAAAATGGGGGACATTGAAGGATTTAGATTAAAGACTATTAGACTTAGACAAGAATTAAGTCAAGGGCTTTTATTGCCTTTATCTACTTTGAGAAGTGAAAAAGAAATGGTCGTTGGAATTAGCAAACAACCACAAGGAGACAAATTACAATTGGGGACTGGTGGTTCTATTGTTATAGAAGAGGGTCTAGATGTAACAGATCTTCTCGGAATCATAAAATACGAACCTCCTATTCCAGCACAGCTAGCAGGAAAGGTTAAGGGATACTTCCCGTCATTTATCAGAAAGACTGATGAAGAAAGATGCTTGTCTGAAGATGTTATTGTTAACACAGAAGACGGTCCAATGACTATCAAGGAAATCTGTGAGTCAAAGTATACAGGTAAGGTTCTATCATACAATACTATAACTGATGAAAATGAAATGAACTCCATTAACAGTCATTCTATTCAAAAGAATAATAACGATTGGTACATGATTGAACTAGAGTCTGGTAAGACTATTAAAGCTACTGGAAATCATCGTATTTGGCTTCCTGAATTAAAATGCTTCAGAGAAGTTAGAGATCTTTTAGGTAATGAAACCGTTAAAATAACCTAAAAAGTTATTAAAAAGACTGATTATTTATTGTTTTTTATATAAATAAGAGATATATAAATAAAAGGAAACTTATTATGAGGTGTATTATCTGCAATAAAGAATTCAATCAAACGAACATATTAAAAATACACATTAATAGACATCACAACATTAATAAATTAACAAATGAGGTAAACTACATTAAATCTCAAATAGAAATAGAAGATAGAACCTTCGATACGGTAAAGGATCTATATCTTGAAGGTTATAATGTCTCTGATCTTAAAGAAATGTATGGGGTTTCATTTGCAAATTATATCGAATTACTTGGGATTAAACGAACTAATAGCGAAAGCAAAAAGACCAAGGTTTATAAAGATAAGATTGAGTCTACTAATATGAAACGGTTTGGGGTTAAGAATCCATCACAGGCTAAAGCCATCAAGAAAAAAAAGAAAGAGACGTTCCTAAAGAACTTTGGATATGAGAACAACTTCTGCAACCCAAAGATACGGAAGGTTGCACAGTCACATATAGACTATGAAAAGGCCCAAGAATCTATAAGAGATACTCTTATCAAAAAATACGGAGATAGCGTTTATAATCCTTCTCAAATCCCAGGTGTTTCGGTGAAGATTGGAGAGTCACAGAAGAAAAGAATATCTAAAATGACGGCGGATGAACGCAGGCGGATGACAGAAAAAGCAAGAGCTAATATAAATTATGTAAGTAGTCAAGAGATCAGAATTCAGACAATACTAAATCAATTAGATGTAGAATATACGGCAAACGGATTTCTATATGCATATAACTGGGATCTGATATTTAAGAATAAAGTTATCATAGAAGTTCAAGGTGACTTTTGGCATGCTAATCCTAAGTTCTATAAAGAGTCTGACGTTCTTTTAGATGGTCTTTTAGCAAAGGATGTTTGGAAGAAAGACAATCGGAAACGTAAGCTTATAGAATCTAAAGGATATACAGTTCACTATTTTTGGGAGAGTGATATTAATAATATGACAAACGAAGAAATCTATAACCTTTTAAAAGAAATACTATGTTAGATAAAATTAAATCTATTAAGAAGATAAATCATGAATCAAAACGTTATGACATTGAAGTAGATAAAGTTCATAACTTCTATGCAAACGATATTTTAGTACATAACTGTCAAAATCTAACCAAAGAGTACGAGGGCTGGAAGACTGAAAGGTTTTATGTGACTGAAAAACTAGACGGAAGTTCCGCAACCTTCTATTTAAAAGACGGAGTTTTCGGAGTCTGTTCAAGAAACCTTGAGTTAGCGGATCCTGGAGAATTTGTACCTGGTACTATCATTGGTGAAGATGGTGTCGAAAGAACCAAAAAAGAAAATACATTCTGGAAGGTTGCTAGAGAGCTAAAGATAGCAGAAAAACTAGGATCTCTTAATCAAAATTACGCAATCCAGGGTGAACTTATCGGTGAAGGAATTCAAGGGAATCCATATAAAATAAAAGGGCATACTCTTAGAGTTTTCAATATTTTCAATATTGACACTCAAGAATATCTAGGATTAGATGAAATGAGGGAATTCCTATCTAAAGTTAATAATGACGATAAACCACTTGAACTTGTTCCTGTGCTCGAGGAAAATTATAGCCTACCAGAAACTGTCGATGAAATTCTTCTTTACGCAGAGGGTAAATCAAAACTATACAATGGAGCGGAGAGAGAAGGAGTGGTTATTAGAAACAAGGATAAAACAATATCTTTCAAATCCATTTCTAATTCATTCTTGCTAAAGGAGAAATAAGTTATCTTATTTAAAATAAAATTGTGAAAATAATTATTACAGGAGGGAGTACATTGGGTCACCAGATCACACAAAGACACAAAGAATACTCGGGAATCAGAATTGGACAATATAGATATTCTAAAAAGTTCTTGTACGTGGAAAAAAGATCATAGGAATTGGATAAATATATCATGAGAAGAATTAAAATATTTGAAGATTTTACCCAACCCACAGATAGCTTGGAATCATTAATAGACGAGATTTCAAACTTAACAGGCAAACCTATAAAATTAAAATATTGGAGATCTGGTTTGAGATTCTATGATATTAGAATAGAAGAACCATTCGAGAATTTATCCTTTGAAGATTTTTACAATTTTATTAAAGATAATAAAAATATAATATCTACATACCCAAAGCTTTCCGAAGATATATTAAAAAAACTCTCAGTTATAGGTAAGATGAGAGCTAGACGTACCATAGATGAATTGGAATATGGCTTTGATGTGGTACTTAAATTAAAATACAAAGAATCAGAAGTCTATGTTAATATAAACTGCACATCTTCTACGATGGAAATCTCTTCTTTATATCCTAGGGTAATGAAGGATGTTTATATTAAATCTATAGATGATGATGTAATAGAAATGTTATTTTGGAATAAGACTGGATTAGTATCTGGAGAATTTGAAAAAGTAGAAATCATGAAAATGTATAATCCTGGTGAACTAGCTTATTACTATTTTATCTATAACAGCACAAAAACCTCAGATAATAATAAATATGTTGTTGAGGTTAATGCATCAGGGAATGATGATGAAGGATACACAATAGACGATATAGCCGAAATAGATTTCGGTCATAATTAATCGCTAAAAAATTGAAAAAATGACTAAAATTAAAAAAAAATCTTTACCCATTACAAAAAAAGAAGAAATCAGTGACCTAGAGGTAGCTAAGAAAATGTTAAAAATCTATCAGAGTGCACAGGACAGGAAACTTGATTTTGATCTAAATTTTGAATCTGTTAAAAAATTGCTATCTTATCCAACATGTTACTATACAAATAGGATTTTCGAAGAGGAAGGAATTTATTCCAGAAGCTTCGATAGGGTAGATTCAGCTAAGGGTTATATTGAAGGAAATGTAGTTGCATGTACAGTTGATATAAACGGGAAAAAAAGTAATCTTTCCTTGGATGAGATTGAATGCCTTTATAATAAACTAGTAGCAAGACACAAAAATGAAAGTATCGAAAAAGTAGCTGAGGTTTAATTGCAGATCAAGTTTTAAATTTTGATATATAATCCATGGAAGTTAAGAATTTTAATAATTGGATAAATGAATCATCGGATAAGCCTAGAAATTTCTTAGATCAAGATTTCTCAGAAAAACTTTATGCAGATCTAGATTTCACAAAAAATAATCGTAGAAAATACGTAGAGATAGACAGAAAACTAGAAGCTAAAGTTCCATACTATTTAATAACCATTAAAACATATGTTGGTGAAATAAAAACTGAGATAGAGAAGCTTCTAGATCTAACCGGATTTGACACAGTTCCGGATTTAATCGGGAATTTTCTAAGTATTAAAATATCAATAGATGAAAGTTTAAATATAGGTGAATATGAAATAAAAAAGACCTATGAATGGGATGAAAGGCATAGAATAAATGTCATAGCAAATCCAAGAGACTATAATCAATTAAAGTCTATAATAGAGGAAGCATTAGATTATCTTATCGAGAAATTAAAGGATGTTAGATTGATAGCTCCTTCTAATATAAAAAAAATTGAAGGTTTATCCTCTAAAATAATACAAAATGTAAAAGATCTTTACGATAATTTAATAGATGAATTTTATAATAATCCATCAACCCTAAGTGAAATAGTCGATAAAGATATTTTAAGTGAAATATTCACAAAGACACTTTTAGAAAATCCACAGTATATAGAATCAGTAGATAAACTACCTATATCAGCTAAAAAAAGAATATTCCATGGATTCATTAAAATTTTTAATGAAGATAATATCGAGATTAATGAAAAAAATCTAAAAACAATCAAGAATGTTTTAAAAACCAGGAAAATTTGGAAAATGATATAATATGAATAACATTAAGATTTATGAGAATTTCGATGATGAGAAAGAGAATCTGGAATTTTTAATAGATTTCTATAAGCCATATATTACTGAATTTTTTAAGGACCGTATGATGGAATGTGATTATTTAATCATCAACTCAGAACAATTTGTAATAGAATATTGGTCAATGTTATTCGACGGTAGAATACCCAAAAGGATATCCTATTATATGGACGAATTGGTGGAAAATCTAAAAAAGATTATTGGGATAGGATTTGATTGGAACTTTTCTCCCAATGGGAATTCTCAAAGATTAGAATTTACACTAGAAGAAGAAATTAGTGATGAAATATTGAAAAAATTGAAAAAAACAACGAAGGTTAAAAATATTTTAAAGATGATATAAATCCTGGTTAAATAACCAGGATTTATTTTTTTTGATCGTATATAGTTATTAAATTTGCAATCGTAAAAAAGATATAAAAAAAAATGGATCATGATAAATCATTAAAAACCATAAGAAAGCTTTTTGATGAACCGGAAACTAAGATTTTTAAAGCATCAGCATCTTATAGATTCGGAGCTTTTGCTTATCGAGGATCATCAGTTGAACAACTTATCATCGAAAAAGTGAAAAGTGAGGTATTAAATAAATTAACGAATCAACTTTTAGACGAAGGATACATAGACATCACAGTAGAAAAAACCGATCGTGATTATCTAGGAGATGCTGTTATAGAGGTAAAAGCTGAGATTAAAGCTAAAAAAAATGGACTCGAATTTAAACTCTCAGGACTAATATGAAACCATCAAAAATAAATATCATTAACAAAAAAGCAAAATTTGAATTTGAATTTATAAAAAAATTAGATGCAGGGATTCAATTGGTTGGATCTGAGGTAAAATCTATTAGAGAAAATAGAATTGATTTTACAGATTCTTATTGCTATTTTATAAATAATGAACTTTTCATAAGAAACCTACACATATCATCGACGAACCCAAACTATTCACACAATCCAAAAAGAGATAGAAAACTTTTATTAAAAAGAAAGGAGCTTAATAAACTCCAAAAGGATCTAATAAAAGGTATGAGTATAGTTCCTTGCAGAATTTATGAAAATGATAGGTCCTTATTTAAATTAGAGATATCTTTATCTAGGGGTAAAAAGAACTATGATAAAAGGGAAGTTATTAAAAATAGAGATATAGAAAGAGATATTAATAGAGAGATCAAAATATAAATACAATCATTATGAAAAAATTCTCAGCATTCTTGATGGAATCAAGCTTATTTAAAATTTTTATTGTTATGTGGCTCATCTCATCTATTTATTCTTTTGCTTTATTTTCGATAATGGATTCCAAATTTTCAATGTTAGTAAACCTAAAGATTGGATTATCCTTGGGAATTTTTATAAGCATTTTGTCAATCTCTATAATTTCGATTTCTCGTGATAGAATTAAATTCTTAAACTTTTTCGAGAAAGTAGAAAAAATGATTGAAGATGCTGAATCTAGAGAAGATCTAGTAAAAATATACGATAAAGAATTCCAGGATCTATTAGATTTAGCAAAATCCAGAGAAGATATAGAAAAAGCTAATTTTATATACAGAATTCTGAAAATCAAATATGAATATGTCGAAAAATAATAATAAAAATCCAAAATTTAATTATTTTGATATGAATCCAGATATTATTGGACTTGTTAAAAGTGAGTCTCTTAATTTACATCTGATATCAAATTTATTGGAAGGAATTAAACCATCGAAGATTGAATCTAAATATCAAGATCTGAAAGAAGGATATGAACTAAGACCTATTGAGGAATTAAACGATAAAGGAGAACCTTTGGAAAATAAATTAGGGTACTCGTATCTATACCACAACGGGTTGAAAATTTCAAGTGAAGTTTTCAGAAAAGGTGGAATCGGAACAAACGGATTTGTGGATGGCTATTGCACGCTATTAAGATACGGAAACAGAATACAAGACAAAAGTAAAAAAACATTAAAATTCGAAGGCTTTGGAGATCACGTAGTAGTTAATCGATTAGGTGATGTTTGTCTAGATGCAGGAGGCTTAGAAACAATATATCATTTGGGCGGAAATTTAGCCAGTGTTAATGGAGGAATATATGACCTAAGAAGAGGAGAGAGAATATTCGAAAATAGTTCTTCAATCATCAAAGGAAATAGTTGCATTGTAATAGAGAATAGATATAACTGGAAAAATCAGGATGTTCCTAAGGGTATTTACAGAATAGATTACGAAACAGCAGAAATAACATTAATAGACGAAATAAAATAAGTTATGAAAAAATTATTAGAATTATCCGGCCCAATTTATCTAGGAGCTGCTCTTTCTTTTTTTGGTGGAATTAGTTTCTTAAATTGGGAATTTTATGCAATAATAGTTCCTTTTTTTGTGATAGCTAAAATATCTGGTTTTAACAGGAGAAAATAATAACCATGGAATACAAAGAAATATATGGGGATTTAATAGATCTGGCCAAAAAAGGAAATTTTGATGTTATAGTTCATGGTTGTAATTGTCAATCGACAATGGGAGCTGGAATTGCTCCACAGATGGCAAAGGCATTTGGAGCTGATAAATTCAATATGGAAAGAATCGGTCCTTCCATAGAAAAATTAGGTAATATAGATTACCAGACATTCGTATTGGGTGAAAGATCAATATGGTCTTTGGAAGATGCCAAAAACAATAGGAACGAACCAGAGCTAACCGTTGTTAATGCGTATACACAATTTAGATATGGGATGAATCATAAAGATGGGGTTAGAATACCTTTTGATTATGAAGCATTTACCATATGCATGAGAAAATTAAATATGGTTTTTAAAGGGAAACATATAGGGATGCCAAAAATAGGCTCAGGTTTAGCTGGAGGAAATTGGGAAAGAATAAAGGAAATTATACACAATAATATAACAGATTGCAAAGTAACAGTTGTGATTTATAACAGATAAAAAATGGAAAAAATTGAATTTCATACTGGAAAATTATATCCGGTTAAACTAGAAGGAACTCTAGAAGAGACCTGTAAATACATAGCAAAAAGATTCGGTTATGAATTGAGCGAAAATTGGATTTTTGAATTTGCGGAAAAATTTAATCATTCTAATTTTTCAAAGGGATATGTTACTGAAGAGTATTTTGTTTATAAGGATTCTCTATATAGAGTAATCGACCACGAAGAAAGAGATGATAGGGATTATTATATGGATATATCTAGAAACTCCAACGGATCCTTATCATTCAAAGGTAGATTGATAAATGAAGAGAATTGCTTCTATAGTGCTCTTGAAAATGCTCTAGATAACATAAAACCAAGTTATCAGGAGGAGATAAAAAATATAGCTGACGAAATAGTCAGAGAAACCGGAGTGGATAGACCAAAAACTGTAATGGGGGTTGGACTTATCATTTTAAAAAACAAGGGATTTGATGAGTTCAAGAGACTTTTTAAAGGAGCAATAAAAGAGACGAAAGACGATGTTTTTAAAGGATCTGCTTATGCAGCAACATTAGAATTTATTGAAAATCAAGAATTAAATAATGAAAAATATAGAGATTAGTGACGAAATGTACGATAAGCTAATAGAACTTGCTACTGAAATGACAACACAGGATCCAAGATGTACACGGATGCCTCATATTTTTCAAATAAGAGACTGGCGAAGAGTATATGATTGGGACTTAAATGGGGATACCCGCTGTTGGATAGACAGAGATGGTGATTTCCAAGTAATAGAAGAATTTGAGGAATTTAGAGAATATCTTATAGAAAAAGGAGTAGACGAGCCAGATAATCTAAAAGAAATGTGGGACGATGATTTTGGATTTGAACTAGATGAATGGATTGAAGAAAATGTTCCGGAATTAGAAAAATGTACATATTCAATGGAACCAGTTTATATCAACTCATTCTTAACAGCAAAGGCTGCACAGAGACATTTAGATTCAAATTATTACCATTATCACGATAAGGCCGACGTTTACTTAAATCATGCTTGGAGGAATCCAGAGGCAGAATTGGTTTCAGAATTTTTATGTGGGTTGGTTGGAAAAAAAATTCATACATAATGAAAAAAATTAAACTACTAAAGGAACTTTTATAAAAAATAATCTATAAATAAATATTAATCAGCATCCGACTATTGAAGGTTGCATAAAGCAAATATTATGAAAGACGCATTAGGCGACAGAATGAAAGAGTTCTACGAAGATAGAACAAGGATCAAGCTCCCAAGAAGAACTTACACGATCATCAGGATCGACGGGAAAGCATTTCACACCTACACTAAAGGTTTAGAACGTCCATTTGACGAAGGTCTAATTGAAGACATGAATGAGACAACAGTTTATCTCTGCAAAAACATACAAGGAACCAAGTTAGGTTACGTTCAGTCAGATGAGATAAGTCTTTTACTAACAGATTTCGACGATCTTGGAACACATGCATGGTTTGATAATAACTTGCAAAAAATGGTTTCTGTTGCATCATCTATGGCTACAGCAAAATTTAATCAACTTAGAATGAAAAGGTTTTGTAATGAATTTGGAATTGCTAATCATTCGATGAATTACGATGGAAATCTTTTAAAAGAATCTGAAATTGAAAATTTCAAACTTGCTACGTTCGATGCCAGAGCATTTCAAATCCCTTTTATAGATGAGGTCGAAAACTACTTTATCTGGAGACAACAAGATGCAGTAAGGAATAGCATCTCTTCGGTGGCACAAAGTCTTTATAGTCACAATCAATTAAATGGGGTAAAAACTGACCAGTTGCAAGAAATGATTTTTCAGAAGGGGATCAACTGGAATGATTATGATTTCCGAAAAAAAAGGGGGGCGGTAATTAAAAAAATTCAGGTTACTATGAATAACATAGAAAATGGAGAAACATACAAAAGGAATAAATGGTCTGTTGTAGAAACCCCAATATTTACACAGGAAAGAGATTTTATTAGAAATACTTTAAAAACAAAGATAGATGACAATTAAAGAAAGGGTAAATGCAGATTTTTTATCTGCAATGAAGAATAAGGACAATGATGCTAAGGCAGCTTTGAGTAGTGTAAAATCAGCAATTACACTTGCAGAAAAATCAAATCCAAATGTGGAAATGACAGATGCTGATTTTCTTAAAATAATTAACAAGGCAATCAAGCAAAGGGAAGAGTCAATTGAAATCTTTGAAAAAAACGGAAGACATGATTTGGCTATAAAGGAATCTGCAGAAGCTTCAGTTCTTAGAAATTATATGCCAGCACAAATGTCGGATAAAGAGGTTGAAGAGGCACTTTCAGAAATTATGAAAAGCTTTAAAAACGTGATTACCAATAAGCAGGCGCTAATAGGTAAAACCATCGGTGAGTTTAATAAAAAATATCAAGGAAGAGCGGATATTGGTAAAGTTAAAAAGATTTCAAGTCAAATATCAGAAAATTAAAAAGAAATGACAAAGAAATATTTCCAATTAGATAACATAATTTCAATCCAATTCACAACTGAAAGAGAATCTGAATATAGATGGAAGGAAAGAATACCAGAAAGAGATAAAAAATTTCTGGGATTTGTAGTAGGAAAGCATCCAGAGATTCCTGAGGGATGGACTAGTGGAAATTTTGGATATTTAACGGATGATGATGAAAGAATCAGAATGGACTCTTCTTATTTTGAAAGATATAGTTGGCTTAGAGTCGATGAGAAAAATAAAAAGATTTGGAATAAAGCTACTGTAGAAATTAATCTAGCTCACAAAGATATAGTATATAGGCAATTCAATAGTAATGAAGAAGCACAAGCTTGGATAGATGAAATTATTTCGGAGTCTGGTAAAAAATTCAAGGTTATAATAAAAGACTAGTTAAATATCACGTAGATTTTTTTTAATTCCCGTACATTTGAGTTAAATTTGCTAAAAAAATAAAATGAATAAGGAAAACATTTTAGAAGTTAATTTACCCAAATGGCCGGGATTAATTGTAAAAGGTAAAAGTGTAACGAAAGATCAGGCTAAGGAAATCCTAGTTAGGACAGATAGTTTCAGCTTCTGTTGTAATGATAGAGAATGGGAAAAAACAATCAATAAGTTAATATTCGGACATCATTTAGACACTAACGATCTTTATGTAGAGCTAAAGAAAGAATTTAATTTAAACAATTTTTCGGAACTTTACGACTTTAAAGAAGAACTTTATGCTAAAAAATACAGGAGAATTTCGGGTTTATATTATTTGAATAATCATAGGATAGCATCTTCTTGGATAGGTGGTCCTCATGGATGGTGTTCATGGGACGGAAATATAGGATGTAATAATTATAATATAGGAAAATGGCCAGATGTTAGAGAGATCTATGATGAGTGGATAATTATTGCTAAAGAGTTTCCGTTTCTTAATTTGAAATGTCAACTTATCAATTCGGAAATATCTGAGGATTGCGAAAAAATCCCAGTTATTGAATTCGAGATTAAAAAAGGTAAGGTTAGAGCATATAAGCCTAAAGAATTATTAGATCAACCTAGAGATATCGACATCATTTCAAGATTTAATGATCCGTATGCAGAAAGAGGATGCACAGAAGAGGTTCTTAAAGATGCACTTGATTTTGTTTCTGCTGAATATGTAATTGAAAATAAGATGAAAAAAGGAGAATTTTGGGAAAGAATTAAATAAAAAAAATAGGATATGATAGACACTGAAAGCTTATCAGAAAGATTAAAAAAATATCTGGACAGTCCAGAAGGAAAAAAATCTACTGCCGAATATATCAGTAATCTTAAAGCTAAAGAAGCAATCTTAGACGAAAGAATACAAGTATTTAGAGAAAAAATAAAAGACGAAACTTCATTCAATTCGATAATGGATAGGGTTATGTCTAAACAGAATAGATACGATGCTAAGCATTATCAAACATACCAGGATAAACCTTTAAATCTCACATCATTTATATTTGAATTTGCATCAAGATATGGAACTGTTATAGATCCAATAGACGAATTTACTGAGAATTTTCCATCTTCTGTTTACGAATATTACAATTACCAAATAGGGATTACCCACGGGCAGGGTTCTGTATTAAGTATTTATAAAAATAAAGAATGTATTTATAGAAGCTGAAGAATATGAAAATTAGAATAAACAACATAGAGGCTAGAAAGTACAACTCAACTAAATCAGAGCAGCCTTTCTATGAAATTATTAAATGGGGAGTTAACGAACTTTTCGAAAAAGAGGACGAATATAGAGAAGATGGCTATGTCGATAGTTTTGGTGGAGATTTCTTAGAAAAAAATGGACACAAAATATCTAAATCTTTCTTTCAATCTAATGAATCTTGTTTTGTTGTAGCTTTTTTAAGATTAAATAAATCAGAATCTGATGTTGATTTAGAAAGCGTCGGGTCAAGAATTCTGAATCTTAGTGATTCTGAATTATCTGATTTTATGGATGTTTATAGATTAGCCTCAGAAAAAATAAAAATTAAATACTTTAAATAAATGGAAAAATCCTGGTTAAGGGCAACTATACCAATCACAAAACCGATAGTTCTCATAGATATGGATGGGGTTATTTGTGATTTCGATAAAAGAGCTAGAGAACTAGAGAATCAAGGAATTAAGGGTAACAGCCTATTTAAGCACGAAAATGCTTACAAAGATCTAGAGCCTGTTGAAGGTGCTATTGAAGCATGGAACAAACTACAGGAAAAATACGAAACCTATATATTAAGCACACCACCATGGAGTAATCCTAATGCTTGGGCAGAGAAAAGAAATTGGGTACAAAAATATCTTGGTAATACTTCAAAGAAAAAATTAATTCTGTGCCATAATAAAGGACTAGTAATGGGTGACTATTTAATAGATGACAGAATAGCAAATGGGGTTGCTGATTTCAAAGGAACCCATATACATTTTGGACAATCGGAGTTTCCTGGATGGGATTCGGTTTTAAAGTTTCTTAAGGTGGAATAGTGATTTAGATTAAATAAAATTTTAAAAAAACACGAGGATAATTTTTATACCTCGTGTTTTTTTATTAATCTTGCTAAAAAAATAAAGAAAATGTTTACATTTTACGAAGTCGGAGGAAAGGTCCGAGATGAAATTTTAGGTTTGGTTTCAAAGGATGTTGATTATGTAGCAGTTCCGTATGAAAGTTTATTGTCAAGAGACTATACAGCTTATGAAATGTTTACTATTCTGGAAACCTATTTGAATAATGAGGGTTTCAGAATATTTGTAACACATCCCGATTGTTTTACAATAAGAGCACAATTCCCAGCAAATCACAAATATCAGGGGGTTGCAGATTTTGTAATGTCAAGAAAAGAGGTTGGTTATTTTCCAGGAACTAGACAACCTATAATAAAACCAGGTAATCTTAACGACGACTTAAAAAGAAGAGATTTTACTTTGAATGCTTTAGCAAAAGATGAATATGGTCGAATTATAGATCATTTTGGTGGTCTAGAGCACTTGAAAAATAAAATCCTAATAACACCATTAGAAACCGAAAAGACCATGCTAGATGATCCATTAAGACTTATACGAGCTTTTAGATTTTCAGTAACAAAAGGATTTACTATTTCGGAAGAGATTATGAAAGTTTGTTCAAACGAAGAAGTTATCGATAAATTAGAAAAGGTTGTTTCTCAGGAAAGAATAAGGGAGGAGATATTTAAGATGTTCAAAGAAGACACTATCAAAACACTTGAGCTATTAGAAAATATAAAGAAAATTAATCCAAGAATAATTCAGATCATTTTTAGTAATGGAATGTGGCTAAAACCAACAACAGAAAAATAAGTATGGAAAGAAACGAATTTTTAGAAAGAGATGGTTTGTATTGGGAGTCAGAAACACACGAGTGGTTTCATGACAAAATAAGCACAAGACACGCAGTCGATAAATCAGTATTATGGGGATCTGGTGAGCAGAACGATTCTTTAAAAGTGGCTTGTTTCGTAGTAAGAAATAAAGAAACTGGTGAGTATGATAGAGTAATGATGGATGTTGATAAAAATGAAATAATATTTGAAACTAAGTCACTAGAAGAAATGGCATTTGAAATAGATAAACTTAAAGTTATAAAAAGATTTAAGTAATGTCAGATAAGATATTTTGTCCTATTTGTAAGAGCGAGCTAATATTAACTCATAGAGGAAGATATGAAGATATAGAGGAAAGAATTTATCATATTAAACCTTCATTTAAGAATGGGTATCAATGTACAAATTTTGGGTGGTGTGAAGCTGCTTTAAATGGATTATCTTGGATAGAGTCTGGTAAATATTACTTCAGAGATTCTTATCTATCAGGATCTTTAGTTGGTAGATTAGAAAAAATGAGTACTAGTGGGATGTTATATGCACTAAATTCTTGGTATCATTATTACGAATTAGGTCTAAATGAGATTAAAAAAAGAACCATAAAATTTAATCTTAAAAGATATTCCGTGATGTTTGAACCTAAAATGAAGTTAAAATCCGAATGTGTTAAAAATAGATATATGCCAAGTTGGTTTAGATGGGATTTTAAAATATACAAGAAATTTACAGACGGTTCTGATATGGTATATCAGGAAAGGGTTATACCGATTCATACTATGATTTTATTTAATTTAAGATCTTTTAATGAGCAGTATCGGATTGTGACTAATCAAAAATCAAATAAATTCAATTTATATACCCACGAGTTAGATTATTATTTTAATAAAAAGACCAGAGACAATGACAGTAGATTGTATATGAGAATATCTTATCTTATTATAATAACGTTATATCGGAAAAAATATAAGAAATTATTAGAAATTAAAAATAGACATGATAACAAATAGAAATAATGGAAAAACCACCAGAATTGCAAGCTTTGCAGTTTCTCAGTTATTAGAGATTGGAGAATCTATAGTTACAGATCACGTTTTCTTAGAATATGCGACAGGAAGAGGAATCGGGAAACAAGAGACTCTCATGCTACTCTATAATAAGATCAGAGATCTTTATAATTATAGTACTAATGGCGATTTAAATAGAGGTCAGAATAAATTAACTTATAAAATTTTACCCATTCAAGGAACAAACATTCTTATGCTTCACATAAAATTGGAAAAAAATAATGCTAGGGATTACGAAGAGGTAGATTGGATAAGAATTAGACATAAATAAAAATTTTGAAAAAATATTATGAAAATAAAATATCCTATAGCAGAAGTTGGTAAAAAAAATCAATATGGATATTATTATACTGATTCCGAAATCGATTCTATAATTCAAGATTTTAAAAAATCAAAAAGATGTTTAGAAGGTTTGGTTGTACATATTAAGAGCACTGAAGGCATCAAAATTAAAGGAAGCGATAAGGTTAACCACTTTACCAGAGATATGTATCTGGAAGATGGGTTTTGGGTTGCAGATATTGAATTTGCAAATAAGGAAAACTTTAATATCACAAAATATTTACTCGAAAGCGGTAAAGCCATATTTAGGCCGACTATTTTCGGCGAGATTTCTATGGAAAATATGATCAAAATCGTTAAATTGTGTAGTATAGATTTAGTTCCAATCGATCCACACATAAAAAACTTTGAAATTTCTTGGAAAAAAATAAAATAATTTTTTTTATCCGATTTTATTATTTAAATTTGGATATCTAAAAAAATAATTATAAATTTTAAAAAAAAAGAAAAAATGGATTTAGCATTAAGCTTATTATTAAAATTCGGATGGGTATTAGTTCCATTATTATTGATTGTATTTTATAAATTTACACTGAGGGTTTTCTTTGGTATGGTTATAATCCCAGAAGATAAAATTGGTCTCGTTACCAAGAAATTTGTTCTTTTTGGTGAAAATAAATCATTACCCGACGGAAAAATCATCGCTCTTAATGGAGAAGCAGGGTTTCAGGCAGACACTTTAGCACCCGGTTTATATTGGGGATATTGGATTTGGCAATACTCAGTTGAAATGGCAGATTTAACAGAAATACCTAGAGGTAAAATTGGATTACTTTCTGCTAAAGACGGGTTACCTCTTCCAACTGGGTCAATTTTAGCAAGAAATATAGACTGTGATAATTTCCAAGACAGTAGGGCTTTCTTGACAAAAGGGGGGCAAAGGGGTAAACAAGTAGGATATCTTAATAACGGGGTGTATCGTATCAATAAATTTTTATTTGATGTTCTTATCGCAGACATTACTTACATTGAAGATGGAATGGTCGGAGTGGTAACAGCATTAGACGGTATCCCGCTATCTCCTGGATCTATTGCAGGTTCACCTATTGAAGGACACAACAACTTTCAAAATTTTGATAAATTCTTAGAAAACGGAGGTCAGAGAGGTTTACAGGTACAGGTTATTCAAGCAGGATCATATTCACTAAACCCCTGGGCAGTAGAAATTGAAAAGAGAGAAATGACTCAGATTCCAATCGGTCACGTCGGTGTAGTTATTTCTTATGTAGGGGAGGAAGGAGAAGACACAACTGGTGATGGATTTAAACACGGAAATATAGTTAAGAAAGGGCAAAGGGGCGTATGGATAACTCCACTAGATCCAGGTAAATACGCTATCAATCCATATACTCAGAAAATTGAAATAGTTCCTACAACAAACCTAGTACTCAATTGGGCTACAGCTCGTTCGGAATCTCATGATCTGGATAAAAACCTGAGCACAATTACGGTTAGATCTAAAGATGGATTTCCATTCAATCTAGACGTATCTCAGATTATTCACATTCCTTCTAACGAAGCACCTAAAGTTATTGCAAGATTTGGATCTATGTCAAATTTAGTATCTCAGGTTCTTGAACCTACAATCGGGAACTATTTCAGAAACTCCGCTCAAGATTCAGATGTTATTTCATTTTTATCTACAAGACAACAACGTCAAGACGCAGCTAAAGTAAGTATTTCTAAAGTACTAGAAGAATATAACGTTCATGCAGTAGATACCTTGATCGGTGATATTGTTCCGCCAGAATCTTTAATGAAAACCTTAACAGATCGTAAGATTGCTCAGGAAGAGGAGATTACATTCGAAACCCAGAGAAAAGCACAAGACCAACGTAAGACACTAGAATCAGCAAAAGCATTAGCAAATATGCAAGGTCAAATGGTATCAGCTCAGCAATCGGTAGAAATCTCACAACGTGAAGCTGAAGCTGCTGTTAAAAAATCAGAAGGAGAAGCTAAAGCTCTTGAGTTAAAAGCTGGAGCTGAATCCAAAGCTAAGAAACTAATGGCTGAAGCTGAAGCTGCCCAGATTAAATTAACCGGCGATGCTGAGGCATCTAAAATCTCAGCTATCGGTAAAGCAACTGCTGAAGCTTATGAGAAACAGGTTAAAGCTATGGGAGAAGATAATTTCGGAAAATTAAAAGTTACTGAAATGATTGGTACAAATGGAATTAAAATTATCCCAGAAATTTTAATCTCTGGTAACGATGTTGGAAATGGACCAATTTCAGGATTACTCGGAATGGAGCTTTTAAAACAAATTCAAGAAAAATCACAAAAGAAAGATATTATGAAAGATTCGTCAGAAGATGATAAATCAGAAAAGAAAGACAAAAAATAATCTTTAACTAATATCATTATAAAAAAAATCCCAATCTTGATTGGGATTTTTTTTATATGTATTTAAACTTTCTGGTTATACTTTTAACTATTTGTCCGAGAACTTCTTTTTTCCATTCTTTGAAATTAATAGATAAAATCTCAACATTTTTTAAACTTTTCTGATTTATCAGGAATGTTACAGTTATCTCATTAAAATTTCCGGACCTTGTTTCATATTCTATTTCTATATCATCCATCGATACATCATTTACATATTTTCCAATGTAAGAAGAAACTAAATCTATAGCATTAAATATAACGTCAGAATTAAATCGGGGTTTAAGTCCGTCATTACCTGATTTTGAAAGCTCTTTTAAAATTAAATCATTTAGGTCTGTATTATAGTCATAGACAAGGTCAGAATGTTCACCAATTATCGGCTTTAATACCACCTCTCCGTCGCGAGTTTCGTCGTGGTCAACATCTAAAATTTCTATATTATGAATTTCTATGTAATTAATTAGATCATCTTCCACTGAATCAAGAGCATCCGAAATTTCATCAAGGCTATATGTAAATTCTTCCTCCTCAGATTCTTTGATTTCTGATTTATATTTATCAAATTTTACCAATCTACTCATATTATTGTGTTGTGTATGGTTTATCTAAAGATGAATATCCGGGTCTACCTAAACATTCTTTAATATAATTAGCGGTCTCTTCTACATACCCATCGTATGTATGCTCATCATAATCATCTTCATCATAATCGATAGCTTCTTTAACTAAATACTCTTCACAGATTCTTTTCAATTCATTCTTAGCATTCTCGCTTAAACATGAAGACTCTTCTAGAGCCTCGTCTAAATTCGAAATGTTATAATCTTCAAACGGTTTTAAATTTTTCATATTGTAGGGTTTTGTTCGTTTGAATCAGTTTTTTTAGAATTTTTTGTAGTCAGAACTTTTTCCACAACGCTTAGACCGAAACCACCTCCCGCGATCATTAGTAATGCATCAAACATAAATTCAGGTGTAATTAAATTATCATCATTTAAAGTGGCAATCCAAGTTAGAATCACCAAATTTACTAATGCAAAAAGAGCAGCAAATCTCTTACTTGACACCTCAGTTTGCCCTGATAACAAATCTATAAAAAACTTTTTCATTTCATATTCACTTATTTTATTTATATATCCAATATTTTATTAAATATATATGGATATGGAGAATATATTAGAATATAACCAATGGAACAACCAAGGGATAAAATGGTCTCTTGGTGGATGGCTTTTAATAAAAGGTAAGAAAAACAAGGAGGGCAAATGTAACATTTTTGCTGCTCAGGTAAAAAGTGTAAATGAGCTTTCCCGATATAAGGTTGGAGGTAAAGAAGGGATTCCGGTTAATATGGCTACATTATATCCAGAATTTTATGGTATAGTTAAAGACGAGGAAGGAAATATGAAATCTAAAAAACTTCCATATGATCCAACTTATATAGAAAAATGGACCAGTATAAAGAATCTTAAGATTGGTTTAAATAAGAATAAAACAATCAATTGGAGAGAAACTATAAAAGAAACTTCGTTAAATAAAGCCATAAAAAATAGCGAATACTTTTTAAAGAATTCGCCAGACATTGTAATACCAGTAAGATAACTATTTTCTAGATTTTAATAGATCATTTATTACCCACTGGTCCCTTTCATCTATGGGTATATTTGTCAAATCAGTATATTCTATATTTTCCAGATCTAAATAATTTCGAATCATTCCGTCTATCTTAATTATATCCTCTCTATCATGGAATCTTATACCATCTACAGGATCTTCGTCATCTAAAAAAGGGGGAACGTAATAAATTTTGTGCCATTGGTTTATGGATTTTAGAATTTCCTTCTGTATATGATTAATTGTCGCAATATCCTTTAAACTTAATTTAGAATTAAACAAAGATCTAAAATAGAAATAATTTAATATAGAGCTAGAGTCACAAATAACCCATTCCTTGGAATCTTTGTACATATTTTCTCTACTGAGCTGCTTATAAAAAATAACTATCTGATCTGTTGGACTGTCAGGAACTCCCCATTCCGCTATATAGTCCGTTGCAGCCTCTCCTACAAAAACAGAATTCTTTTTTCTTATCTTTAGTCCGTGATGAACTGAGGTTGCTAAAGTACTCTTACCTGAACTTGGAGCACCCATTACTGAAACTAACTTTGACATTCTTTATAAATTTAAAGTGATGTTAATTATATTGCAATTTTTTAAAATAATTTCGATGAATTATTTTTTTCTTTCGTTATTTTAATATAAATTTGCCTTTATAAATATAAAATAAAAATTTTTAAAGAATGGACACTAAACAAATTATTCGCTATGCAAGTCTAGCACTTGGAGGATTTATCTTAATCTGGTTAATTTCAGGGCTTATCTCAACATCAAACCAAGAAGTCGACTTAAGGAATAGATTCAAGCAAAAAATGGACGAAAGAACTGCATTCTATGACAAGATGTGGAAAACAATTAGTCAGAAATCTCAGGTTGCTGTTAAAAATGACAGTTCTTTCGCAAGAAACGTTGATATGATTATGGCAGGACGTAAGGACTCCGACCAGTTATTTATGAAATGGGTTCAGGAGAGCAATCCTAACGCAAACTTCGAATCAGTATCCGCTTTATATGGAGATTTGAGTAGAGCCATCGAAGGACAGAGAAACGATTTTTTCATGGAGGAAAAAATGATACAGGGCATTGTTTATGAACATGACAATTTATTAGATAAGTTTCCGTCTGGTTTTATATTATCTACAATGATGGGTAGAAAAAAATTAGAATATAAACCAATTACCTCAGATAGAACGGACGGCGTGATCAAAACAGGAAAGGATAACGAAGTAAACGTATTCTAAAATAATAATAAAATAATAAAATAAAGCCAGTTATAAAGCTGGCTTTTTCTATAAACTTCAAAAATTACAAATATGTCAATTTGGTTATCTTTATTAATACCTTTATTGGGGGCTTTCGTAATGTTAAAATGGTTTAGAAGAAATTTAGTTTGGTGGGAAGTTGTAATACCAGCTATTATTTGTTCAATTTTCATTTTAGGCTTTAAATTAATGGTCGAGAAGATACAGGTAAATGACACCGAATATCACGGGGCAATCATAATAGAGGCTAGATATTATGAACCATGGGAGACTTACGTTCATAGAACATGTACTCGAACAGTTAGCTGCGGAAAAAATTGTACGACCACAGTTACATACGATTGTTCATATTGTGACTATAATAGAGAAAGATGGACGGTTCTAAATTCTTTGGGTCAGGAATTTGAAATCTCTAGAGAATTTTACAATTTTTTAATGGAAAAATGGAAAGATAAACCAAAGTTTGTTGAGCTAAATAGAGATATAGATTATACATATAGCTGTGGTAAAGATGGAGACATGTACAGTATAAAATGGGACGGTGATCCTATGTCTGCTGAATCTACTACAACAGACCACTGGTACGAAAACAGAGTACAGGCAGCACATTCATCATTTGATTTCATAAAAGTAACCGATGAAGATGTTAAGAATTATGACCTTTATAACTATCCTAAGATAGAAGGTATTATGCAGGAAACTGTTTTAGGTGCAGAAAAAATTAAATGGATACATAATTCTGAAATAGAAAAACTTAAACAGTGGAATAAATTCCTAAATGGTTATCTTGGGGTTAATAAGCACGCCAGAATATATGTTCTATTCTTTGTCGATAGGTCTATTCTATCTGCCAATATGCAGGAAGCTTATTGGAAAGGAGGGAATGATAACGAAGTTATTGTTTGTATAGGTCTTAGTAGTAAAACTAAGGATATTCAATGGGTTAAGCCATTTTCTTGGTCAAAAACAAGTAAGATTATACCTGATATAAGAGAAGATTTAATGAAAAATCCTAGATTCAATGTCGATATTATTGGAAAATCTATTAAGAATAACGTAGAAAAATCTTACACTAGAAGGGATTTTAAGGAATTTTCTTACATCACTGTAGACCCACCAAATTGGGCAATTTGGGTTACTTTCTTTTTCACCCTGGTGATAACAGTGGGAATTTGTTATTGGGCAATATATAATGACATAGAAGGAAATAATGATCCAATTTTCGGAAAAAGAAGATAATATAAAAATTATTAAAAAAATAGCCACAGTAAATTATGGCTATTTTTTTATTCAATTATATTATTTTATAGAAAAGCTATTTTTCTAATTCTTAAATAACTTTTTATATTTTTTTCAAATCTTTCTTTTGTTTGATTTATTTCCTTTAAAAAATCATCCTTTTCATCATCAGATAAAGAATTATAAGTGGGTAAAAATGGAATAGCTCCTATTTCTTTATATATATCTACTAGAACCTTGGTAATTGATTTTTTCTCGTCTGGTGATAATTGAAAATCAATTTCTTTTTTATGAATTTTTTTATAAAGTTTTTTACCCCATTTCATCACATAATAGAATCTTAGATTAAAATCTTCCAAACTTTTTATTTCAGGAAATCTTTTAAGAATATAAGGATTGCCCATAGTCGTTTTTCTGATCGGTCCATTACCATATATGGTTAGTGAATATTCAGGATTAGTCATTCTTAGTTGATAATTATAAAATCTCATATTCCCATTATTCCATATTCTATCAGTGGTGGTGTCTTCAAATCCCATTTTAACTAAACGTGAATATAGTGGTAGTTTTCTTACATCTTCTAGAGTAAAGTTATAATTATTTGATTCAAAAAGAGCGAAAGTTTTTAAATTTAACATATTATATAAAAAAATTAATTTTTCTATATATATATTTTTTAATTTCGCATTCATATCATACATTTACAGAAAATAATTTTTATATGCATCCAATACTCCAATCAATAAATGAATTTTGTCAGGTTAAAAATGTTGGCAATGCATTTTATAATACTTTAGAACCTACACCAAGAGTAAAATTCATCTCAGATCTTTTGGAAAGATATGGGATAGAATACGTAATAGATGAGTTTGACGATCTTGGTACAAAGCTTTATAATATAGTTATGAAGGGAGAAAGTAAAAGAATGGTGATAGCACATCATGATATAATTAATCCAAATTCACAGAATGCCAACGATAATTCAGCTTCAGTCATAAATGCAATATATCTTAAATACTTAGTCCCTGAGATAAATGTAGTAATAACCGATGCGGAAGAAGTTGGTTTTAGAGGTGCAAAAAGATTGGCAGAACAAATAACGGAAGGAGAATTTGGTGAAATTGAATGGGTTCTTAATCTAGAGCTTTCTGGTAAGGGAGGTAAAAATTTTATGATAGGTTCACATCAAGGAAAACTAACAGAACACATAAAAAACTTATTTGATCCTCCAATCCACCCAACACCGGGTAGTGATTGTTATATTTTATCAAGATATGGTATAGACACGAATGTTATAAATCCTCTTCCTATTTTATTAGAGGGTGAATCTAGTATAAAAACGAGCGAGGGTTATCTAGATAACTCTTCATGGTGGCTTTGTCATAGTGATGATGATACACTAGATAAAATATCAATAAATGACATGGAGGAATTTGTATCTGAGGTTTTAGTTCCTATAGTTAGATATTAAAAAAGACTATTATGATAGGAGCAATAGTAATAAAAAAAGAATTCATAGAAGAGGCAATGAATAAGTACGGTAAGAAAATTGTTGATGTTATATTTGAAAAAAAATGAAAGGTTAGCATCCAGACATCTTATTAAATGAACTGGATGTAGAAAAAAGAGAATGTTTTTTTAATCATAATGAAAAATCGATATTAAAAAAAATTAATAAAATGAGTTTAACTGGTTCAGAAATAATAGAAGAAATCCTCTATGAATGTTATAAGTTGGGTATACAAAAAGAGGTTATGGATCTAGCTATGGAATATATCAAAGACGGAAATTCCTTGGTCGAATCATACGAAATGGCTTTTAAAAAAATCAATAAAACAAAAGAAAAAGAAAAAGCCAATGTTATTGGCTAATCTTTTTCTTTTTTGGTCCAAATATTATAAATCTTGGGGATTTTTTAGAGACCCAGTAATATAGACCAAAAAATAGTGCTGATAGGCAATAGAAAATTCCATCTGTTATCCAATAAGATCCGGTCCACTTCATCACAATAGCGAAGAGAGCATCGAATCCAAGTGGATTGAAAAACGTAGCCAATACCAACAGAATCGTCTGGATATTCTTTTTTTGCATTTTGTTTATTGCTATTCGTGTCCATAATGGAATTTTTTTCTTTAAATTCTTATGAATTTAAAAATTTAAAGGGATTCGAGTTATCCAATCTATATATTTGGAATTTTTTTTTATTTTCGAATATAAATATTACATTTATATAAAAATTACATTTAATTAATTAAAAAAAATAAATTATGCCGGATTTTGAAACATCTGTTAGTATTGACATTGACGAATTCGTCTATGAGTGTACACAAAAGGAAAAGAAAGAGCTTTTATCAACACTAGTCTATGAATGCTCATCTAACGAAAAATTAAGGGATCATCTGAAATCTTTGATAGAGGAGGAGTTTATTGAAGAAGAATTAAAAATTCCAGGAAACCTCTCGTTAGATCATTCTGTCTTTATAGATTCACTAAAGGCTCTAGAAGGATCATATTACCAACTTCCAAATGAAGTTATAACTAAGATTAATGCTATAGCAAAACCCTATAGATTAGTTTAAAAACAACCTTAAATAGAGTTATCATGGATGAACATAAATGTAAATGTGGAAATAAGGCCAAATATAAATTTACAACTGATCAAGATAAACCTCTTTTTATTTTATCATGTGAAGATTGCAAAGAATTAATTAGAAAAGAACTAGATTCTTTAATTACTGATTATCTCCACGATAAAATTGTTCTAGAAAGTGAGGAAAAAGTAAAAAGATGGGATTTGGAACTATCAACTCCTAGTAAAATACTTTCAGACATAAAAAAAGGATTTAATAAATTACATAAAAAAATTAAATTATGAAATTAAGCCCATTTAAAGCCATGATGTTAGCTATGGTTTTCTCTATGACATTTTCAATAATTTGTGCATTGGTTATTCTATTGCATATACATCAAAACTTTCCTTCTTGTAAATAATTCATTATGGAAAAAGTAATAGTAGAGATTATTAACGAATCTCCAAAATACCCGATACCCTACGGTAAAAATTACGAGGCCAAGGGGGCATACAGACAAGGAAATTATATTATAGTTGTAGGAGAGATAAAATCAAGTAGCACAACGAGGATAAAATACCCTGCTTCTGATCTAAAATTAACTTTCATTTAACAGGTAAAGGATTCTTAAAACTATATAGAAACGAGGAATTGACACGATAATATGAATATGAACCCAAAGAAATATTTAAAATAAGCAAAAATATCTATAGGAATGTACAAATTACAAATACATAACGACGGAAAGGAAAGGTATCAATCATTTGAAGCCAGACTAATCGAAGAATATTCAGATTTATCAGGATATGGTGCTAATCTAGAAGAATCTATACTCGAGTTGAAAAAGAAAGTTGATGAAATGATTAAAAATCTAAAGGAAATTGACTGGGAGAATTTCGATATGGTGGACTGGAAAGGCGAAATAATAGAAAATAAATAAATTTTTCTATTGTTATTATTTTTTTAAAACGATTTATTGACATATATTTGCTAGAGAAAAAATTATAAATGCAATTAAGTTAAAATGGAATTATATGGAAGAGGAAATTGTTATGATAAGGAAAAGTAATCTTAAAAGAGTAGAAAGAGAATTCTGGATTGATACGTACGGGAAAATTCACAGATTTAAAGGAGACATGGATTCCGAATATGTATCCTTTCATTACGAGATAGTAGAAGAGATATTTCCAGAAAAATCAAACCCAGAAAAACATGTAGAGGATCTAGGGTGGATTAAGATAGGTAGCAGGGTCTATGGGGGAGCTGTTATGGAAAAAGAACCAAATCAGGACCAGATTAATAAATTAATGGACTTGGGGCTTTTAGAAAAATTGCACATAAACAGAGAAGGCTATTATATCAAATTTTTAAGTAGGGATTAATAGTTAATTATAAAATATCCAGGTGGCGGAATCGGAAGACGCAAGAAGGAGTAGCTTCAGAGTGTGAATTTATCAGTCACATTGATGTGTGAAAGTTCCAGGTGCCATTGATAAGGAGATGCAGGTTCGAATCCTGTCCTGGTAATATAAAAAAAAAACATTTATGATAAAATCTAATCAAATTGCAAGAGGGGTTAGAGTCAGATTAAATTCAAAATTTACAATCAAAAGCTTATCAGACCAATATTTGGCGTGTGAACCTATTATTTTTATCTCAGACGAACATGTCTACAATGACGAAAGGTGACATTATGTTTACATCAAAGGAGGTAGTTTGACAAACGGAGGGATCGCTTATCTTTCTGAATTGGATTTAGAATACAATGTACCAGAATTTCCTATTTATCCCCACACAGAAATAGACTATTCTCAGGATTTAAGTAGATTTAACAGTGAATTATAATTAAAAATATAAGTCACATTTATCATAATACATAATTTTGTTTTGGCTAAGTTAGAAATGTATTAATATATGTAAGAAATCGAATATGGGTTTCTTAATAAAATATAAAAAAATAGATAAAAAATGGCAATATCACCAATAAAATTAATAGAAAAATTTCAAGAAGATGTAGATCTATACGAAAAAGAGATAGATTCCAGATTATCTAAAAAATCAATATCAAAAGGTCAGAGCATATACATACGAATCCCATCTGGTCTAGATCATACTCATTTTTATGTTCTTAGAGACAGATACATAAAAGCCGGATGGAGTAAAGTTAATCTTATCCTAGATCAGAGAGATGGCGATTATTTAAAATTCGAATCATAGAATAATAAAAATAAATTAAATAAAAATTTCTAGGATTTTATTATAAAAAGAATTAACAATAATAAAATAAGATCAGGTGGCGGAATTGGTAGACGCTATTTAATATGGTTTTTAGATTAAGTGGGTAGGCAGACGTAACCAAGGTGAATTCAGAGATTAGCAAAACCAAAAGTTAATTTAGATATTCACTAGGAAAAACTTAATCGTACAGGTTCGAACCCTGTCCTGATTACAAAAATTAAAAAAAATGGAAAATATTTTCGAATATCTATCAAAATTGGATACTGATTCCTTAATAGAATTATCAAGGGAAAGCGATTCTTCAAACTTTCCTGATGATTCTCATATTAGATTCTTAGTGAGTCATTATAAAATCTCAACAAATGATTTTATTACTGGAGTAATGGGTTTGCGTAATTTAATTTTAACTGAATTAACAAGAAGGCATTTTACGAAATCTGAAGAGGGAAATGGGAGTGGGGAATTAATAATTATAAGAAAATTAAGGGTTGATTCTTTTAAATATGCAGGAACACTAGTCAATTGGGTTAATGAACAAGAGGATAGAATAGAAATAGTTTCAATAACAAGCAAAGGTGCTTTTGAAGGAGAGGGTTATACGATTTTTTATTACGAAAAATAGATTTTATAACAACATAAACTATTAGAAAAAATATTATTAATTAAAAGCTTATCACTTGATGTAAGTGAATTTTTAGAAAATGTCAAAAGAAGAATTAAACGAAAAAATGGAGAGAATTCTCGAAGAAAATGATTTAGATTGGCAATCTGTACATTTGTGGATTATGAATAAAGGATATGTAATAATTACGGAGGAAGAATATGATAATATGGAAATTATAGATCCAGATGGTCCATGTCCTTAATAATCTTGATCATTTTTATTAGATGACTTACAATCTTTATACGCTCTCTCCCGGGGGATACCAACTAGGCTTCAGCTAGAAAATCTTTCACAAAAACTTCCTCTTCATTTAAAACATTTGGCAGATGAGTAGGGAATGAATGATATTGGTTTTAGAGAACAAGTAATTGGATGGATTCTAATTACTTATACGAGGTAAATGAAAAAATAATTTAAAATTCCAAATATGATAAAGATAGAAAAAATAGTAGAGAAAAATACTTATATGGTAGAATCCAAAAAAACCTTTTATACGGTTAAAAAAGAAGATTCATCATATAACGTCACTGTGGTAAACGACTTTAATTTAGGGAAGGAATCTTGGACTATAATTGACTTTAGTGGAAATGAGGTCAAAGATCAAAATACAGTCGAGGAAATAGTTTCAGTCATACAAGTTTTAAGAAATGATAAATTAATCGATAATTCTAAAATCTATTAATATGGAAGACGATATTTTTAACATGCATATTCCAATGTACGGAAGGTCAGATTCTTCTATAACCCGTCCATATGAATTATTCTCATTACCTGATTTTAATACAACTACTACATCAAAATCCAAAGCAGAGGATAACGAAGAAATTCTTAGAAAGTTAAATAGAGAAATTGAGCAGATGCATAAACTTCTGGATGAGATGCACCCAGAAAAAATTGGAACTAAATTAACAGTTGCAGAAAAATTAAGAGATATATTAAACAATCCAAATTGGGTAACAATAAGAAAGGAGGGCGAATAGTTTATTCTATCTCCTTTCTGATAATAAGTTCTCCTAATACTTCTATTCTACCAACCAATTCCTGAAATTCAACTTGGCTTATTTTCATATTATCCTTGGTTGATTTATATAATTTTTCTAAAAGGGTTTCATATTCTTTTTTAGAATTTATCATATCAAATTCACCATCTTTAGCTTTTTTATAAGTTGGTATCTTAACTTTAAAATGATGGTAAGTAAGTAGAGCATCACCACCTTTTTCTTTAGCATTTTCTGCTATTTTTTTAGCCCCGTTTAATCTAATTAAAGAAAACTCTTCAAAAGATTCTTTTTTGGACTCATTAATAAAATTATTGTAATTTTTTATCATTTTTTCCATGTTTTATATATCAAAATAAATTTTTTTTATCCGATTTATTTTTTTTATCCGATTTATTTTAATATATTTGCAACATAAATTTTAAATACATTAAAAAATGAGAACAAGAAAATCATCAAAACCTTCATCAGTAAAAAACTACCATTCAGTTTTGAATCACGGAAATGCTAAAGTAAAATCTGCTAAAACAAAAAAGATTTCAAAAAGGGCTAAATCGAGAAGATGGTCAGATAGCGAGTTAGCAGAATTGAAAAAAATGGTAGATGAAAAAATGACGGTTAATGAAATTTCAAAGAAATTAGGTAGAAGTTTTGCTGCAGTTTCTGCTATGAAGTTTGCAAAAAACTTGAGAAAATTTCAGGATAGGGATTCTAATGAAAACGGAACGCCTTTAAAAAATGATCAGTCTATAAGAAGAAGAAGATGGACAGACAGTGAAATTTTAGCTTTAGAACAAATGATGTCAAATAAAATGTCGGTTGGTGATATGGCCAAATCTCTAAACAGAACAAAAACATCAATCATTCTTAGAAAAAAATTGATGGAAAATAGAAAGGTACAGGTAAATTTAGGGCCGGAAAAAACATTAGACAAATCTTTAGAACTAGTTGAATTTTTCTCTAATTTACAAAAATTAGTTAAATCGACGGGATCCAAAATTACCATTACTCTGGAATAATAAATATTGTCAATCAATAAAAAAAAACTCTAGTTTTCACTAGAGTTTTTTTGCTATCTTATTATATTTTATTTTTATCTATTTGCATAGATTCCTCCTTGCGAGAATCCAAAGATTTCACCGGATAAATTACTACCAGTTGCCATTACTGTTATCGGTAAAAGAATTCCGGTATTATTAGGTCCAATCTCTATTATGCTTCTGTTATTTTTAGCATCATAAAAATCTAATACTGCAGCTCCTGGAGCAACATAAACTAGAGTTATTGGTCCTTCTAGAGAGGTTGGTCCATTACTAGAATCTAAAGAACCTGGTCGGTAATCCTTGTCTGCGACTAATCTATAACTATTATTTCCTTGTAACATATTTATTTAATTTGATTTAATTTATTAAGCTATATTTTTTGCCCATTGAGCAATATTAAGAGAGGCTAGAGTTTTATCACCTAGTTGTTTTTTGAATTCTTTTATATTATCTCTTAGACTTTGAATTCCTGCTTTAGCATTATCATCTGGGTTAAAAATATTTCCTCCAGGAACATATTTATTAAATCCATTTTGACTTAGAGCAAATAATCCTTTATAGGTATTGTTTCCTACATTAGGCTTAAATCCGGATTCCAATTTTGCTACGGTTATAGCAAAATCAAAAGGAACCCCATATGCTGAACTGTATTTTTTTATAGCTGATTTAGCAGTAGAGTTTTGTGGCTTTTCTATTTCGATCTTTGCATCTTTATATGCTCGGTTCCATTTTTCCTTCCACATATTTAGGAATAAAACCGATGCAGTTTTTTGATCACCCGAGTCTAATGCTTTTATTATGGAATTTTTAATTTGAGGTTTGTCGCTAGGAACATTTGAAATTAAATTTGCATATTTTTTACCATTCTTGGTTTTGATCGTATCTGATGCTAATTTACCAGTTCCTAAAGATGCTTCTATTAATCCCTTTGCTCCAGCTACTCCTTGCTGATGTTGCATATAAAGAGTGAAATCATCATTACCTGGAAATGGATTAAAATCGGACGGTAAAAGATCACCTTGATCAATCTCAGAACCTGTATCCTGGCTTCTAATTTCCTCTGCTTTTTTTTTACCATCTATTTCAATGCTACCCAATAATGGAGCTATGTGTCCTAGAAGCCCGTTATCCTCATTTACAAACTCATTAAATGATGCTATTTTTTTCATATTAGAAAAATTAATTTATTCATTATATATCAAATAAAAGGTGGAAGTAACGAAATTCCACCCTTTTTTAAATAGTCGTAACTATTCCGGTCCTAAAATGGGGCACTGAGCCCGCCGGATAAAATATTTGTTATAAATCTTCGCCTATTCTAGATGCCATTTTAGCTGGCATTTCGCTTCCATGAATCTTACCCATCACCAAACCAAATAAGAATGCGTTAAATGAGTCGTAATGATCAGTAGCGTAAATAACTATATTATCTACAGATGCACCTGATTGTCCGTCTGGTGAATGTTTTATAACTATTTTTGGGTACATTCTCTTTACATCAGATTCTAGTTTATTTCTGATGGCTTCTTGTTCAGGGGTCACATTTGGTTTTTTTGTATAGTCATTAAAACCTGGATTAATTTCTTTTTTATTTGTATCGATATCTAATCCGGGAGATTTGATTAGGAAGTTTTCATAAACTTTTAGGTTTTTCATACGTTTTTATTTATATTTAAAACATATATATCCAATCCTTATATAAAAGTTTTTATATCAAAATATTTTTTTAAATTGTAATATTTTTTTACCTCATCATTAGTAAGATTTGGATTGTCCTTATACATTTGTATTTGGTCTTCTATAGGTATTTTTTTCCATATTTTATCCAATCCTTTACCATAATCTCCTTTAGCTTTTTTCATTGCATTGAAAGCAAGTTTTAATGTTTTTTCACTAACCACATTTTCCCCAAAATTAACCTCTCTTAAGGTTAAATTTAACGGGGCTCCTTCAACTGAGGTTAACTTACATCCTGATACGTCTAAAAAGGTTGTAACTTTAGGACAACCTATTAGATTTTTTATATGTGTATCCCGACATCTAAACCTTAATAATTCTTTAACTTTTAGGGTTGAAAAATCCTCTATTGGGTTATGACTGCAATCTAATTCTTTAACATTGTCAGGTAACCCATCAAAGCTTTTAATATTATTCCCACAGAAATCGTATTCACTAGCATATTCTGGACCTCCAACTAGACTTTCTATCTTATTATAGGAACAATCAAATCTAGAAGTTCTTTTTGGCATATTTGGCCAAAATTCTTCTAATCCACACGATCTCAAAGAAAGAGAATAAACCTCATTAAATTTTATTTTTTTAAGATCCTCAAAAAGCTTTAGTCTTTTTTTTCTCGCAGATTCCGTATCCTCTTCCCAATAATTTTTAATGGATAATCCCCAATCCGAAGCATACATATATCCAATATTAACCCCTCCGTTTTCTGGTGATATGTACCAATCTTTAGATAAAGAATCTAGAGTATTTTTTTGTTTTTCTGTTAATATATTATCTCCCCTATAATACAATAGTAAACGATCACTTATTTCCTTTATCTTTTTATAATCTTCCGGATGATGTTTTTCCATCCCTTCAATTAAATTTTCTAGTGACTTTACTGAATAATTAGTCCATCTAAAAAGTTTTTCTTCTGTCATAATATCCTAAAAAAAATCATATCTAAATTATAGATATGATTTTTTAATGTGTTTCGAATTAAATAGTTCTATTTTTTACCTCTCTTGAATTTTTTAATAAAATTTTCTCTTCTATTTTTATCTGATCCTAGTCCAGTTCCTGAAATCATATCTCTTACATCATACTTTTCTTTATGATCCTTATTTACTTTCACATATTCCGCTAATTTATCAGCGTCTATATTATTGTCGTCAATAAAGTTTTGAATAGATTGTTGTCCAGCACCGGTTATATTGTGAATATAAACAGCTTCGGATGAAATTTTTTCGTTAATGAAATTTTCATATAGTTTTATGTTTTTCATATCCTTATATTTTTAATTTTTATTCTATTATATCTACTGTCTGTTTTTCTTTTTTATATGCTTCAAACAGTTTTTGTGCAGCCGAATTCCTATTTGGGTGATGAGGATCTCTGCATCCCTCATAGGTTCTTGCAACTGCTTCGGTTGCTTTTTTCAATGACACCTTTTCGATGTTCTTTAGTAGCTTTTTAAACTGATCGTTTGTATCAAATTCATGTTTAACAAAATCTAATTGTGTTTCTAATCTGCTCCATCCAGATCTTTTCATTAGGTTTTGCTTTCTCTTACCACCCCATTGTACTATACCAACGTGCTGAGAGTTTTTGTGGCTAATCTTTGGATTAAACCTAGATTCCTGCCACATATTTCCTGCTATTGCAGCTGCAGCTTTAGGAGTAAACCCTCTTTTGATTAATCCTTTTACTATCTTTAGTCCCGATTCTATGGAACTCTGGTTCATCACTGTGATCTGAGCTTCATAAATAACCGGAGCTATCAATGCGCTTAATGTTAATATTTTATTCATTTTATATATATCATTAAAATATAAACACTTAAGATCTTCTTTAAATATTGTCTGAATACTTAAATTTAATTCATTCAATTTTTATTATCTTTTTATGAATGACTCTTGAGTACATCAAAAACAATTTTTTGTTCATCTAAATAAATTCTAGTATCAACATAAACCGATCCGAGTCTAATCTCGTTTTTGGGATCTGTAATGTCGGTTATGTAAATCTCGGTTACGTTTACATCCTGTCCATTTTTACCCTGCCTAATTAATTGGTAGTCATTTAACCAATATTGGCTATTATGTATTCTATAAATAGGTCTATCGGGGGTATTTCCCTTTGGTGTAACAATGAAGTATTGATAATGTACAAACATAGTACCGCCAGAAAATGATAATATCCTGTTCTGAGCTTCTGATGTTGTTTTTGCTGTTTTTGGCATCAATTTATTAAAAAATTGAGAATCGATTGCATCTTGACCTCTAATAACATCAGGACTAAATCTATCAATGGTAGTCTCATTTAATACCGAGAAGTTCTCGTAAAGTTGAATATATCTCATATCGTTTATTATTTTTTTCTATTATGTATTCTATAATCCCCGTATTATATCATTTTCTTTATTTTACTATACTTCTTTAGATTAGATAATTTAACCGCTTCCTCTCCTTCAATCCAATCTAAATCGGGTGTGTATAAAAGTACTTTATCTTCTATTGGGATATCCTCCCATAAAAAATTTAAAGCATCCAAATAGTCCAATTTGAACTTTATGATTTTATCAAATATAAGATCTATCGTTTCGGTTGATAGTCCTTCATTAGAAGAACACCATAAAGATCCCCCAACTTTTTTTGATATTCCCTCTAATGATGTTAAGTTGTTATCTGAACAAATAAAATTACCACCAACTTCTTTTGGACTGAATTCTAACGAGGTTAATTTGTTATCTGAACAAACGAAATCTCCATTCACCATTTCTGGGCCAAATTCTAATGAGGTTAATTTGTTATACGAACAATAAAAACTACTTCCAATTTCTCCAGGACATCCTTCTAAAGAAGCTAATTTATTAAATGAACAATTGAAAAATCCCTCAACTTCCTTAGGGCAGCCTTCTAATGAGGTTAAGTTGTTAGCCGAACAAATGAAATCTCCATTCACTCTTTCTGTACAACCTTCTAATGAGGTTAAGTTGTTACCATAACAAATGAAATCTCCATTCACCCTTTCTGGACAACCTTCCAATGATGTTAATTCATTACGTGAGCAATTGAAACCCCCTCCAACCTCTTTGGGACAACCTTCTAATGATCTTAAGTTGTTACTTGAGCAATAGAAATGACCGGTAACTTTTCCAAATATTATTCCTTTAAAGTCTGATATTTCTTTATCGGAACAACTAAAATCACCATCAACATCAACAACTCCATTATCATTCAACTTCCATTTCCCCTTAACATACCTGTTAAGGAAATCTATCTGTTCAGTTGTCAGTGTACTTGCACCTGAACTTTCGTTTATAAAAGTTTTATAATTTACTATTCTTTTCATTATTCTTCTTTATACTAGATCATTTTCTTTATGCTGCTATACTTCTTTAGCTTAGCTAATTTAGACGCTTCGTCTTCTTCAACCCAATCTAGATCGGGTGTGTATAAAAGTACTTTGTCTTCTACTGGTATTTCTTTCCATAAAGATTTTAAAGCATCAGAATAGTCCAATTTGGACTTTATCATTTTGTCAAATATAAGATTTATTGTTTCGGTTGATAGCCCTTCATTATAAAAACATCTTAAATTCCCTCCAACTTCTTTTGATACCCCTTCTAATGAGGTTAAGTTGTTATTTGAACAATGAAAATAAGCATCAACTTTCTCTGGAGAGAATTGCAACGATGTTAAGTTGTTAAATGAGCAATTGAAACTACCACCAACCTCTTTTGGACTGAATTCTAATGATGTTAATTTATTAAATGAACAATTGAAAGTTCCCCCAACTTTTTTTGGACAGACTTCTAATGAGGTTAATTTGTTGTATGAACAGTCAAAATTTCCACCAACCTCTTTGGGTCCAAATTCTAATGAAGTTAAATTGTTATTCGAACAATCGAAATCTCCATCTACACTTTCAGGACCAAATTCTAATGAGGTTAGTTTGTTATAATGACAATAAAAATATCCATTAACCTCTTTTGGACAACCTTCTAATGATATTAAGCTGTTAGCCGAACAGTCAAAATCTCCACTAATCTTCTCAAACACTATTCCTTTAAAGTCTGATAACCCTTTATCGAAACAACTAAAATCGCCATCTACATCAACAGCTCCATCAGCATTCAACTTCCATTTCCCCTCAACATACCTGTTAAGGAAATCTATCTGTTCTGGTGTCAAGTTATTTTCACTCGAGATTTCGTTTATGAATGCTTTATAATTTACTATTCTTTTCATTATGTTTCTTTATATTATATTAGATCATTTTCTTTATGTTGCTATATTTATTCAACTTAGCTAATTTAGCCGCTTCATCTCCTTCAATCCAATCTAGATCCGCATTGTATAAAAGTATTTTATCTTCTATTGGTATTTCTTTCCATAAAGATTTTAAAACTGTTTTATAGTCCAATTTGGACTTTTCCATTTTGTCAAATATAAGACCTATCGTTTTGGTTGACAATCCCTCATTATGAGAAAATCGTAAATCTCCGCCAACTTCTTTAGGACCAAATTCTAATGATGTTAAGTTGTTATATGAGCAATCAAAGCTCCCCTTTACACTTTCGGGTGAGAATTCTAATGAGGTTAATTTGTTGTCAGAGCAATCGAAATTTCCACCAATCTCTTTAGGAGAGCCATCCAATGATGTTAATTTGTTATTATGACAATAAAAACTCAAACCAACTTTTTTTGGTGCTCCCTCTAATGATGTCAATCCATTATATGAACAATAAAAATACCCTGTAACTTTTCCAAATTTTATCCATCTAAAGTCTGATAACCCTTTATCGAAACAACTAAAATCACCATCTATATCAATAAATCCTTCACCATTCAGCTTCCATTTCCCCTTAACATAGTTGTTAAGGAAATCTATCTGTTCTGAAGTCAGTGTACTTGCACCTGCACTTTCATTTATGAAAGTTTTATAATTTACTATTCTTTTCATTGTGCTCTTTATATTATATTAGATCATTTTCTTTATGTTGCTATACTTCTTTAACTTAGCTAATTTAGACCCTTCATCTTCTTCAACCCAATCAAGATCTGGGGTGTATAAAAGTATTTTATCTTCTATTGGTATTTCTTTCCATAAAGATTTTAAAACTGTTTTATAATCAGATTTGGAGGTTTCCATTTTGTCAAATATAAGATTTATCGTTTTGGTTGATATCCCTTCATTATTCTCACAAAAAAATTGTGATCCTAGTTTTTTAGGAGCACCTTCTAATGAGGTTAATTTGTTACATGAGAAATAAAAAACTCCGTTCAGCTTTTCAGGAACACCTTCTAACGAGCTTAAGTTATTACGTGAGCAATCGAAAGTACCACCAACCTCTTTGGGTCCAAATTCTAATGAGGTTAAGTTGTTATTCGAACAATCAAAATCTCCATTCACTCTTTCGGGACCAAATTCTAATGAGGTTAAGCTGTTATCATAACAATAAAAATGTCCATTAATCTCTTTTGGACCGAATTCTAATGAGGTTAAGTTGTTATCTGTGCAATCGAAATCTCCATTCACTTTTTTTGGACAACCTTCTAATGATGTTAAGTTGTTATAATGACAATAAAAATGTCCGCCAACCTCTTTTGGACAACCTTCTAATGAGGTTAAGTTGTTATAATGACAATAAAAATTTCCACCAACCTCTTTTGGACAACCTTCTAATGATGTTAAGTTGTTATCCGAACAGTCAAAATGACCGGTAACCCTTCCAAACACTATTCCTTTAAAGTCAGATATTCCTCTATCGAAACAACTAAAATCGCCATCAATATCAACAACTCCAACATTAAACTTCCATTTCCCCTTAACATAGTTGTTAAGGAAATCAATTTGTTCTGGGGTCAGGTTATTTTCACCAGAGCTTTCGTTTATGAATGTTTTATAATTTACTATTCTTTTCATCATGTTTTTTTATATTATATTAGATCATTTTCTTTATGTTGCTATACTTCTTTAGATTAGATAATTTAGCCGCTTCATCTCCTTCAACCCAATCCAGATCAGGGGTATATAGAACTATTTTATCTTTTATTGGTATTTCTCCCCATAAAGATTTTAAAACTGTTTTATAATCCAATCTGGATTTTATCATTTTTTCAAATATAAGACCTATTGTTTCGTTTGATAAACCCTCATTATAAAAACATCGTAAAGTACCTCCAACTTCTTTAGGAGCTCCTTCTAATGAGGTTAATTTATTACGGGAACAATTAAAGCCTCCCCCAACATCTTCAGGTCCAAATTCTAATGAGGTTAAGTTATTATCTGAACAATCGAAAGTACCACCAACTTTAACTGGAGAGAATTCTAATGATGTTAATTTGTTATATGTGCAATCGAAATCTCCATTCACCTCTTTAGAGCATCCTTCTAAGGATGTTAATTTGTTATTTGAGCAATCGAAAGTACCTCTAACCTCCTTGGGTCCAAATTCTAATGAAGCTAATTTGTTACCATAACAAATGAAATCTCCATTCACTCTTTCTGGACCACCTTCTAATGAGGTTAAGTTGTTACGTTGACAATAAAAATGTCCCCCAACCTCTTTTGGACAACCCTCTAATGATGTTAAGCTGTTATATGAACAATAAAAATGTCCACCAACCTCTTTTGGACAACCCTCTAATGATGTTAAGTTGTTATTTGAGCAATCAAAATACCCAGTAACTTTTCCGAATTTTATTCCCTTGAAGTCCGATATTTCTCTATGTGAACAATGGATATTTCCAACAACATCAACAACCCCATCAGCATTCAACTTCCATTTCCCCTTAATCTGCTTGTTCAGGAAATATATCTGTTCAGGTGTCAAGTTATTTTCACTCGAGCTTTCGTTTATGAATGTTTTATAATTTATTATTCTTTTCATTATGCTGATTTATACTAGATCATTTTCTTTATGTTGCTATACTTCTTTAACTTAGCTAATTTAGCCGCTTCATCTTCTTCAATCCAATCTAGATCTGATGAATATAAAAGTATCTTGTCTTCTATTGAGATTTCTTTCCATAAAGATTTTAAAACTGTTTTATAATCAGATCTATACTTTATCATTTTTCTGAATATAAGATTTATTATATCTGTCGATAGTCCAACATTATAAGAACACCAGAAATATCCACCAATTTCTTTTGGGACACCTTCTAATGATGTTAATTTATTATTCGAGCAATAAAAATCAACATCAACTTTCTCTGGAGAGAATTCTAATGAGGTTAAGTTGTTAAATGAGCAATTAAAACTACTTCCGACTTCTTTTGGACCGAATTCTAACGAGGTTAATTTGTTAAATGAACAATTGAAAGTTCCAGGAACTCCTTTTGGACCGAATTCTAACGAGGTTAATTTGTTAATTGAACAAATAAAATTTCCCTCCACCTTTTTTGGACCGAATTCTAACGAGGTTAATTTGTTACCCTTGCAATCGAAACTTCTATAAACTTCTATAGGCGCTCCTTCTAATGAGGTTAATTTGTTATGACTACAATAAAAATCTACACCAACTTTTTTTGGTGAACCCTCTAATGAGGTTAAGTTGTTCTTAGAGCAATCAAAATATCCTGTAACTTTTCCAAATTTTATTTCTTTAAAGTCTGATAACCCTTTATTAAAACAATTAAAATCCCCATCTACATCAACAACCCCATCATTATTCAACTTCCATTTCCCCCTAACATACCTGTTAAGGAAATCTATTTGTTCAGTTGTCAGTGTACTTGCACCTGAACTTTCATTTACGAATGTTTTATAATTTATTATTCTTTTCATTATGCTGATTTATACTAGATCATTTTCTTTATGTTGCTATACTTCTTTAACTTAGATAATTTAGACGCTTCATCTTCTTCAACCCAGTCTAGATCAGGGGTATATAGAACTATTTTATCTTTTATTGGTATTTCATCCCAAAGGGATTTTAAAACATCAGAGTAGTCCAATTTGGATTCTAACATTTTTCTAAATATCTCTTTTAAGATTTCTGATGATGCTCCTTCATTATTTTTTAATATGAAATCATATCCAATCTCTTTTGGAGCTCCTTTTAATGAAATTAAGTTGTTATTGAAGCAATAAAAATTAACACCAACTTTCTCTGGAGAGAATTCCAATGTGGTTAAGTTGTTGTGTGAGCAATCGAAATCTTCAACAATTTCTTTTGGACAGCCTTCTAATGTGGTTAAGTTGTTGTGTGAGCAATCGAAATCATACCCAATCTCTTTTGGAGCTCCTTCTAATGAGGTTAAGTTGTTGCTTGAGCAATCGAAATACCCTCCAACTTCTTTAGGAGCTCCTTCTAATGAGGTTAAGCTGTTATTCTGACAATGAAAACTACTTCTCACCCTTTCCGGAGCAAATTCTAATGAGGTTAATTTATTATACGAACAATAAAAACTACGTCCAGTTTTTTTAGGTGCATCTTCTAATGATTTTAAGTTGTTATGTGAACAATCAAAATGTCCACCAACCTCTTTAGGAGCACCTTTTAAAGAACTTAAATTATTACGTGAGCAATCAAAATCTCCGCTAACCTTTCCAAACACTATTCCTTTAAAGTCTGATATCCCTTTACTAAAACAATCAAAATCGCCATCAACATCAACAACTCCAGCATTCAACTTCCATTTCCCCCTAACATACCTGTTAAGGAAATCTATTTGTTCAGTTGTCAGTGTACTTGCACCTGAACTTTCATTTACGAATGTTTTATAATTTATTATTCTTTTCATTATGCTGATTTATACTAGATCATTTTCTTTATGTTGCTATACTTCTTTAGCTTAACTAATTTGGACCCTTCATCTTCTTCAACCCAGTCTAGATCTGGTGTGTATAAAAGTATTTTATCTTCTATTGAGATTTCTTTCCATAAAGATTTTAAAACTGTTTTATAGTCCAATTTGGATTCTAACATTTTTCTAAATATCTCTTTTAAGATTTCTGAAGAAACACCTTCATTATCTTCTAATATGAAATCATCTCCAATTTCTTTTGGAGCTCCTTCTAATGATGTTAATTTATTATCCGAGCAGTTAAAATCTCTTCCAACTACATACGAGGAACCCTTTAGATTATTCAATTCGTTATAATAACAATAAAAATCCACACCAACTTCTTCAGGAGCACCTTCTAATGATGTTAATTTATTATGCGAGCAGTTAAAATTGCCTCCAACCTCTTTTGGACCGAATTCTAATGATGTTAATTTATTATGTGAGCAATCAAAGCTTCTTCTGGTTTTTTTAGGTGCATCTTCCAATGTGATTATGTTATTACCTGAACAAATAAAACTACCACCAACCTCTTTTGGCGATCCTTTTAAAGAGGTTAATTTGTTAACATAACAAAAAAAATCTCCCCCAACTTTTTTTGGACAGCCTTCTAATGAGGTTAAGTTGTTGTTTGAACAATCAAAATCTCTATTAACCTTTCCAAACACTATTCCTTTAAAGTCTGATAACCCTTTATTGAAACAACTAAAATGGCCATCTACATCAACAACTCCATCAGCATTCAACTTCCAATATCCCTTAACATAATTGTTAAGGAAATTAATTTGTTCAGGTGTTAGCGTACTTTCACTCGAGCTTTCGTTTATGAATGTTTTATAATTTGAGATTCTTTTCATTATGCTTCTTTATATTATATTAGATCATTTTCTTTATGCTATTATACTTCTTTAACTTAACTAATTTAGACGCTTCATCTTCTTCAATCCAATCTAGATCTGATGAATATAAAAGTACTTTGTCTTCTACTGGTATTTCTTTCCATAAAGATTTTAAAGCATCAGAATAGTCCAATTTGGACTTTTTCATTTTGTCAAATATAAGACCTATCGTTTTGGTTGATATTCCCTCATTATGAGAAAATCGTAAATCTCCACCAACTTCTTTAGGAGCTCCTTCTAATGATGTTAATTTGTTATTTGAGCAATTAAAGCTTCTCCCAACCTCTTCGGGACCAAATTCTAATGAGGTTAATTTGTTGTCAGAGCAATCGAAATCTCCACCAACTTCTTTAGGACCAAATTCTAATGAGGTTAATTTGTTAACATAACAATAAAAATGTCCACCAACTTCTTTAGGACAACCTTCTAATGATGTTAATTTGTTGTATGAACAATGGAAATGTCCACCAACCTCTTTAGGAGCACCTTCCAAAGAACTTAAATTATTACGTGAGCAATCAAAATCTCCACTAACCTGTTTTGGAGCTCCTTCTAATGATTTTAAGTTGTTATGTGAACAATCAAAATGTCCACCAACCTCTTTAGGAGCACCTTTTAAAGAACTTAAATTATTACGTGAGCAATCAAAATCTCCGCTAACCTTTCCAAACACTATTCCTTTAAAGTCTGATATCCCTTTACTAAAACAATCAAAATCGCCATCAACATCAACAACTCCAGCATTCAACTTCCAATATCCCTTAACGTGGTTGTTAAGAAAATCAAGTTGTTTCTGAGTCAGCTTATTTTCACTCGAGCTTTCGTTTATGAATGTTTTATAATTCGAGATTCTTTTCATCATGTTGCTTTATATTATATTAGATCATTTTCTTTATGTTTTTATACTTCTTTAGATTAGATAATTTAGATCCTTCATCTTCTTCAACCCAATCTAGATCTGATGAATATAAAAGTACTTTGTCTTCTACTGGTATTTCACTCCATAAAGATTTTAAAACTGTTTTATAATCAGATTTGATTACTTTCATTTGGATGGATATCATTTTTAAGGTTTCTGAAGAAATCCCTTCATTATGATCAAAATAAAAAAATCCTCCAACTTTTTTAGGAACCCCATCTAATGAGGTTAAGCTGTTATTCTGACAATAAAAACTATTTTTCACCCTTTCCGGAGCAAATTCTAATGAGGTTAAGTTGTTGTGTGAGCAATAAAAACTACTTCTCACCCTTTCCGGAGCAAATTCTAATGAAGATAATTTGTTATGTGAGCAATCAAAATGTCCAACAACTTCTTTTGGACATCCTTCCAAAGAACTTAAATTATTATATGAACAATCAAAATCTCCATTAACCTTACCAAACTTTATTCCTTTAAAGTCAGATATTCCTTTATTGAAACAATCAAAATTCCCATCAACATCAACAAATTCTTCATCATTCAGCTTCCACGTTCCTCTAACACATCTATCAAGGAAATCGATCTGTTCTGCAGTCAATGTACTTGCACCTGTACTTTCATTTATGAATGTTTTATAATTTGAGATTCTTTTCATTATGCTTCTTTATATTATATGAAATAGAGCATTTTCTTTATGCTATTGTACTTCTTTAGGTTATATAATTTAGCCGCTTCATCTTCTTCAACCCAATCCAGATCTGGTGTGTATAAAAGTATTTTATCTCCTATTGATATTCCTTTCCATAAAGATTTTAAAACTGTTTTATAATCAGATTTGGCTTCTTTCATTTTACTGTATATCGATTTTAGAGTTTCTGCTGATGCACCTTCGTTATGATCCAAATAAAATTCCCGCCCAATTTCTATTGGAGCTCCTTCTAATGAGATTAAGTTGTTATCTGAGCAATTAAAACTACCGTCAACTTCTTTCGGAGCTCCTTCTAATGAGATTAAGTTGTTATCTGAGCAATTAAAATATCCTTTCACCTCTTTTGGACCAAATTCTAATGAGATTAAGTTGTTATACGAACAATTAAAACTACCGCCGACCTCTTTTGGACAACCTTCTAATGAGGTTATGTTGTTATGATTACAATAAAAATGACCACCAACTTCTTTCGGACCAAATTCTAATGAGGTTATTTTGTTATGACTACAATAAAAACTACCACCAACCTCTTTTGGACCGCCTTCTAATGAGGTTAATTTGTTATCAGCACAATTAAAATGTCTATCAACATTACCAAACTTTATTCCTTTAAAATCAGATATCCCTTTATTAGAACAATCAAACACGCCATCAACATCAACAAATCCATCATCATTCATATGCCATTTACCGATAACATACTTGTCAAGGAAATCTATTTGTTCAGTTGTCAGTGTACTTGCATCCGAACTTTCACTTATGAATGTTTTATAATTCTTAATGCTCATATTTTTTGGGATTTTTTTATTGTCCGCCTTTTTATACAATTCACCTTTTATTTTGTTCTGTTTTATATATCTCTAAAACATTGTCCGGTTTTTGTTAGGATAAAGACATAGAGATCTTTTTTTAGCGAGTTTCTGTAAATCACTTTGCTGCATTTAAGAATGCGTATAATAAATACCATACTGATTGTTTTATTGTGATATATGAATTTGAATAAAAACTCTCAGACCTATGGAATCTGCGCAAAAAAAGCAGGAATCAACCTGCCTTTTAATTAAATGCTGAATGCGACATTAAAGCATTCCGATTCTTTTTAGTGCTGCAATTCTAGGAAGATCCCATACCAGTCCTTTCGATCACCCCCGCTTTGATCTCGGGGAAACCATCAAGATCATATCAACAGATTTATTTGAGTTGAAATTCTCAAAAATTTTAATGGGTTTCTTTTATTTTCTGTATATTACTTTAAAAAGATCCATTCTATATCATGTCGGTTAACATGGATCAGGCAATTGGGTGAAATGAGAGCTCGAGGGGGATTTCGGGCTCCTTTCTCCTAGAGGGCCCGGCCTCCAAATAGCTCATACATTTTCCGTCACTAAGACTAAGTATAAAGCTAAGCATAAATGTAGGTGGTAGACTAAGACTAAGACTAAGACTACCCAGGGTGATGCACAGTAAGCATAATATCCACATCTATCTCATTATACTACTAGATAAGTTACGTAGCATAACAAACCAATTCTCAGTAGTCAAGTAGAGTGAGAAGAGATAAGAAAGACTAAGACTAAGTACAATAACCACACTATCTAAAGAAACATAGTATGATAGTAAGTTACTACATGGACGCATACCCGCGTAAGGAATTCAAGACGCTTCAGTCATTAGTACATAGAGAGACGTAGACACATTCCCCAATCGTTACGTAACCAGAGAGTATCCAGGTACTTATCCATATCCAACCAGAGAGTATCCCTATCACTTAGTCGTACCCAACCAGAGAGTATCCAGGTACTTATCCATATCCAACCGGGGGTTTTCTCGTAAAAAGGGCCCTTGTGGAAGCCCCTCTTTAGGGCCGAGCCCACCACCCAGGGTGTTTCTGGGAGATTCTAAGAAATCCCCGTTTACCCCCGGGGTTTCCCCACCAAGTTGGCAGAGTGTAACGAAGTGGAAAAAACTGGAAAAAACTGGAAAAAAACTTGGTTTCTTCCCCCGTAGTCCGACCCCGAATCTCGCCCCGATTTCCCCGCCCCGATAATCGCCCCGTTTACCCCCTCTGTACCCCTTTACCCTTCGCCTCGCCCCGGGTTCCACAAGAGGCACGCGAGCCCACCACTCAGATTAGTTCTCTTAGCTGAACTAGGAACGGAACAAGTCTTAGTCTTAGTCTGGATAGTGGATGTCTTCTTAGTATACCTATGTCTATACTTAGTCTTAGTCTTAGCCTTAGTCTAATTAGCTTTAGCTTTAGCTTTATACTTAGTCTTAGTCTTAGTATACTTAGCTTTACTATATCTATTATCTATTTGGAGGCCGGGCCCTCTCTGGGATTCTCCCCAAAATTCCCCAGAGAAACCTTAGTCTTAGTCTTAGTCTTAGTCTTAACTCTCATCCTCTTTAACACGCATGTAAATATATACAAGGAACAATACAATATAACATAACCTAACATAACATGATACAAAAGTTCGAATCGTTCTTACAGGGCGGAGCCTCCAAACCCCCAACCCTACCCGCGGTAGCCAAAAGACATGGCATCTCAGATGAAGCCACGCTACTTAGTCTAAAAAATAAGCAACTGGAACTCGGGGTGGCAGTAGAATCTGAACACGCCGACAACAAAGGGATTGCAGAAGAGATAGCATTGGATCACCTATGGGAAGATCCTGCATACTACACCAAACTCGTAAAGGCTGGGTTGGTTGACGAACCCTCGGCTCTTTCTCTTTATAAGGAGATGAGTAAGGATAAAGGTGAGGGTGAAGGTCTGAAGGAAAGCTATTACGACGGCGAACCCGATCTATACAGAGAAATAGACTACGATGATGACGAGCAGTTGTTCGAGCTTTTCATTGGGATCCCACTATTCACTATCCTTACACCTAAGAGACCTCAGGATAAGCTCAAAGCTGATAAGTGGGTGGTTAGAACACTGGACCTCCCGGAGGAATATGCTTTACAGCTAACCTACCCGAGCTCCGAGATCGAACTACAAAACGACGCAGACTCTGCAATCAACTACGCCACAGATCTACTAAATGATCCTTTGGTTCCTAAGTCATCTCAGGACTGGCTGGATCTAGAAACAGACCTCGCTCCCATAGATACTAAGGAAATAGTGAGCGAACTCATAGATGAATTGGAATCCTACCTCTCTCCTGGATATGACTACGATAGAGAATTCGGAAGAGGTGAATACTACAGAAAACACACTAAGAGCAGAGAAACATTTAATAGGAATTCGGCGAGAAGGGCTATTCACTTCCTAGACAACTACACTCCCTAATACGTAATATAAGATAAACTTAAATAATAAACAACCTATTCTTTATTTTACACCGCGGAATATTTTCTCGGTGTATTTTTTTGACCACAATTCCCCAATGTAAATTTATGAAATTTTCTCGAAGGAAAAAAATGATTCAGCAAAAAAAAACATAGTAAGGTGCTAATATACTATGTGGCCGGGCGTTTAAAAAAAACTCTTAGAACCCAATTTAATTTTTTTATTCCGCAAAGATTTTCTATATTTGTATAAAAAAAATATAATATAATAAAATAGAATAGAAGATGGCTGATCAAAAAAACAACAATTCGTTCGAGTATCAGGGAAAGGTTTTCCTTATATCATTATTACTGGTTTATATCAACCTCAGTTTCTTATTGGATTCTTTTAATCCTGTGGAGTGGCCTGGATTCATGAAGCCAATGCTATTGATCCTAACCTGCGTTGTTGCAGGGGTTTCGTTGTACGTCACTAGACCCGATCCAGAAGCTGCTAAGAGAAAGGGAAGAAATGAGTCCGGTAAAAAGGCTAAGGACAAGGAACAGCAATAGATCCGAGGTGTTACCCATTAGACACAAATGCTTTTTGGGAAATTGCATTTTTTTAACCCACGTTTATAATAGTCTCATATGTGTGTAAAATGTTAGATAGATTGATAGAAGAATTCATTTCCGAGGTGGAATCTCTTGGTTTAGAGAATGTCGAAATTGATGTTAGATATTCATTTTTATTCCCTTCCGAAAAGTTGTCGAGGGATAAGCTTTTTGTGTGCAAGTTTCTCGCAGAGATAAGTAGAACTGAAACAATAAAAGCTTTTTTGAAAAATTCTTTGGGTATGAGTATACTCGACCAAGTGGCAGAGAAAACCGCAATCTACATAGAATACTTTGACGAACCTGAAAAATTGAACTACAAACCGAATAGTAATAAAACATGGATATTTTCGGAAAACATTGAAATCTCCTTTGGGTTTGATGTGAAAGTGGATATAGACCTGGAATTGGTTAAAAATGAAATAACTGCCAGGGTTGACAACTGGATTAATTTAAAGGTTGGAGAGCTGAATACAAGAATCAACGAAAGTGTGAGGTTGGAAAATATTCGAGATTAAATTATTTTTCTTAAAAAAATTTGTAAATTATTTTTTTATCTAAATAAGATTTTGTAATTTTACCTCATCAAAAATAGGACAACAATGAGAACAATAAACATTTACCAATTCAACGAACTTTCAGAAGAAGCAAAAAAAGTTGCTATCGAAAAAATGAGGGAAAGACTAAAGCACACAAATTCCGACGAGGCTTATGACTGGGCAATTGATGACTGCGCATTATTCGAACCCCAACACAAAGAAATGGCGGAGTTATTCGGAGAGGATTATTATGAAAAGAACCATGACAATTTCGTTTTCAAAAACCACAGAAAGGGACTGGAGTATGAAGGAGAATTTGGAACAATTAATATTAAGGAAGCCCTAGAGATAACCAACGAAGAAATGTTTCTCGAATGGCTTGGCTTTCCGAAAAAATACCAGAAGTACATTAGCTTTAGTTTTCATGAAAGCCATTATACTTCAACGACACTTACAATTGATAATGAATTTTTAGAATCTGATCCAAGGTACAACTACGTTAAAGTCCTAGTTAAAAACGCAGAGGAAAAATTCAAAACCCACGTAGAAGAAATAAAAAACAGAATAGAAAGATCTTATAGTGATTATTTTTCAGATGCTGAAATGGAAATTAGAATCTCTGAGAACGAAATGGAATTCTATGAGAATGGGCTTAAGTACAATGGGACCGCTGAAAAAAAATACGAGTATGTATAGTAATTAAGGGAAGGAAAGGAAGGAAAAAAAGAATATTAATACATTTAACAATTTAAAATAAAAGATTATGAGAACAACAAGAAGCATTGAACAATTGATTCAAGATTTTAAGGAAGCAGCTGGAGAATTTGAAAAATTCCACAATGAAATGAACGAGGAGGAAAGAGCCATGTTTAAAAATTGGCTGGATGAAAAAAGAAAAACTCCCGGGGTGAAAGCTTAATATGAAGTAAAGCCTACCACCAATTTGTCTGAAATCTTTGTCTGGATTTTCACTATAATATATAAATCTAAAATAAAACCATAAAAATGGCAGCGGTAAAATTTATATGTACCACGGATAACAAGGCTAAGCATTACGATATACAGAACAAGGTATATCTCGCCGGCGGTGTTATCATTAGGGAGAAAATCAGAAGAGACACCAGTAGCGAATTTGAGGGAGAAATGGAAATCATTTCAGAAGGCAGTACTTTATACAGAGAGGTTAAAGAAACAGGATTAAGTAAAACAGCACATATAATAGAATAACGTTATGCACGAAGACTTTGACGACGAAGAGTTTGAAGCACACTCAAAAGAAATTCAGGAGAAGCTAAAAGAGATATCAAGAAAAGAGTTTGTTGATGGATGTTATATGGCTTACGATATGTTGGTATCGAAAGGAGATTCAGCAATAGTTGATGTTGATCTGGATTCAGTATGTAAGGCTATAGATAGAATGACAAGTCTTTTCATAATCAATGAGGAGTATGAGAGATGTCAATTCCTAGCAGATTATGTTAAAAGAAACATTCCCGGACACGAGATAAAACCGGATCCTTCAGTTAAAATTGAAATGGGATACTAATCATGGCTAAATTAAAGGATAAAATTAAATCCAGAATTCAAAAAACATTTAAGAGATTAAATTGTAAACTATGTGGGGAACCAGTTGATAAGGTTGATTACCAAGCAACAGCAGTTACGTGTTGGAAATGTGTTATCAAACTATCGAACGGGAAATTAAAACACTAATAAAAAAAAATATTATAGAATTAAGCATGGATGCTAAGACAAGCGAACTACTAGTCACCTACAGAAAGGAGGTTGAAAAACTAGCAAGAGGAGTTTATTTACAAGTTATGGCTGCTAAGAAAGAATTGGATTCAAGTAAGATTAATCTAGAGGACAAACAAAGGATTATTCTACATTGCATAAGTCTTTTAGCCAAACAGGAATCTTCGGATAATGGTTAAGCAGATTAAAAAAAATCATAATATAATTATTATTAAAAATCTAATATGAAATCACACGAATTCAAATCTGATCTTATCTATAAAGAGATAAAAAGATTTGCAGAAGAAAACAACGGTGAAGTGGATTCCGACAAGGTTGTAAAGAACCTGGAATCTATAGGGATTCGCATAAACCCCGGTGATATTGAATCCAGAATCAAATTCTACAATGCCAATGATAAACTGGATAAAGAAGAAGGCGAGGAGGCTTAAGAAGCAATGGATCATCAGAAAGGAAACTGATAGGCTAGGAGGAGAAGAGGTTAGAAGGATAAATCGGTCGAATAGACAACTTCACATAAGCATTACTAAATCCAGCATTATATTGGACCTTATCATAAGCTGGAAATTTGGAGAGATAAAAGACCCAACTAAGGATGAATATGATGCAGTTAATTCAGTTGATGGCAGCAGGAAATTAACCTGGGAATATTTACTTTCGTTACAAAAAAAGTATAGGAATGAGAATATATAGAGGGTATAAAAAAAATTATATGCCCAATTTCTAAATAGGAGTGGATTCATTACTTGAGTTCCTCCTTTTTTTTTATATTGTAAAATAATTTTTTTATCTCGATCTTTATTCTTACATTTACGTCATTAAAACCAAAAAGAAATTTTATGAAAGTTTACGGAATAGCAGACGCATATGGTTTAGAGTCTTTTAGAGTTGCACCATATAATGTGGAAACTGGAGAACCCAAGTTTGATGAAAAGGAACTCTCCATGATGGTGCTAAGAGCAAATGCAAATAGAACCAGACACGCTGTTGTTTATATGGCAGACATCAACGGGACTACTGCAAAGGGGATACAAGAACTATATAAAAAAGGGGATTATATAGAAGCTTTGAATAAGCTAAAGGAAGAGGCTATTACGGTTAGTCTAGCAAGAGGACCTGGGGTAGAGAAAAGCTGGAGACTTATACCTAACCCGGATCTGGATATATTTTCTACATAAACTCAAAATAAAAAAAAATTTAATAAAAAAAATAATTCATTATGAGCGATCTAAGGGTATCTGATGATTACAGAACAAATGAACTGAGTCTACAACCAGGAGGCTATGAGGTCACTGTGGTTTACGAAAATGGGAAAAGGTTTATCTACGATAAAGTTAAGAAACCAGGTAGTTATGTTAAAAGCATTGCACTTAAACCTACCACCAACGGTGAAATTGTCGGGATCTTGGTTAACAACGAGATTAAGTGGCAAAGAGGTATCGGCGATAAACAACCGTGGGAAATCTAAAAAAGAAAAACGGAAAGAAAAATTATATAATAGATAATAAAAATAAAAAAAAATAAATCAGGTACATTAATATGGAAAGAGTAAGAGAATTTTTTAGAAAACTATCAAGGGGGGATCTCCAATCTATGGGAACATCAGCTTTAATTTTTCTGGCTATGTTTTCGTTGCTTTTTTTTGTAGGGTTGCCAATGCTTCTGGTAGCTGGATTAATGCTAATCGGATTCGACGTGGAACCTTCTCTAAAAAGCTGGATGGGATCAGTTTTAGTAATTATAGTTTATTTACTGCTGATCAATGGGAGTAAATAGTCTTTATCTCAACCAGACCAAGATGGTCGAAGGTCACAGAATGAGAAAGAAGATATGTGAATTCATAGCATCTTCGGACTGTGATGCTTTAACCACTCTATCATTCATAATTCAGGGTAAACACCGTAGGAAGGAGGACGTTGAAAATGATCTAGGATCCTCGGTGATAGAAACTCTTATCAACGAAATAGAAAACTCTGACCACCACAAGGTGCTCAATGTCTACGAACAGTTAAAAGAAGCCGAGGTGTTATGAGTGACGATGAGGTTTTACTAAAACTAAGAAGAAAATACGGTAAAGATGAGATCTTTGCTGCTTTGGAAACTAGATGCAAATCGTTAGAAATTGAGAACGGTAAGTTGCAATCAGAGATAGATTATCTCAACAACGAGATTCTTAAGATGAAAAAGTTCATAGAGAGGTATGAAAAGAAGAGACCACTTACCATTCAAAATGAAGTCAATCGTCAGATTAAAGAGAGTGCTAAGTGGAAGGAAAAAGAAGCTGTGATAAAAGAGAAAGAATCTGTGATAAGGAATCTAAATAAAAAAAATCGCTCAATTGAGAATCGATAACAGAGAACTGATTGAGAAAATTTGTAAGCTGAATTCAAAAGAATGAAAAAAAAATTAATTTTAAAAAAAATGGGAAATAAAATTTTATTAGGGTTTGTTATTTTGTCTTTACTAATCGGATTAGGTAGCTGCTCCGACACCAAGGAAAGTGACGGTATAGAGGTTAAAGAATTAAGTTCAAAAGAACTAAGAAGAGAGTCGTTGATAGTTGCAACTGAATTGGGCTCTGCTTCACTAGCAATCGAGGTTAAGAGATACCTTTATAATAATCCGGACAGTAGGCTAACCCCAGAAATCCTTGATAGTCTAAATGTTAAAAGTGATTCGATATCTAGATTACAAATCTATGATGCAGTGGGAGACAGAGTGAGAAAATAATATTGACAAATTCTCCTTTAATAAGGGGAAAATCGCAGGATAAGGGAATATTCACGGTATTATTTTTTTATCCTGCGATTTTTTTTTTATATTTGTAATGCAAATTTTAAAAACAAATACAATGAGTACGTTTAAAAAAGCAAAAGCGGTAATGTTACCTAATAATCAACAAACTAAATATTTAATGGTTTATTCTGATGTTGAAAAAACAAAAGGTAAACTAATTTTAAATGGATTAAAAAATGATGAATATAAAGAATATCAACATCTTTATATTATTTCAGATGATAAAATAAAATTATTTGATTGGGTTTATAACAATAAAGAAAATATTGTAGAACAAATTAATTCAAAAACACAACTAATTTTTGTATTAGAAGAAAATAAAGAAAATCAAACTTTTAAAAAAATTATTGCTACAACAGATAAAAAATTATCACAAACAAGTAGAACAGAAATACCTCAACCATCTCAACAATTTATTCAACAATTTATTGAAGAGTATAATAAAGGTAATATTATTACTGATGTTATGGTTGAGTATATTAATTATCCTACCCCACAAAAAGATGGTTTTAGCACAAAATATTCCGACAATATTACACTAACAGGTAGCTGGGCATCGAGATTAAAACAATGTGAAGTTTTAAATAATACAGTAAAAATCAATCCAAAAGACAATACTATTACGATTAAAAAAGTAAAAGATAGTTGGAAAAGAGAAGAAGTTGAAGACTTATGTAGAAAAGCATTTTTATTATATAAATCAGATAATTATGGTTATCCCGGTTTAATAAAATCTACTAAAGAAAAAGAAGATAAATGGATTGAAGAAAATCTATAAAATGTTAGTTTTTTTTCCTTATCTTTAGGTATAATTTTAAAAACAAATACAATGAGTACGTTTAAAAAAGCAAAAGTAGTTATGTTACCTACCAATGAAAAAGTAATAAATACAAAAGAATATCAATTACTCTTATCAGCCTCTTTATTTTGGACATCTAAAATAGAGATTGAAAGATACACTGAAGGTTGGTTTTTTTTAAATAACTCATCTAATCACAATTCATGTGCCATCACCATTCCAAATGTAGAACTCTTTAAACACCAACATTTATATATTATTTCAGATGATAAAATAGAAGAGGACGATTATTATATTATAGATGGTATACCTGAATTATTAAAAAATAATGGTTTAAAGTTCATAGATGATTATTGTAAAAAAGTCATCGCAACAACAGATACTTCTTTAAGATTTCCAAGAAAAAATTCACATCCTAATTCTGTATGGAAATTAGATGGAGCATTATTACCTCAACCCTCTCAACAATTTATTCAAAAATTTGTTGAAGAATATAATAAAGGTAATATTATTACTGATGTATTGGTTGAGTATGAAAAAGGTTTAAATAAACCTTTACATGAATCATTAAGAGATTCATCTCCTTTAGATTTTGAAAGATTAAAAGTAAATCCGGAAGACAACACTATTACAATTAAAAAAGTAAAAGATAGTTATACCAGAGAAGAAGTAGATAGACTGTTAGATGAACAAGCATCAAAAACTACTGCTGAAATGCTAGAAAAATTTAAAGGTTATAAAAGTAAAGATGATGTTATTGATTTGATAGTTCGAGCAGTATCCGAGTCTCACGATTGGTCAAATGAAAATAATGACATCCATTCTATTGGTCTAATAGAAAAGAGATTTTTAAATAAATGGATTGAAGAAAATTTATAAAACAATTAAATATGAACAAAGAGTTTAATATAGAAAATCACATAAGTAAAGCGGACTTAAATTTCTGGAAATTTCCAATCAATGACGATTTTGGGAAAGATCTTCATTTAAAAAACTCCGAAGGTAGGGACGCCATTAGTTGGATAGGCTATCGAAGGGATGGATATCGTGAAGTAACTCTCAGAGTGACTTCGTATGGTGTTGATCACTATTACGGGTCTTTAAAGTGTTATGATCTTAATTTTACAGATGATTTAGAAAAAATTGGTAAAAATAGCATTTCTGGATCCTTCTTAAAGGGAATACCTGAGATTTACTTGGAATTTTTTAAATTAGAACTAAAAAGACCTTATGATGAAAATGATAAATCTAATGATGTACGTCATGGGAGAGATAGATGGTTAGGATACGAGATTGGTGATTTAACCCGAGGGTTTTGGGAAGAAGATGATGTTATCGAAGTGGGTAAATCGGTTTTCAAAAAAATCTTTAAAGGTAAATGGAAACTTATAATAGAAAGTTACCGAGGTGATAAAGACGAGATTATATACATAGATAATATTAAATAAGAATAAAAAAAAACAATTTATAATGGAAGATGATTTTGAATACAAAAAAGTTAGCTCGGTTATAGATTCATGTAAATCGATAGACCACATTAAAATAGCTTCTAAGTACATTGATCTTTTTATAGAAAAATGTCTAAGAGAGGAACCGAAATCTTTAAACTTTATTTTAGAGGATGCTATACTATCCTTACTGGAAAAGATTCATAGGAAAGGAAAAGAAATCAGATTATGCGATTAGTAGTTAAAAAAATATTAGTGCCCACGGTATTTGGAAAAGACGAATCTGCAGATAAGATATTTACAGACTATCTCGAAGAATACTCTATAGAATACAAAGTATTGGATGTAGAAGAAGCATCCAAATCAACCAATTACTTAAGAGACTATCCTTTGCTTCAATATTCCGGAGGTGTAGTATCTCTATCTAATATGCTCAAAGAAAAATTTGGGTATACAAGAGAAGATATAATGGAGAATTACCCTGAACTTTATGAAGATGCAGGGTAAGGGTAAACTATACTTATATAGCAAACAAAAAAAAGGCTGAGAATTTCATTCTCAGCCTTTTTTTAATTGTCTTATCTTATTCTTTCCTATTGACTATCTCAATTTGCTTAACATGTTACTAACCTCACCGACGGTTAGATCCTTTCCTCCAAGAGTACTAAGTAGCATTCCTCCGAAGCTTTTATCTATAGCATCATCTCCTGCTGATCCAAATTCACCCTTTCCTACAACATCATCTTCAGGTCCGCCTTCCACCGGGGGTAACATCGATGCCTTACCGTCAACTGCTTTGGATAGCTTATTTTCAAATCCAGTATCTCTCTGGTTCTTAAAATAGTCTATGAATCCAACTAAATCCTTAGAATCAATTCTTCTAACATTAACTCCAACTCTATCCCCTTCCCCTGATAATTTATCATTGGTGTTACCTTCTATAGAGGTGAATGTTCCTTTAGAAAGGTTAACATTTATTATTATCCCCATGTGGCCCAAGCCTCTTCCAGGTCTTCTCATAATGAAAACCTGACCTGGTCTGATTAGTTTGTGATCCATTCTAGCTCTATCTGCTGTTATCTTAATGTCATTTGATGCAGATTCCCATTGCTGCATTACACCGCCGGTCTTAGATAAAGGATTAGGTACGTTAAGTTTTTTAGATAACTCAGAAAATATGTAGTAAACAAAGGCTGCACACCAAGGTAAACCTGGGGGAAGACCCACACTCTTCAGATATTTTGCCACCTCGGTTCCAGCGTTACTACCCTTTGGGGTTTCCTTAACATTCCTATTAGCCTTAATGATATTTGCTAATGCGTCAGCAGTCTCACCGGGGTTTTTTATATTGAACTGAGCTTCGTTTAAAAACTGGTCAAATGATTTTATTTTATCCATTTTATTAAATAATCTATATTGGATTATATATCAACTTTTTAATAAAAAATAAATCACATAATATTTTTTTATCTGAAAAGGATTTTGTAAATTTACGTCATAATAATAACAACAACTTAATTAAAAAAAAATAAAAGCATCATGGGACAAAAAGAAACACACATTTTAATAGCTACTGGAGGATACCTAAATGATGAGGTTAAGGTGGTTAGATTAGTTTTTGACGAAGATGATTTGGATGATGACGTATTGGATGATTTTGATAATGACTTTGGTGAATATGTTGACTACCGCATAAAAGAGGTGGTTGCAGAATTTGAACAGGGATTCTCTTCAACAATGGTTATTAAAGAAGAACAGCTACCTCAGCTAATAGAGGAGCTTAATAAGGCTAAAGAACTAGCGGAACCTAAGAAACCAGAAAATGAAATGAAGGCGGAAGATTTTTACATAGGTGCATATGTTTCGGTTGCTCCACCAGAACCAGGAGACCTTTGGATTTTTGAATTTTCTGGAATTGTCCTAAAGGTTAGAGAAGACTACTGCACAGTGGAGGACGGCGAGGGCAATTGTTGGGACGTAGAATTTAATAAATTAACCCTCGAATAATTTTTTTATCTGGTTTATTTTTCATAAATTAGCGACATAATCAATAAAATAAAAAATTTAACAACAAAAAACCAATTTAAGTATGGCTTACCAAGAACCAACAGGAGCGAGAAAACCAATGACACCAGAGGCTAAGGCTAAAATAGCAGAAGCAGTTAGAAGAGCAGCAGCTAGAAAAAGAGAGGAAATGGGATTACCCCCAATCCAATCTGGAAATAATGTAAATTCTGTTGCTCCAACCTACATCGAAAAACCAATCGAGTTGGTTAAGATGAGGGATCAAAGTTTTTCACCGGATCTATTCGTTCCAATGACAACAGGGAAACCGATAGACCTTTTATTCACTAAAGATGGTGGGGTTCCTAAAGCTTGTAACATTATGCTTATAGGGGATCCAGGGATCGGTAAATCCACAGTATCATTAGACATTCTATCGGATCTGGCTATAGCAGGAAATAAAGTACTTTTCATTTGTGCTGAAATGACCCGAATTGATCTATACGGATACGTTCAGAGATTTCCTAAATTTGGAGAAGTTGACACGATATTTACCGGGGAGTACTGCGAAAGCAATCCTAAAACAGTTATAGAACAAGCTCTTGCCCCAGGATATGACGTGGTTTTAATAGACTCATTTGTTGAGGTTCAGGAGGACATTAAGGAGGCTTTAAGAGTGAGCACTTCTTCTTCCGAGAAATGGTTAATTGACTTGATGATTAACCATAACCTAGGAAAAAATGACGAAGGTAAAAACACGACATTTATAGCTATTCAACAGGTTACCAAAGGGGGTGTTTTCGTGGGATCCAACAAACTGAAACACAACACTACAGGTATGCTCGAACTTCGTTACGATACAGATAGCGGGGATAGTTATATGATATTCACTAAAAACAGAAGAGGACCAGTTGCTAAGAAAATGTATTTTTCCCTTTCTAAAAGCGGAGACGTCGAGTATGACTTGAGACGTTTCAGTAACGATGAGGATGCGAGAAATACACTAGAGGAGGAGAGAAATATTCTATCTTCGGAAGAGTCTGCATTTGATGCGCTATTTGCGATAAACATGGGGGAAGATGAAGATTAACCCCCATATTATTTTTTTATCTCAAAAAGATTTCTTATATTTGCATCATTATTAATCAATATAAAAAAACATAATACAATATGCCAAGGTACGAAACTATCTCCCAGTCTCTATTCGATTTAAAATGTAAAGAGGCAATAGAAAAAACACCAATCCGTAAAGAGGTGAGTCTAAAAGACGTTGAAGTTATCAAAAACGACATCCTAAAATTAGGCGAAAGACACATTAAAATGAATTCTGATGCTTTCAGGGGGATTTGCAAAATTGTAGGTCTTCCCGTAGGCTTTGATAAAACCTTCGCATCTGCATTCGGTGACAAGGCTAGACAGGCTTTAGTTAACAGGTTAAAGGTTGCTATTCAAGCAAAGGGTGCTACCACTCTATCCCTAGCAGTTAACCCGGATACCAGAGAGATTGTCAGTATACAAAAAGACAACAAGAGTCTCATCAGCAATCAAACCTTCATCAATACATCTACATCCATTATAGATAAGTATGGGTTGGAGGTGAATAACATTTCAGTGGGAAGAGACGGTGGAGTTGTTATCAATGCAGCTTCTCCTAAAAATGAATGGGAGATTAAAGGTATGACTGACGAGTCGTACTTCGGAGGTATTTCATTCATGAATAGTCCCAACGGTGGGTTTAATGTTAGCCCATATGTACACAGATTGGTTTGCGCCAACGGTATGATTGGAACAGCCTTCTCAGAAACATTCACATTAGGACAAATGGAACCAGCTTACATGGAGAGCTTTTGGGCTCAGTTGAATGCCCTTGCTGAAAGAGCCTTTATGCCACTATCCTTCGAGACTAACGTTAAGCTAGCAGCAGAAACCCGTGCCTCTTTAATGGAATTAGAAACAGCACACAAAACACTTCAGTTCCTATCTGATGCAGAACACAAGGAACTAGAAGCTTGGGTACCACTTCACACCACAAGAGAAAGGTTCTATGCTGCAAACATTGACGCTCTTATGTTGAGCAACGCTCAAAAGAAAACTGCAAAAACCGGAACCAGTGTTTGGGATCTGGTTAACGGACTAACACATTTCGCATCTCACGACAATGGGTTCGAGATTTCGGATTACGACCGTAGAAAAATTCAGGTTCAAGCAGGTAAGCTTCTAACTAAGAATTTAGATATGGCAAACATTGTTGCCAGTCCATTTGCATAATCAAAACATACTATGTTGCTAAGATACTATGCCCGCGGGGGTAATTCACGCGGAAAGAATAGATAAAAAAGAAATTAAGTTGAGAAATTCCCGGAGAGATCCGGGTTTTTTATGCTGAATATTTTTTATGCTGAATATATTGATTGTATTTGTGTTATTAATTTTGCATAAAAAATTAGATACTCGTACCTGGAAGATATAAAATAACACGATAGACATATTAAGGATATTATAAAATATAGAATCTCTCGAGGTGAAAAAAAACCTGACCGTTAATTTTTTTATCCAAACTATTTTCTGTATATTTGCAATATAAAATTTAACCAGATATGCAAACAACAGAAATTAAGCCTATCATTAACGGTTCAGTAAACCCAAGGCTAACCCCAGAATTGTTCAAAACTCTTAATCCTGAAACGAAACGTTCAGTTATTTGGAACGTGTTGGTTTCAATGCAATATCCACACTGTTACCAGGACATTGACGGTGATGTGTTTAAAGCTCCACAGCATTCTATCGATTATAAGGATGTACGGAATACCGAGGTGGAAGAACTAGATGAGTTGTTCGATAAAGTTAAGAAGGAACAGAAAACACATTACAACTTAATGAGAACTCTAACAGCCAACCATCGGGTTGGATTGGGTAAGAGAATCTACGAGATGCAGAAAGAATTGAAATTTGGGGGTATGCTAACATTGGATATTGACAGACTCCAGGGATACATTAAAGCATGTGGCTCCTGGAATGGATTCAAAGCACCAGACGTAAATTTAGCACTTTGGAAATTGGATACATTAGCACCGAGAATTGATTATGGTCCAAATAATCCCAACACAGGAAACATTATGCACAAATGGAAAACCGTTCACGGTTGCGAATATGTTATAATGGAATTTGATTTTATTGATGCACATACTTTAGAAAGGGTTAAAGAATTTTATAAAACCCAATGGGTACCAAAGGGTCAAAGAATCAAAGCCGACAGTGTGAGATTCGAAGAGACTAGTCACGGAAACAATTACTTTGGGATTGAATTAATTATGTGGTGGGATTAAATTTTCCACCACATAATTTTTTTATCTGATTTATTTTTTGTAAATTTACACCAAAAATCTAAAATATGAAAGATTCAGACAACAAAGAGATAATTGATTCATTACAGGAACTAGCTTATATAATGAATTCAAGTCGGGAGTTAGCCGAGGTGTTGGAGAGAGTAGAGAAGGGTCACTTCAGAAGTGTTGATGAGGGTTTAATGCAGAAGAGAATCGAGGATGGAGTCATCAAAAACCTACACGATGCTTCGGATCATCAGTTAGCTGTGATATTATCCAGGGAGAGAAGATTCTTTAAATACTATGCTGATGTTGCCTATAATTCGAACAACATTGAATTTGTGAAAATAAAGTAGCAAATAATTTTTTTATCTGATTTATTTTTTGTAAATTTACACCATAATAATTTAAAAGGAAAAAATATCATGGCAACAAGATCAAGAATCGGAATAGAAAAAGAGGACGGAACTATACGCTCAATTTACTGCCATTGGGATGGTTACCCTGCATACAATGGAAGAATTTTATTGGAGAACTACACAAATAGAGAAAAGGTTGAGGGTTTAATAGCCCTTGGTGACATCAGCGTTTTAGGAAAGGAATTAGCTCCAGGTGAAGGAGTCGAGCATTCCTTTGATAATAGATCACCTGTTGTAACGGTAGCTTACTCTAGAGACAGAGGAGATGCTTTTAATCAACCTAGAGAAAATTTTTCCTTAAATGGGTTTATTAATTCTTATTCAGAAGAATTTGGTTACATATTCACAAAGGAAAATAAATGGAAATTGATCCGCGGTAAAAATAGAATAACAGATCTAACACCAGAGATTGTCGAGCAGGATTTATAGAAAAATACAAATTTAAAATTTTTACCGTACAACAATAATAAAAAAAATCCGGATCTTAAAAGACCCAGATTTTTTTATGAGGTTTCTTTACCGACTAGTCGGATACATCATACCGTGGGCCGAGGTGTATGGATTAATAAAAGATCGGGACCTCAGCTGTTGGATTAAAAAAAAGAATTTTCTTTACCGACTAGTCGGATACCTCATACCGTGGGCCGAGGTGGTCTGGATTAATAAAAGATCGGGGCCTCAAAAAAATAAATATTTTACCAGGAAATAATTTTTTATCTTGTTTATTTTTCTTATATTTACTCCATAATTAAAAAAATACAAATTAAAATGGGACTAGATATAGTAACATATTCGAAAATTAATAAAAAACCAGACGATAGAGTAGCTGAGATTCTGGAAAAAGCACTATTAAGAACTTACAATAAGGATAATATTCTTATTGAAGTTGATGAACATTTCGAAAAAACGAGAGAAGATCTTCACTACAGAGCTCCTGACCTAACAAAAGGTGACTGGTACAAATCAATCGAGACTAAAACTTATCATTTCGGTGCAGGTTCTTATGGGTACTATAATGCTTTCAGAAGGTACCTAAGCGAAGCTTTGATTGGAGTAATACCAGATGTGATTTGGAGGAATCCCGAAAACTATTTGAATTCACCCTGTTATGAACTTATAGATTTTAGTGACTGTGAAGGTGAAATTAGCTGGAGCATCGCGGGAAAACTTTATAACGATATGGTACAGAACGAGGAAAAATTCAAGGTGTATTTAGAGAGTCTGGTAGCTGATGGTATATTAACCAAGCCCTCACTCAATTTTTATTTAGGAACATATGTGCATTTCAAAAATGCTTTTGAACTAGCTAAAGAAGAAGGTGTAGTTATATTCACTTAATTAATATTTCCAGATAAAAAAATATCTATATAATATTTTTTTATCTGGAAATGATTTCTTACATTTGATGTGTAATTCATAACAACATAAAACAACAATGGAAATTAAACTTACGAACTTAGAATCAGAAGAATTCTTTTACAGAGCATTATGTAACGGGTTAAGTTATTTAAACTCCCACGGTATAGTTCTAGATTACGATTCAGCAGATTATAAAAAGGCTAAAGAAGCTTTAAAGTCTGAGAGCAATCAGATTGTATGCTACGAAGATATTTTAATGAGAATACTTAAAGATGGTGGAGAGCTTCAGATTATAGACGAAGAAGGAGACGAATACAACGGTGTAATAACCCTTGCTGATGTCCACGAAAGAGTACAGCATTCACCTCAAGAAAGACTAATTGAAATGGAAAACGAAGAAGATGATGCGATCACAGCAGATTGTATTTTACAAACCGTTCTATTTGAGGATGTGATTTTCGGGTAAATTATTTTTTTATCCGGAATTTTATTCTTACATTTATAATAAGAAAAAAACTAGAAAAGATGGAATCTAAAAAATTGTACTGCATAGTTCTAACAAATCCCGAAGAATGGGACAGCCCAACAATAATGCACGCTAGAGCAACCAACTCCTACGAGGCTTCAAAGATAGCATTCGAATCAATGGGATATGATGTTGAGGAGATTGATATGAAAATTATGTTATCCAACGGTGCTATTGATTATATTGTCGTTGAGGTTGATACAATTATAGAAGTAGATGAGGTTAATAAATAAAATAAAATAAAATAAAATTGGTAAAGTTTGGTTGTGTTTAATTTAGACTCTTAAAAAAATTGGAGTCGGGGCCTCGTAAGAGGCTCTTTTTTGTTTTAATAAAATCTACTTAAGCACTTAATCCTAAAACCCCGGTACATACTATGTTAGTAAGATACCACTCATATATGCGCGAATTTATTTTTTATCTCGAATTTTATTCTTACATTTGCAAAGTAAATAATAATAAAAAAATACCAAACTAAAATGACAGAACAAATTAAAGAAGTAAAGGGATTCTTTTCCGAAAATTATCCACATGTTGCTATTTCAGAGATAAGCGATTTAGAAATAGAAACCTTTCTAAACCAATCATATGTTAAAGAAGACTGTGATGGTAAAGAAAGAGATTTTAGATATAAGATGAACCTGTTATATGATTATGTTGTATCACAGGAACTTGTTACTGTTGTTCCGTAATATTTTGTAGTTGTTAAGTTTTTTGATAAACCTCTGGAAGTTCCGGAGGTTTTTTTATTTGCTCTAGAATCTGGATTATCTGACAGTATCCAAATACATACACCGTCGTCAACGGTGGAAGCATCTGCTGAAGTATAATTCACACATCTAGATAAAATATAATCCACGAATTCATTTTTTATCGACTATCAAAAAATTAATTATAAATTAGACAAATTATTTTTTTATCTAAAAAAGATTTTATACATTTGTACAGTAATTAATTAACAATCTAAAACAAAAATATCATGAACGTATTAAGAGACCCAAGAACAGGTAGATTTTTACCTAAACCTAAAAAAAATGAAAATTTATCATTAGGAGAAAAAATCAACAAAATATTAGAATCTCCAATTAAGGTATTCGGAAAGAAAGACATTTCAGGTAAACCGAGTTTAATGCCACAGGGAGCTAATGTTATTTTAGAAAAAATCTCAGACATCGGTCCAACAGGAACCCACGTTGTGAGGATTAAGAAAGAGAATTCCACAAGAACTTTCTATACAACAGAGGAGGAAATAATCTAAGAAGACTTTTAATTATATAATCACATACAGCTTTAAGCTCTAAGCAAGTTGGAAAGGATCTCATAAAGAGGTCCTTTTTTTTTATTGTGTTATTAGGTTTTCCTATGCAGGTAGTCTGCACACTACACCTCGGTCCGAGGTGTAGTGTGCCTAGTGTGCAGACGAACTCCAATCCACACAAAATAAATAAACGAAAAATTGATCCAATTTTATTTTTTTATCTGGTTTATTTTTCTTACATTTACACCATAATTAATTAAACAATCTAAAAAAAAATATTATGGGATTCTTTAGCTGGCATACTTGCGATACCGATAGATCTATCGCTAACAAATATTCAGGGAAACAAACATTCACAGTACACATGATTACCCCAGACGGAAGAGTATTCACAGAGAACGATTATGATGGATACGGAGAATTTGGAGGAAAAGATTTTTATGAACTTCTAGCAGAATTAAACGGACTAGGGTCAAACAGGGATGCTGGTATAGATTTATCTTTTGAAGGAAATCCAGTGGGTGATGATACCCAAGGTGTCATTTATCCTAAATTAGTAGAGGATCTAGACCCGGAAAATGTAATCGAGCAATATAACAGTTTACCAAATCCAAAATCTTGCAGAGCCCAAGGTTTTTTCTACTCTGATGAGGATGAGGATGAGTATGAGGATGAGGATGAGGAATATGACGATGACGAAAACTTCTAAAAGATGGGGGAGAAAAAAGAAATGCTTAAAGAAGACTCTGAATCTTATAAGCTAGCAGAAAAGTTATTTAGAGAAATTTACGGGTATGACCCAGAAATTATTGAGGGGAACCCGCAACATGAATTGATAGTTGCAGCATTACAAAAAGGAATGGTCCACGGTGCTAAATTGCAGCAAGAGAGAATGTACAGCGAAGATGAGGTTAGAAAAATTGCAAAGTGGGCTTTTGAATTACACAGAAGAAATGATTTGGATGACGAAGAGCTGGAGAATGAATTTATCGAAAAATTAAACAATCTATAGAATTATGCAAACCTACAAATTAAAAACACAGTATTCAGATTATAATGTGATAATAGAAAGTGGGAGGTATCGAAACGGAAGATTAGCTCTAGAACTAATTGATGCAGAGGACGGGTGTCCGGTTATGACGGCAACGGTGAATCTACCAGAAGTCGAATTAGAAGAGAATGAAATCATCATTAAGAACTATTCCGAAAATGAGGGTGTTCTTGAATTTTTAATAGAAAATAAAATAACCTCAAATCCAGTTAGATGGGTTAATAATGGATTTGTCGACTTTCCGATCGTAAAAATAATCAATAAATAATTTTTTTATCTGGTTTATTTTTCTTACATTTACACCAGATAAAAAAATCAACAAAAAATGAGAACAACAACTAAATCAGCAAATGGAACAAGCTTCCATGGAACCACAATCACAACATCAGTTAAAAAACTAAGAATGGTATTAGGAGAGCCTAAGTATTCTGCGAATGACGGAGAAGATAAAGTCAACTTCGAATGGCAGGCCGAGACCGAATCAGGAGACGTATTTACAGTTTATGATTGGAAGGAATATAAAAGAATCGACGAAAATGAAAGGGTAGAATTCCACATAGGAGGACACACGAACAACGCAACAGTAAAAGCGTTAGACGAAATTCTAAAAGCTTTAGCTGAAATTGAATAGGAAACAGTTTCTAGAAAATCTAAAAAAACCAGATATAAAAAAATATATCTGGTTTTTTTTGTAATAGAATACTTTTTTTTAAATCGGGATCGCTGTAAGCTATACACCTCGGACCCCGGTGGTATTTTTTATAAAGACGATAAAATATTTTTTTTAATAAACCCTCTAAATTATTTTTTTATCTGGTTTGGTTTTCATAAATTTACACTATAATTAACAAACAAACAATCAACTACAATGGAAATTACACAACTATCAAAAATTCAGAAACTAAGATTTTTAGTAAACACCCTTAATTCTGTAAAAGAACTTCACGAAGACTGTAAAAGATTTCTTTATCTAAACTCAGAAGATAGATATTTTGAAAGTGGTAAGCTTGACAAAATATCAAAGAAAACCGGGGTTAGCGTCTGCTCATATCCAGAAGCAGGAAGCGTTGATTTGTCTGACCATATAGTAATCACTCAAGACATATTAGAGCATGAAGCGACGTATGAAAAAATCAAAGGTCCCAAAGGTCCAGACAGATTTCGAATATTCGAAGAGGAGTTTTATGAAGATTTGAAAACCAGAATTGGAAAATTTGAGTCAGGAAATATCCCATCTAGTGGTCCGGCAAAAACCTTAATCGGAGAAATATTCAGAGCAATCAATTACATACAATATCGTGCATTCAACGACGGTGATGATTTCTTTGTGATTGGAACACCTCCATTCGAATCATATATTTTCGTACTATCACAGGTTGATCTGCTGAACTATTCACATGCCTCGTATAATGAATCCCGAGGTGAATACTATTTCGAATTCAAAGAACCCGTTTTAGAAAATCTTAATTATGACGGTAAAATTTCAACATGCATTGAGGATAGATTGGGAAGAGACGCTGATTTAATCAAAGCTCAACTTCTAGATTTATTAGACAACGGTGTATTAGAGGACAGAGAAAATATATGGGATTCAAGAACGTATAAAAAAATCAATAAAGAAAAATATTGGTAACAATAATTTCATAAAAAATCCCAGCCGAATTATTTTTTTATCTGGCTGGGATTTTTTATATTTGAAGTATAAATAAAAAATTATAAATAGTGAATATATGAAGACCAAGATTTTTTATGCCGACTACGCAGCCGATATGGAGGTTAAATTAAACGAATGGTTAGAGAAAATTGAGGTGGGTAAAATCAACATAATAGAAATTAAAAATTTAGTTTCAAGACAAAATGGTGGGCTTTATTTAATAGTTATTTATTCAGAGAACAGCGGTGAAACCTTTGTAAGGGTGAAGGGTTAATTCAGCAAAAAAATTCGACCAAATTATTTTTTTATCTGGTGGATTTTTCTTACATTTACTTCATAATAAAAAAATAACAATAACTCAATTAAAAAAATCAAAATGGCTACAGACCGCAAAACACCAATAGAGAAATTAGAAAAGTTAAGAGAGGAGGGTATCAAGGACTCTTCTATCCTTGATTATCTTGTTAAGAACTGGCTATCAGCTGATGATGCAAATGATGCCATGGATGCTTTATTAGACGAGTATGAATTGAATGACGAGGACGACAAGGATGACGAGGAGAATAATATTTACATCGACCATGAAGGATAAAAAACCCACATTTAGAAACAAAAAGAATTTCGAGAGATTCTTAGTAGAGATAGACAGCATGTCTGAATATTCGATTAGAGAAATAATGGGAGAAGAGTACATTGACACCCCAGGTTTTTATAAGGAGGAGAAGAGAGAATATAAGGGAATAGTTGATTTTATGGAAATGAATATGGGTGAAAGGGAATTAGGTAGATTAAAGGAATGGTGGTTAAAAAATATAAACAAACCAGCTAAATAATTTTTTTATCTGGTTTATTTTTCTTACATTTACACCATAATTAAAAAACGAAAAAAAATGGAAACACCACTAAACAACAACGAAAAAAATTTAGGAATGCTTTTAATGATGGCAATGCTAGCCAAATTGGAAATGGATTTAAAAGCAGCAGAAAAGGAAGAGAGAGCTTTTGCAACACTTGAAAATCGTAATATTAGGGCTAAGGTTTGCTTAAATTAATTAAGCACCCCTATACATACTATGTTACTAAGATACTCCGCCCGCGAGGGCAGATATGCTAAGAAAAATAATACGTAATATAAATATCTTTGGTTATAAAATAGTTATTAGTTTGTTTACATCATTAGTTTAGTTTTAGTAGAGCTTGAATAATTCTACTTCAATCCCGATAATCTATTATCGGGATTTTTTAATATGTGTGTGAGTGACATTTTATTAATCAAAGGCAGCCCGAGGTTTATAACATTGGTCCGGTGGATTTGACAATAAAGTAGCAACAGAAAAGAGGTTTATAACTATCCCACGGTAGGTGCAATTGCTAGGTGATGTCTACTAAGCAATTGTTTAAATGCTGGTGGTTCACATTCCGAGGTGTGTGTGATGCTTAGCATCTTGCTAAGCAATTGTTTAAGTAATACTGGGTGGTTTCTAAGAGATTTCTATCCCACGGTAGATGCAATTGCTAGGTGATGACCACTAAGCAATTAGCAATTGTTTAAACGTCATGTGATTTTTCGTCCCACGGTGTAGACACTAAAAAACAGAAGAGAGACAGTTGGAAAAACAGTTGGAAAAACAGTTGGAAAAACAGAATTGAGATTTGGATGATTAATTATATCCACGGTAGGAACTCTAAATAAAGTTCAAATGCAGAGAATTTTTTTTCCTTGGTATTTTTTAGTATATTTGCACATAAAGTAAAAAGAAGATAGATACCTTAGAATAATTTAATTAAATACAAAAAACAAAACAAAAAATTAACATGAAATCGATTTATTACATTCTATTAGGTGTTTTGTTATTAACATCATCGGTGTTTATATTCAATCAGAACAAGAAGATAGAGGACTTAAGAAACAGCCAACAAGTAGTTTACGACGGTGAGCCGATCGGAGCTTTCCATTATCTAACAACAAATGACAGTAATCTTCTATTTGCTGAGGTGGAGATAGGAGGTAAAAAAGAGTATATGTTACTTGACACCGGTGCTAATGTGAGCGTGATTGACTATAATAGATCCGAGGAGATTGGTCTAGTCACAATGGATTCAGACACAGACTTTGTTGGGATCGGAGGTTCTAACTTTATGAAAGACGTGGTTAATATAAGAACTATAAAGATAAAGGATAAGCAATTTAATATAAGTTTAAAGGCAAGTAACCTATCAAATGTTATCAACACCATTAAAAACGGATCCGGGGTGGAGATCATAGGCATACTCGGTTCAGATTTCTTTTCCGAACATAAGGTGGTGTTCGATTACAATAGAAAGATATTTTACAGTACAAAGTAAATGTACGTATAAAATCACGGAAGAATTTTACAATAAAGAAAGAGTGGGGATCCTTCAAGATGAAGGATCCTTTTTTTGCACTCTCTTAACTTCATTTTCACCCCGGGCAACGGTGTAGTTGATAGAGAGCTCAGAGTGTTATATTAAAGAAAAACATGAAATTACACATTCTCTTTCTCTGAGATCTCTATCAGCTACACCCCGGGATAAAAATAAATTATAATCTTAAATTATAAAATTATTTTTTTTTATCTAAACGAGATTTTGTATATTTGTGGTATAAAATCAACTAAAATGAAACAACTTTCACAAAGACTCTACACTTTAATCAGTAAAGCAGTAAACATCGAGGGAACTTTTAACCCAGACGAAATTCTATATCTATTCGAAGAGGATCTAACCTCTAAAGAATATGCTGTAGTCGTTCCATTCTTAAAATGGTGCCACGAGAATAACAAGGGGTTTGGAAAATCGAATTATAACGAAAGATTTCAGGAATATTTATCCAGTTAATTTTTTTATCTCGAAAATATTCCTTACATTTACACCATCAAAATTATTCAAATAACTTAAAACTAAACAAAAATGGAAACACAAAAAATTGACAGACAACTCGCAGAACAAGGAGTAAGAAAACAAGTAGAAGACTACTTAAACTCAAATAAGAATTTAATCCCATTTGAATTTCTTCATAACGAAGAAGCAAATGAGCATATAATAAACATAGGAACTTCCATAATGCTAAATAAGGTTGGTATCGACACATACCCCGGAAGTTTCGTAAAATCGATTTTGGATAATGACCTTTCTGCCGCGGTGGGAAGAGCAGATCACATAAATCAAAAAGTACTTCCATTTTACGTTACAATGATGTACAATCTAAGAATTGAAATTAAAAACGAATGGAAAGTTGAAATAGAAGTTTAGTTTAGTTTGGTTATACAATTAGTTTGAAAGGGGCCTCGCAAGCGTGAGGCTCTTTTTTTGTGTGAGATGCTAAGCAAAAGGAGTAAGCAGATCGAGCCCACCGAGGTCGACGGTGGAAACATGTCGGTATCCATGTTAGTTTTGATGTCGACGGTCGACGGTGGAAGCATGTCGGTATCCATGTTAGTTTTTTTTAATCTCAAGTATTCTAGAGCTATCTAGGGTAAAATACCTCGGAAATAAAAGAAAGTTAAAATCCAAAAATAACCATCAAATTATTTTTTTATCTGGTTTACTTTTCTTACATTTACGTCATCAAATAAAATTAATGAATCTAAATATAATTTAAAATGATAAAAAAGATACAATATTTGTATGTGTTAGTAGGACTAGCGGTAACGATAGTATTAATACTTGGAAGAATAGTTGGATTTGAGATATAAAGATATTTACATTCATTCACGAATCAAATAAACACAATTCCAGAATGAATAGAATCACAGAAAAGGAATCTCTTTTAAGACTGAACGAAACAATAGAACATCAGAAAACTAAAAAGTTTATAGATAGCATGTCTATTGAAATCGAAAAGGAATTAAATAAACATTAAAAATTAAATAATCCTCTAATTATTTTTTTTATCCCGTTTATTTTTCTTACATTTACATCATCAAAAAATAATAATTACTAAAACTAAACGTTATGAACAAAGAAATGGTTACCAACATTACTGTTGCTGTTGATATAAATATCAAAGACCTCCCAAATTTAATTGCATTGGAAAACATCAATCTCAGTTCTTTTAACGAGGAAGGAATTGAAACGATTCTCAACACATATCCAGTTGTGATGTTTACGAAAAGGGTGGCTAATGAATCATACATTACCGTTAACATTCCTTCAGATTTATTTTCACTTCTGGTTGGATTTAAAAAAGTAAACATTGGGGCTCATAATTGGTGGGATTAAGGGATCTATAACATACTATGTTACTAAGATACTCCGCCCGCGAGGGTCATAACAAATATATAAAAAAAATAAAATAAGGACAGGTGGCGAAGTGGTAAAGCGCTCGAGGCATCGAGAGATACGGTTCGATTCCGTTGTTGTAGGAGGCATCCGAAGCAAGTATGGTACTATTGCAGGTTCGAGTCCTGCTCTGTCCACAAGGTTTCTATAGGTTCGAAGGTTAAATTTCTATAGGTTTCTAAGTTGAGTTTGAAGATCCGGAAGATTGTTAAATCTTTCGGGTTTTTTTTGGCTATAGGTTAAGATAAAAAAAATCATACCAGTATAACTAAGAAGTGCTAGTGCTTTATCAGCTACACCTTGGACGACTAAGCGACGGTGTAGTTGATCGGAACCTGTTGGTAAACATCAGGTTCTAATTGCACTTCTTGCGAAGAAGTCTCATGCACAGCAACACACGTACACCTCGGACAAAAAATCTCAAAAATAATTCATGAATTATTTTTTTATCTTAAAAAGATTCCTTATATTTACGTCATCAAATTTAATCAACCAACCAAACAAAATCTTAAAATCATGAACGTACAAAACTGTCAAAGATGTAGCAAACCTACCAACGGTGTAACCATTATGTCAATGTTCAATACACAAATAATTTGCATGGATTGCAAGGAAAAGGAAATCCAAGACCCGAGGTATGCGGATGCGGTCAAAGCCGATGTTGAACAAATCAAAAAAGGGAATTTTAATTTTAAAGGAATTGGTTTGAAATAAAATTAGTTAGTGAAAATGGAAAATTGGAAATCCGGGGTAACTCGGATTTTTTTATGGAATTTCCCCTTTACATAAAAAATGAAAATGATGATCCCACCAGGGACGACGGTGTGTGGATTATTTTACATGGAAATAAAAAAACTAAAAAAATTAAAAAAAATTAACGCTTTAATTATTTTTTTATCCGGATTATTTTCCTTACATTTACGTCATCAAATTAAATATAACATTATAATTAACTAACCAAAAAAAATCAAACAAAATGGAAACAACTAAAAAAACAACCGAAAGAATCTTACCAGTAATACCATCTACTGAAACTCAACCCTCCAACAACTTCACACAACTTTGCGTTTGGCCCGCGGTTATATTAGGTGACAGTTCAATTGAAGAATTCGAGTCTTTCTTTAAGAGTGAATTGGGGGTGAGGATAAAATACCATACCGAGGTGCAAACACTTCCTGACCTAGACGAAATGGGAAATCCAATTCCGGATACAGGAGATAGAAACGACATTTTCTTTTTCGTCCACAGTGATGATATTGCAAAATTTGCAATAGTTAGATTAGAAATGGGAATCCGCTGGTGGGAGGATGTAATTAAATATAACGATAACTCAAAACACCTTTATACCCCGGAGTTTATTGAAGCTAATCCAGTTACCTGGTAAGGGGAATAAAAAAGAAGTTAAAATAACCCGGCTAAATTATTTTTTTATCCGGGTTATTTTTCTTACATTTACATCATCAAACTAATCAAACAAAGACATGGCAAAGCTACTAAAGACAGAATCTAAAATTGCAAAAGAATTCGAAGAGTTATTCAATCTCCTTTCGGAAAAGAAAATCGTTATAAGTGTTTCTGCTGATAACACCTTAATCATATCAAAAGGTAAAGCCAACTTCAAATACGTATCAGAGGGCGAACCATCAACCGAGTTCCCTCCAGTAATCGAAGGTCGATTTGTTCTATGCGATGAAAACGGAAACGACATTTAAAAAAAATAGACCTTTTTAATATACTTAATATATAATATAAATCTCAATATAATACAGCACAACACCATGAAAAAGTTATTTTACCTAATCGCAACGATCCTTTTATTTTTTATAGCCTACCTAACAATGGCAGGAGTAGTTCAGGAATATATTCCTTTTAATGATGAACCGTTAAACGAGTTGTTATTCTTTATAGGAGTGACCCTACTCGCAACAGCTTTTCTTATAATGTTCTTCTTACCTGAACCCGAGGTATTAACAGATCTGGACACTGAACCATAAGCACAAAGGACTTTTTAATCTTGACATACCGGATAATAAATTATTATCCAACCAGAAATCCCCACCCTGATGCACAATGCTCTCGGTGGGATTTTTGTGTAAGTAGCTAAAGATGAGTGAAAGAATCTTTCACCTAGTCTATAGATTACACCTCGGTCGACGAGGTCGACGGTGGTGACGATGTCATAACTGATGTACCTTAAGGAATTTTTCTGTAAGCAACAGACTAAATCTGTGAGAGGTAATAAAAGAAACTTTTGCATCTAGTCTAAGGATTACACCTCGGTCGACGGTGTTGCTGATGTCATATATGATGCAGCATGCTGTCAAAGAAAGGGTTCCGAGGTGATAACATTGCTTCAACATCTAAGTAACGACCCCTTTATATAAACATTCCGAGGTGTCATCATTGCTTCAGCATCTATGCTTATGCATTTAGAGTACAGATGGTTTCCGAGGTGATAACATTAAGATAACAAAGATAACATTGATTCAATGTAAGGGTATATGATACTTTCCGAGGTGTAAACCCTGTTTCGAAAAATAAAAAACAGATCTGAATACTTCTCTATCTCCCCGGAAAAACGGGGCCCTCCAAATATGTGGAGGGGGGTAAAATTGGGGTCCTCTAATAGGGGGTATGAAGCCCCCTCGTATAGGAGGTATATGTAGGGGACATATACGCTAAGCAGGGGTCCCATATTTAGTGGAGGAGACAAAAAGGACATATTAGGGGTCCCTCAGACGGGTCTTTTTAAGGGGGCCTCGTATACAGGGAATAACCTCGGGAGTCCAACCGCTTAAGCGCCGGGGGATCTATAAAGAACCATCTATAAAGAACCATCTATAAAGAACCATCTATAAAGAACCTTCGGTGGTCAATAAGGAAATTCTGATGAAGAACCCGGCCGAATTAATAACAGACACAACACAGAGTCAAGACAAAGTGCAATCCCACCCTACTACTCTACTCTACTCTACTCTATTAAAGATCATTCTAAGTCCAGTCCTGGTCTTTAAAATATCCTAGTCATCAAAGGCAACCCGAAACACAACCCACTCCAGGTATCTATAACATCATAAAATTTCTAAAGCATATGAGTAAGAAGAAAAGCAAAACAAGCAGCGAGATTCCAGAATCTAAGAACTATATAACAGACAGCGAGCTAAAGCAAATCGGGGTGTCCAGAGAAATCTGGGAGGACTGGTATCTTGTAATGGACACCATATGGGTAGTCTTTAACAAAATCCCTTCTATTCAGTCTCTTGAAAACGTAGATAACGAGATCAGATTTAAAACGAATTCCGGTAGTGTCTATACCATCTTAGCTTCCATGGTCAACAACAGCTACGTGGAAGTGTGTCTAATGAACAACGAGGGAGCTGAGTCAAGTGATCCCATGCTCACTGCCATCTATAACAATTCACCCTCTGCCATAGTCTCTGCCTTGCTAGGCTACTTGGGTATAGAAGAACCCATTATAGGTTAAAATGATAATAAGATTAGATTTTCCGTCTCTCAGACTTCCAAGACATCCAAACCTCTCTGTGTACTCACACAGGCCCACTTAAAAGTTGGTATTTTACTAAACACAGATCTCAATAAGGAGTTTAGATCTGTGTTTTTATTTGGGTTGTCTACGTGTGTTATAATGAAAAAAATATAATATAAGATCTCTGTGCACCTATCTAGCACGACTCATATATGTCAATTAAAGAATATTAATAAAGCATATTGTATCTGTAGACATCAGTTTTTAAAAGAACTTATGTTGCGTTCACTTTTATCTAAGAGCATCATCACTGACAATCCCAAACGATCATATATAGCCAGACATCAGTTCATTACTCACTATTAACACACTTCACTACTTTATCATCTTATCTAAGATCATCTAGCACTTCAAAAAATTCGAAACTTTTTTAAAAAAGATTCTTGTGGCCGGCCCCGGGGATGCAGAGGGATTTCAGGGGGGCCCGACCGCGCTTTACATCTAAGAAAAATCTAGGAGAGAATCAAAGAGATGACAATGCAATTGAAACGTACATCTCTCAGTGATCAGTTTTTTTTAATTAATGTACTTGTATAAATATATAGATTTGAATGAATGAATTCCAGACAAAATTAAAAAATAAAATAACACCCACAGTGAAATACATCAGAAGCATAAACGAATCAAGCACAAAAAAACAAATGATGGGTCTTGTGATCAGAACCGATGTTAAATATAATGACGAATATGATGACTGTCAATTTCAAGCTTATCATATATGCATTTGTTACGATATAAGGGATGCGGTTAAATATATTGCTAAAGATATAGGATTCGATGAAAGAAAAATAAGAGATCTAGATGACTTCTGCTACATAGAGAACATTAATTCCAAATTTAAAAATATGGCATCACATGATCTTTCGATTGATATTGATTATTGGACTGGATTTACTCCTTCGACTCATTCAGAAACTTTTGTAAGTGTCTCCGATGTTAATCCCTATTATATTACCAGCGAAATTGAGAAGCATTTCTCTAATGCAAAATCTATTATGATGGACAGAAAAAATGTTAATGAAGATGTTGTTGGTGTTGGAGAGATCACAGTTTCTAACAACGTTAGCAGAATAATTGACTATGCGAGAGAGAATCAAGAGAAGGCAAATGCAATTATTCAAAAATTAAGCATCAATCCGGTTGTTTTAAAAGGATTAAGTAAATTGAGAGGTCTAGATCACAGATAAAAAAATAGATTTATGAATAATAAAAAACGCCAGACTATGAATTTAGAAGTCTGGCGTTTTAAATAAGGAGAGTGCATCCTTTTTTAAAATTATTTTACTTTAACCAACTATTTTAATATGACATCCTCATAAAGTTCTTTCCTGTTATTAGCTGCTCTTCTTCTAAGGATCCTCATCGCTTTAGCATATCGGCTTCTCACAGTTTCTAGAGAAACCCCTACGTTCTTAGCTATTTCCTGAAAGGTTTCCTCTTCCTCAGAGTACCCTGGAATACCATGTCTTCTCATAACAATTTCTTTGTAAGTTGGTGGTAGGTCTGTTACAAGATCCAATATCACCTTTCTCTTTTCCCTATTATAAAGATCTGTTGTAGGTGAAATTGATCCGAAATCGAATACATCCAGCAGGGTTTCTTTGGAGTTCTCTGTGACTGGTGCGTTAAATGATGCCGGTCTGATGTCAGCTGCCATCGCACTCTTGAAGCTTGAAGCTTTTAATCCTTTCAGTCTAGAATCAGAATTTCTAAGTGCTTCTAAAGCCTCTTCGAATGTTGGTTCGCGTCCAAGTTCAGTCGAAAGCTTATTGGTAACATCTACCATTTTTCTAATGACGTTTACCTGAGTCAGTGGAAGCCGAACGATTCTGCTATTGTTTCCAAGATGTTCTAGTATCTCTTTTCTAATATGCCAAACCGCATATGAAATAAATTTAAATCCTTTAGTCGGATCGAATCTGCTGGCAGCTTCTATAAGACCGATGTTTCCTGCAGATATCAAATCTGGATAATCTTCCGGATTTTTAGTGTACATCTTAGCAACCGATAATACGAATCTAAGATTTGCCTTTACTAGTTTATCCCTGGCTTCTATGTCGCCGTTCATTGCTTTGGTTCCAAATTCAACTTCTTCGTCCAATGTAAGTGGATATGTTCTTTCAACCTCTGTTAAATAAGCTGAAGCTGATTTGGTTGATCTCGGTGTCAATCTATCCGAAATCTTAAATTGTCTCATTCTATTCAATGCCATTATAATCTCTTTTTTTTTGAAACTTTATAAATTAACTCCTATCTATATTGGTGAATCTGGTTATAGTTTCAGGTACCCAATCTTTTTGTTCGGTTCTTTAACCTGGTTGAAACCAACTTAAATAAAATGATAGAAATGATAATCATATAGCTTCTTTTCTTGTTTTTCATTTAGAATTACAGGAGCAAAATTAAACCAAAAATACGGGAGAAAAAATTAAACCCCTGAATATTCTGATATATAAAATACTAATAACACCATTCAATATTTTAATATAAATATAAATAAGACAACTTAAAAAAATCATATGAAATACATCAAGAATTTCGAATCTCTTCACTATGAAGAAAAAGAACCATCAATTAGTGAAGGTTTGCGATATCATATAGACAGGGAACTACCTCTGATGGAGAGCGTATATAGAATAGAATCTGAAGCATGGCTAGATATCGTTAACGAAGCTAGAGATCTTTGGGAGAGAAACATTATAGATCTTAACGAAGACGATCTTTTTCTAGTCTCCACTGATGCGGGGAGAACCGGGGAATATGAAGGGGAAAGAGTTCTTTTGGATGTGCCATTCTACGAAGGCGATGTCGACGAAGCTGAATATAGAGGAAAGAATGTCAATTTAAATAAACCATTCAGAACACCAGGAGGTCCTAGAAAATTTGCAGTTTATACCAAGAACGATAAGGGTAATGTTATTAAGGTCGGATTCGGCCAACCCGGTATGAGAGTGAATAACGACGATCCAGAAAAGGCAAGATCTTTCCAGAAAAGAATGAGATGTGATAATCCAGGACCTAGATGGAAACCTAGATGGTGGGCTTGCAATGTAGCAAGATATAGAAAACTTTTAGGTATTAAATCAAGCAGACCATGGTAGAAGAATTTCCTTTTGAAGAAGTTGTTTTAACAACTTCTTCAAATAAGATAGTTGTTCGTACATTTAGAGAAACCACAGGAGACGAAGAGTTTAAATGGCACTGGGACGATGAAAATAGAACAATACATCCTGTTCACAAAACCGATTGGATGTTTCAAATGGATAATGAGTTACCAATTCCAATAAATACTAGGATAAAGATTCCAAAGGGGATTTGGCACAGAATTATAAAAGGAACCGGTGATCTCCAGCTTATAATTGAAATGAATGAGGATATATAGAAAGATAAAAAATAAAGAATCCTTATGGAAAATATAAAATCATTTAGTTCTTTTATTAACGAAAGCAAAATACAAGAAAAGACTGGGATCAGTCAAGCAGTGTACGGTGACCTCAAATCATACTTTGAAAAATGTAAGAAAGATGACTGCAATCCAAATCTAAAAGATGCACAGGCTTACGTGGCATCTAAGAAAAAAGGATGGAAGCTATCTGCTGAGGATTTTTGGGAAGCAAAAAAAGAATTTTGTTAATTAATATTAAACCAACTATGAAGAACCTAGAATTATTTGAAGGATTTATCAAAAAATACGGTGAAAAGATCTCTGTAGAAGATTTCAAATCCCTTAAACCTGGACAGAGTGTTAAATATATGGGAATTGATTATAAAGTAACAGAAACCGGGGACGTCTTAATATTAATTGACGAGAGAGGTAAAAAAATTACCGTTAACTATAACATGTTCAACCAAAAAGGAGCTATAAATAAATAAACTCTATCTCGAAATAAAAGCTGTAATCGAATCTAAAATAATAAATTAGGAAAAAATTTATTATATGGCTACAGGTGTTTACAGGATAACCGACGAATTCGAAAAATCAATTAGCGACTATACAGGAGCTCCGTATGTTGTTACTGTTGATAATCAAAGTAATGCTCTATTTCTTGCTTTAATGTACGAGAAAGTAGCAGGCAAAACTATAACTATTCCAGCAAGAACATATCCTTCGGTCCCTTGTGAAATTATACATGCAGGAGCTAAAGTTGATTTCTTTCCAGTAGAGGGGAAAACACTAAAGGGTGCATACCAGCTCTATCCGACAAATGTTTGGGATTCTGCACTAAGATTCACTACAGACATGTATATTCCAGGAACCCACATGTGCGTTTCTTTCACTGGACCATATAAACATTTTAAACTAAGTAAAGGAGGAGCAATACTGACTGATAATTACGAAGCATATCTTTGGTTCAGAAGAGCTAGATATAGTGGAAGAAGAGAGTGTTCTTATCATGACGATCATTTTGATATGCTAGGCTGGAATTTTTATATGATGCCAGAATTGGCTGCAAGAGGCCTGTTATTGATGGGTCAATTCTATAATGTGGATGGAAGTAAGAAACATAATGAAGATTTAGAACTTCCTTATCCAGATCTATCTAAATTTGAAATCTATACTAAAGCTAATATATAATGGAAAAAGTACTAATAGGAGCAGGCGGGTTTGCAAGAGAAATTAAAGCTCACATGAAAGATTATAATATGAAGTGTTTCGTAGATGATGAATATTATTCTGAAAATACTGAACACATATACCACATTTCTAAGTTTGATCCTACAAAGTATGAAGCTCTTGTTGCAGTAGGAGATCCGGGACATAGATATGACATAGTACAAAAACTACCAAAAAATACTAAGTATTTCACATTTATACATCCTTCAGCTTTGCTTTTAGGAAATGATATTGAAATAGGCGAGGGTAGCATTATATGTGCAGGATCTATATTAACCACTAACATTAAAATAGGATCTCATGCTCATATCAATCTTAACACAACAATAGGTCACGATTGTGAAATAGGCAATTACTTTACAACAGCTCCTGGTGTAAACATTTCTGGTAATTGCAAAATATATGATTGTGTGTATATAGGTACAAATGCTTCGATAAAACAAAAGACTACTATACATAGTTTATCTAAGATAGGACTTAACGCTGGCGTAGTTAAAGATATAGAAACAGCAGGAACTTATATTGGAATTCCTGCAAAAAAAATAAGATAGAATAATGATAGATTCTTCTGATGAAATAACGGTAAGTTTTCTAGTACCTACCTACAAATTTTCTAAATATATTGAGGAATGCGTAGATTCAATACTCAACCAAAAAGTAAATTTTGAAATTGAAATATTAATAAGTGATGATTTTTCTCAAGATGGGACTATAGAAATATTAAATAAAAAATATGGAGACGATCCTAGAATAAAGATATTCGAAAGAAATATAAATATAGGAGGGTATGAAAATATCAAATTTCTTTTTGATCAAGCATCAGGTAAATATATTTCATATCTTGACGGTGATGATTATCTAACAGATGAACATAAAACTCAAAAACAAGTTGATTTTCTGGAGAAGAATCCCGATTATGTTATGCATTCTACGGGGAACATAAAAATTGATCAGAATGGAAATATCCCAGAAGATGGAATGTGGAGGGGTTTCCCAATCCATGAAGATTTAGAAACTCGACATTTGATAAGATTTAATTTTGTTGGATTTGGAAGGTTGATGAGAAATGTAAAAGGTATAATAAAACCATGGATGGCATCAACACCATACCTTGATTGGTTTATTAATTTTGAATATTCCCTTCTTGGTAAAATAAAATGTGACAAAGATTATACCGGTGCTTATAGAATAGCAGAATCTGGAGTATTTTCTGCAGTAAAAGAAGAAGAGAAAGAAAGAATTAATATATTGTCAAGAAAGATTATCATGGATAAAGTTTATGAAATGAAAAAAACGAAAAAAATAGTCATAATAGACTGTTTCATCAGGAATCAAAAAATCGAATCCAAATTAAGCGATTTAATAGACAGATTAAGAGAAAGAGGTAATGATATACTACTAATATCTAATACACCTGCTGACAAAACTATTATAGAAAGATGTAATTTTTATATCTATGATAATAGAAATCAGCTATTCGAAAAAGAATATACCAATATTGAAGAAGTTGACTTTTTCACTAGTTGCGGTGAGTTCGTTGCACATAATATAAATCCAGGTTTACAGAGACATGGACTATCGGTTTTAATTAATCTATTTAATGCTACAAGATTTGCTAAAATGATGGGATATACACATTTCAGAAGACTTGAATGTGACGATATTTTCGGAAAGCATACACTAGAGAACATGGACGTTCTAGAAACTCAGTGCTTGTTGGAAAATAAAAATGGTATTTTCTATTTTAATGAAAATGAACCAGAGAAGAATATATCATTTCATTATTTCTTTTGTGACATTGAATATTTCCAAAATAAAATAGAGAAAATAGAGAACGAATCAGATTATATAAAATATCTACTAATACGCCACAGTAATCTTAATTTTATAATTGCTGAAAAATACATATACGAAAACCTAAGAAGAAATTCTCTTCCTGGTGAATTGATGGAAAGGGATGGGGCTGTTGATATCGATATAGATTTCAAAGACACTGTATGGAATACGGAAACTTCTAACAGCAACCTTCCACCCAAATATAATGGATGCATATCGGAGTTATATAAAAAGATTTCAGCAGACGACCAAAATCTTGGAATTGTTCTATATTCTCAGAATTTTACAAATGAAAAAAGAGAGAGAAGTATCAGATTAATAAATGATGATGGTTCAGATTACTATGTAAATCACACATTAAACTCTATTGGATCGTGGGCATATGTACCAGTATCAGATGACGTTTATAAAATAGAGGTTTATGAGGAAGGAGACCTGTTATACAAACAAATGAAAAATGAAATTAAAAGTTATTTAAAATGGGGGTAGTTATATATTCTATTTATAAAAAAGATGAATTTATAATAAATGATTTTTCAATAAAGAATCCAACTTTGGAAGAATTGGAAATATTAGAAAAAAGTAAATTAGATTGGTCAGATGGAATAGGTATCGATTCTGATGTATCTATAATCAATGAAGGGAATATAACAACACTAAAATATCAATATCCAATAAATTCAGAATCTCAAAAGATCGGGTTTATTGACTTTATGTTAGAAAGACTATGAATCATATTAATTTAGATTTAGAAACACACAAAAAACTAATTTCTTTAGATGGAAATTATGCAAAAATGTTTAGAATGGGACTTTGCGTGATAGAGGAGATTCAAGATAATCATTTTAAAATAATGCTAGAAAATCCAAATATACCTATGAGGAAATTTATAGACTCAATTAATTCAGTTTGGCCTGAATTTTCGATAAGTTATATAGACGAAGGATTTCCTTACGTTATAGATATAATAGACGGAAGGTTTATTGAATATGAATATTCTAGAGATTTTAGAACATCCTCGGTTTTTAAGTTTACTTATGAAGGTGATAAAGAGATTGAAAATTTTATCGAGGATTGTATCTTGGAATGGGTTAATTTAATATCAAATGATTTTTTTCTTAAAATCAGTAGAGTTGATCACCCAAATCCGAAAATACCGGTAAAATGGCCACATGACATAGATTCTTATAAGGTAATAAGAACTATAAGATCTGTTATGTATGATACTTTTCTAAAGATGGACTGGAACACCTTCAATGAATCCAGAGAATATTATCTTTCATTGATACTCGAGAAAAATTTTAAATTACATAAATATTTAGAAAGAGAAATACTTATGAAGATTTGTGAATTTAATATAGTAATCGGACAAATGATAAAAAATCTAGAATAATTTTTTTTATATCGGAGTGCATTGATACATTTGCAACATAAAATTTATAAGATGCTACATAAAATTAGAAACTCTGGAAAATTAACCCTACAGGTATTTGGTTTATCTGCTATATCATTTTTAGCATTAGCGGTTTTTCTAGCAATATTTGGAGAAGCTGGTGAAATGTTCATAATAATAAATCCAGTGACAAGTGGATTTATTCATGCTGGGTTCGAACATCTTTTTTACAATTTAATATTAATATTTATATTTACCCTTCCTGAATTAAATTCTAAATATGACATAAATAAACTATTTTGGATAACCTTTATATTGTCTTGTGCATATCTTCCCGTTAGTTTGTTGGAGTATACAAGATACTCCGTAGGTATATCTGGGACTTGTTTTTTCTTAATGTCTAGATTTTTCTTTTCAAAAGATGGACCAATTTTATTAAGGATTTTGAAAATTTCCGTTTTCTCATTAACTATATTAGGGGAAATTCTAGGAATGAATAAACCAGAAGACGGAATTGCTCATGGTGTTCATTTATTAGGGGTTTTGCTTGGTATTATAACTATATACATAAATCCTAAATACATACCCGAATTGATCAGAAGGTTTGTTATATAGCGGATTTACTTCAGATCTTAAGATAGAGAGATTGTTTTTTTAAGTCTAGGAACGCTTATTCCTTTGCTGAAACTGACTTCATCTAAACTTATTATAGGAAGTACTTAGAAGGGATGTGATCATTCTTTCCTAATAGAAGTAAGAGAATACCACATTCTCTTACTTCTTCTGTGTTTAGATAAAAAAAATTCTTGAAAAAGTTATAAAAAAGTTGTCTAATGTGAATAAAGTTCTTATCTTTAGATATAATTAAAAATATAAGTTATGAAAAATTTAAAAGAATTAGAAGGATGTAAAGTTAAGGGGGTAAAATTTAAATCAGGAA